>Ga0172369_10001226_pt1 | contig 37183 bp, 39 predicted proteins | sample LakKiv25m_FD_114539 | JGI IMG/M metagenome (GOLD analysis project Ga0172369, IMG submission 114539) | Freshwater microbial communities from Kabuno Bay, South-Kivu, Congo - kab_022012_11.25m | ecosystem: Environmental > Aquatic > Freshwater > Lake | place: Democratic Republic of the Congo... | reverse complement strand
CGGTTAGCTTAAGTGATCACGACTAGTAGCGTAGGCTGGTCCTTTTCACTCAAGCTGATCCACGAAAGCCTGAGCGAAAGTTCCTTGGGACGAAAAGACCTGAGTGGCAAACGCGACTCCATTTCTGCACAAGAATACCCCTATTCCTGTGTATCGGTACGTCGGATCCAGCAGATTTTTCCTGTGTTGGGGACTATTAAGCCAGCCTGTAAGCACTTTGCGAGACCAGTCTGTCGGTTTCCCGGTATAAGTCCGATAGGCAAGATTTTCTCCACCTGATCTACATCCTATCCTTTCCATGCGTTCCCAAAAGGTCCTCCACCCAACGGGATATTTGTCGGACTCATGTTTTAGTTCACCGGCAGTGCACATGTTGCTGCTGTGCATGTATGCGACATCGTTCAGAGCCTGCTTGACCACCAACGGGGGAAGCCTCTCTCTTGACCTTAGGGCGTTTGTTTCTGCGAGCAAGCTTTCCGCCATAATCCGTTCTAATCGCTTATGTCTTACGTTTGGCTCCGGCTGAGAAGTCTCCGTATTTTGAGACCTCTCGTCTTTGGATGCCATTATAGAGGGCTGAATCACTAGAACTATCCAGATCGAAAGCAACAGGCAAAATCTGCGGTTGACTGAAGCTGTCTCGCAGCTCGCGTTAGGGCAGGAGGTTTTCAGGCTCAACTGTGATTTCCTTTTTTTCTGATTATTGCCGTCAGATTCGTTTCAAACATTTCATTGCCCTTACCGGTGAGTGAGTTTATAGTCACGTCACTGTCTCACGTCGCAAGAAACGCTTCCTGGGCCTTGAAGTTTGGGAGGGCTGGGGCGAGTGTAAATGTGGAGAAAGCCCTCGGATTGGCGCTGAAGATATTCTGTACATGACCTTTTTGCAACGGCAAAGTTACCATACCATAGTCAGAGAGGCTGCGGTACCCCCATGCTACGGAGATCTTATCCGGCATCAATAAACACGGGCCGTTCCACTCGTAGTGATCGAGTTCACGAAAATATGACTTTCCTCTTTGCCAAGGCGTGTATAAAGGAATTTCCCCGAACCCTGATGAAGCTAGGGCTGTGGTTATTTGTTGCGTTATTTGTCCAAGAGGTCGGTCAAACGGCGGCTACTGGGGCTATGGACGATGCATTCAAGGCTCCGGCGAAGGTGTCGTTGCTCATGGCTACCGGCATGCCAGGGGGGACCTCTTATCAGGTAGGCCTCGGCTTGGCATCCTTCTGGACAACCAGACTTAGACAAACGGGAATACGTGTATCTGCGGCAATTTCAGAAGGATCGAGGGAGAACGTCGAAGCCATAAGGATAGCTGATGCTGACATCATAATAGCGGACGATCTGATCTTTTCGATGGCGTACGCCGGCGCCGGCATATACCGTGGGAAAGCCTTGAAAGAGCTTAGAGCCATCACCAACTTGTGGCCTGAGGTTGTCCACATTGTGGTTCGATCAGACAAAGTAAACACCGGAAATATCCAAGACTTAGAAGGTGCAACTCTGGCGAGTGGATTGCGGGACAGCGGCAACAGGTTAACCATTGAAATGCTGTTGAACACAATACAAGGATTGCGCCAAACGGTTCGGGTACGTTCCATGAGTGTGCTGTCCGCTGTCGAGGCCTTCAAACAGGGTTCCATTCAGGCGATCGATCTGACCGGCGGAATACCGGTGCCGGCCTTATCAGCGCTTTTCCATGACACCAGGGCTGCTCTCACATTGCTGGAGATTACGGACGCCCAAATGGAGTCATTGCGATCGGAGGGGTGGAGAAAGGTGTTCCGCTGCGTTATTCCGCCCAACAGTTATCAAGGGCAGGGGAGTCCAGTACAATCTGTTGGCCAGATGAATATCATGGCCACGACATCTCAGATCGATCCGGGGGTAGTTTATGCTTTGACCAAGGCGTTGTACGAGGGACTCGATGCCTTGGCTAAGATTCATCCGGTTTTTAGAGACCTGATGATTCAAAAAGCATTCCTAGGCCTCAAGGTACCTCTTCACCCGGGTGCGATACGGTATTATAGGCAACGCGGATTAAACGTGCCTGAATCACTTATTCCTTGATAGATCGAGGTCAAATAGCATATTTTAGAGGTGGAAGCTCGGCGGTGCGTAGAAGCGCAACGCAAAAGCGTATGTCGTTACCTGTGTCGTTTCCATGTGCTGACTTCTGCTCAGCAATTATTATCGGAGGTATTTGTCGATGAACGAAGTTGTTATCGTTGATGCGGCTCGAACGGCGGTGGGGTCTTTCGGAGGAGTCCTTTCAACAATTCCATCCGTAGAACTTGGCGCCATTGTCGTGCGAGAGCTGTTAAAGAGGAATAATCTGAATTCCGCCTTGATTGATGAGGTAATTTTCGGCTGCGTACTGCAAGCAGGCCAGGGCCAAAACGTAGCAAGGCAGGTTTCGTTACGGTCAGGCATCCCCCATGAAGTTCCTTGTATGACCATTAATAAGGTGTGCGCCTCGGGATTGAGGGCTGTCACTCTCGCAAGCCAGATTGTTCAACTCGGCGACGCTGACATCATAATAGCCGGCGGCGCTGAAAACATGTCCGCAGCGCCTTACGCGGTCCCCAATGTCAGGCGGGGAGCGCGCATGAACGATGGCGTTCTCCTGGACCTTATGATCCACGATGGATTGTGGGAGATATTCAATAATTACCACATGGGGATCACTGCCGAGAACATAGCCGAGAAGTACAACGTGACGAGAGACGAACAAGACGACCTGGGAGCCCTAAGTCAGCAGCGCGCCGAACAGGCAATAAAGGCAGGGCGGTTCAAAGATGAGATAGTTCCCGTAACGGTGCCGCAGCGCAAAGGCGATCCTAAAATCGTGGATACTGACGAACACCCAAGAATGGGTACTACCAAAGAAGCGCTGTCAAAATTGCGACCTGCATTCAAAAAGGACGGGACAGTTACTGCGGGAAACGCTTCTGGCATCAACGATGGAGCTGCGGCGACATTAGTGATGTCAGTGCGGAAAGCTAAAGAACTGAAGCTCAACCCCATGGCCAAGGTCATATCGTACGCTTCTGCTGGTGTGGACCCCAAGTTCATGGGGCTAGGCCCTATTCCCGCGACACGCAAGGCTTTGAAAAAGGCCAACCTCACTATTCAGGATATCGACCTCATAGAGGCGAACGAGGCGTTTGCTGCCCAGACGATTCAGGTGTCTCGCGAGCTTGGTCTGGACATGTCAAAGGTGAATCTGAACGGAGGGGCCATAGCCCTAGGCCATCCCATCGGCGCTTCCGGTGCCCGCATCCTCACAACGCTACTTTATGAAATGAAAAAAAGGGACGATGTGAAGCTCGGCCTGGCCACGTTGTGCGTTGGGGGAGGTATGGGAGCTGCCCTTATCGTCGAAAAACTCTAGTAAATGAGGGAACGCGTGCTCATTTCGTGCCCTCGGCTTGGGTAATGCGATGGCTGGGCGATCGGGCCGACAGGCTTTAATATCTGCTGCCAAGAAATAATAATAACCAGGTCTCCCCGCCGCGCCTCGTAATAACAGGTGCACTGGATTGTCTTCACCAGCCTCTCTACAGGGCATGGCCTCTGCGCCGGCCATTGTCAGAACCTCAGGCCTGAAAGAGACACTACTACGGTGAGGGGACAAGACTAGGCCCCTGTAAGGGTTTCAGCTTGTACGCAAGCACAAGGCGCTGCTTAGGGCAAAGGGGAGATTTCTTGTTGCGAATCGCTGTGGGTAAGTTTGTTCCATGACGCTATCTGGTACTTTATTGTATCTTTGAGTCGGCAGTGGCAATACCTCTCCACTACGCAATCCGAAACCTCAGGAGCCGTAAAATTACGTCGGGGATGACGGCGGGTGGTATGGCCTTGGTCAGCTTCGTCTTCGCTGCGGTGCTCATGCTTGCCGAGGGACTTGAACAGACGCTCACTGAAACAGGGTCTCCTGAAAACGTAATTGTCCTACGGGGATCGTCTGAGACTGAGGTTACCAGCATTATAGAGAGGGAAGCAGCTGCCATTATAGAAACTCAGCCGGAAACAGCTTTTGACGTGACCGGCGAGCACGTTTCAGCCAAGGAACTCCTGGTGCTAGTTACCCTCTCGAAAAAGGGAACCGACAAGCCTGCCAATGTCATGGTAAGAGGAGCCGACAAGCAATCACTGGCGTTGAGGCCGCAAGTGAAACTCATTGCAGGCCGTTATCCTCGTTCGGGCGCGCATGAGGTCATTGTCGGCAGCAGTATGTCGCGTGCACTAAAGAACGGTGAACCGGGGAGTAGATTAAGCTTCGCCCTTATTGATTGGGAGGTTGTAGGCGTATTCGATGCTGGAAAGACTGCGTTCAGTTCCGAGATTTGGGCAGATTGCAACCAACTGATGTCGGCCTTCCGACGGAATGCCTATACTTCTGTAATCATGAGAGTTAACGAACAAGATTCTTTCAATTCCTTGAAAGCTCGTCTCGAGGGCGACCCGCGGCTTTCCGTACAGGTGAGAAGGGAAACAGACTTTTACCGGGCCCAGTCTGAGGTTATGGCAAGGTTCATTCGAATACTTGGATTGGCCACGACTGTTTTCTTTAGTGTGGGGGCTATCCTTGGGGCAATGGTCACCATGTACGCTGCTGTGGCAAACCGTACCCGAGAAATTGGTACACTGCGCGCCCTCGGATTTAGTCGCTTTCATATCCTTCTCGCCTTTATAGCTGAATCTTTATTCTTGGGGATTCTCGGTGGGATGGTCGGAGTAGGGGTGAGTTCACTGCTCCAATTCATCACAATTTCGACCCTAAATTGGGAGACATTTTCAGAGCTCGCCTTCAGTTTTAGGCTGACCCCGGTCATAGCCTGCGTCACCATCAGTTTTTCCCTATTCATGGGCTTTTGCGGCGGCATGCTACCGGCCTACTGGGGAGCGAGGCTAAACATAGTCGATGCCCTGCGCACTTAGGCTACATTCATTGAGACGTAAACAGCATGCAGACCGCTTTTTTTGCCTTTGAAGCCATGAGGAGCGCTTCTTATCATAATCGTCCTTCAAACTCATGCATGCCATTCGCGTTTAGTTTCGAAAACCGCTACAAAATTAATATCACTACCCTTGATGAGTGGAAACGCCATTGAGAAATTGCCTCCCCGTCTCTTCAAGTGGAGATCCTGTATCAGTAGCTATAGACCGAAGAGGACGGGCAACAGCCTTGATGCCAAGTGTAGAAATAATGCGGCGTACAGCGACGCGATAAGATCGTCAATCAATATACCCCACCCTGCTGGGAGAATCTCCAGGAACGAAGCCGGCGGCGGTTTGATAACATCAAAGGCTCTTGTTGCCAGGAAGGCCCATAACGCAGTAAGCCCCACGTTTGGAACTCGAAAAAGCAGGACAGTCAATAAAAAGCCAGCCACTTCATCAAGCACAAAGTGCCTCGGATCTTTTGCCCCCCAGTGCTTTTCTGCCCATTCCCCCAAATATACGCAGAGGATGCATGATAGGATGAGGACTGCCGCGAGGACCGGCGTCTGCCAGCTTTCCGGTGCCCCAAGGGCAGTCGCAACAAACAATAACACTGCTGGGATGGTCCCCACGGTTCCAGGAACTATGGAAGAGTTCCCAAACCATAGCGCGGTTGACAGCATGAGTTTTAGTCGCTCGCCTCGGCTGGTGGATGTCGCGCATAGAGGCAAGGGATTCTTCATAGCCGGCCCTTCAAAAAAATCATCTGTTCAATCCCCGTGACCAAGACAACGGCCAGGCCCATTCGACATCGCTATTGCGCTCTCGGTCGTTCATAACAACACCGGTTACCGGCCTTCCAAATGTGTGCAGATGCTTTTCATCATAAGGCGCACCCCTGAGAGGCAGTCTCAAATACAATACAGATTGCGCATTCTGCAGATTAGTCCCGGGATCATCGTGCCGGTAGCGAGGATAATCACACCCCATACTGTGTACTATTATCCTATTTCGGCTCACTTTGTAAGTATGTACCAATGCCTTCTTGACAACCTCGGCCCGTTGCAACGCTAATCGCCGGCCTATAGCAGCCTCTGAGCCAGGAATGCTGTAGCCGTCAATTATAAGGTCATAGGACGGTATCATCTGAAGAAAGTGAGCCACATTTTCCAGCTTTCCGGCTTCAGATGGTAGTAAATCGGCGCTGTCTATTCGAAAGAATATTTCCACATAGTGAAAGGAAATCTCTCGCACGAGAATGTCCCGAACAAAATCCGCTATTGCCTTTTTGTTCAGGATTTCCCGCCATGACCTTACATACCCTCCCGTTCCCTTGCAGAGCTTGAAGAGGTTTCTCAATCCATCTTCAGAGTCTCCGACGAATACCCCGAATACGCTGAACGTATCTCCCCGGATTTGTTTTAAGGACTGTGCGGTGAGTTGCGCAACCTGTCCACTGGTTTCTCCGTCTGTAAACACAACTACAGCAGTCTTCCCAAAGGACTCCGCTCCCATTCCTGCGCAGAACTCCAAAGCATCGCCAAGACAAGAAGCGCGAGGATGAAAGGCCCTATCTGCCGCAAGAAGCTTGTAATAGGGTTCAAACAGCCCTGGCGTTCCTGTCTGTAAGGGAACCAAAATCCGAGGTCCTCCTGGATTGCCGGCAACGACCAAGGATGTTAGAAAAGGATACTGCCACAACGGGGGTGTTGGAATAGCATTGTAAAATTGCTCGAGGCTGTGAATGGCTACAGAGAGTCGGGATAGACACGTGTCGGCGCAATCTTGATTCATGGTGGCGGAGCTATCAACCACCAAAAAGACCTTGTGATAGTTGGGAAGAAAATCGTGTTCTTTAGCGAGGTAAGCCTCGGCAGGTACTTGGCTTGCGACGATCGAAATTGCTGTTAGAGCTAGAATCAGGATAAGTTGACGCGAATACATGACGTACTGCCGAAGGTATTACGATATATGTTATGTTAGTTATAATACATAAATATATTCTATAAAGCAATTATTAACTTAATATACCTAATAGTAAATTATTGCATCACATATTAATCATAAGGGGAATGCGGAATCGACGGCATGCTGCCATGGAGAACCTGCACCTTCACAGAGTTGCCAGCCTTAAAGGGATATTTGTCCGGCGGCAATATCATGAGTCCGTCAGCCAATATCATAGACCTCAGCGCCCCGGAACTCTGCGTACCAGTCGGTTTGGCCAGAATGGTTCCCTCCTTGTCTCGGAGTTTGCACCGCACAAAGTGGAGACGATCTGAAAAGATGTGGACGTCTTCTTCCAGAACTGCATCGGTGAGGGGCCTCCAGAGGTTCTTGTGTCCCATCATTTTAAGGAGCGCGGGTCTGACGAACTGTTCAAACGAGATCATGGCGGAAGTGGGGTTTCCGGGCAGGCCGAAAACCGGCTTGTTTTGAATGCTTCCAAATACTAGCGGCTTGCCAGGTTTCATATTTACCTTCCAGAATTTCAGCTGCATGCCAAGTTGAGCCAGGGTGTCTTTGACCATGTCGTAGTTGCCTACGGAGACGCCCCCCGAGGTTACGAGAACGTCTGCTCTGAGGCCGTCAGAGATGCGGCGCCGCTGACTGCCGTGGTCGTCATTGGCGATACCTAATGAGAGGGGAATGGCTCCGCATTCAGCCACTTGGGCGGCAAGACTATAAGAGTTGGAACACACAACTTTGCCCGGCGTGAAGGGTTCGTCGAGATCCACGAGTTCGTCCCCAGTGGAGAGGATGGCTACAATGGGGCGCTGGTACACATGGACGTAGGCGTGTCCTAGAGTGGCGAGCATTCCCACTTCTGGCGCCCTGATAATGTCCCCCTGTGATAAGACCGTTTCTCCAACCAGTACATCCTCGCCTCTTCTCCGAATGTGTGCAGCAACGCCTGGGTCTTTAAGACAAACTACGTAATCCCCGTCGTGGTTAGTATCTTCTACCATAATCACTGTGTCAGCACCGTTTGGTATAAGTCCTCCTGTCATAACGCGCACTGCCTCGTCGCTACCTACTTCACCTTGGAATGGTCTGCCAGCCGGTGATTCGCCGATTATCTTCAGACGAATGGGATTGTCTGGGGAAGCCCCCTCTATGTCTTTGGCTTTGCAGCAATATCCATCCATGGCTGAGTTGTCAGCCGACGGTACGTCTCGAACGGCTTCAATATTTTCGGCAAGTACTCTGCCTAGGGCCTCAAGTATGTGTATCCTCTCTCTACCTAGGACAGGGATATCTTCTAGTATCTTGTGTTGCGCTTCTCCTATTTCAAGCATTAATAGCCCTCCCTTGTTGGTGACTCTTGAAATTTTTCCCGAAGGAAACGGGCCGACACAGGCGTTAACGGCTCGCGCATTGCGGTCATTTGGCAACTTTCTATTGCCTGCTGACCTTGGATCAATTTTGTGTTAAGAAATTTTTGGGTCAACGGACGGTCTAGAACCTCTGTACGGCTTGAGGCTGCCAGGGGTCTTTTGCGGCTACGCCTGTCAGATCGTTTATCTACCCGAATGTATCACGTCGTAATCACTGGAGGCAAGTTTGCTATGAAATGGTCGTTTAGGATAGGTTCAATATTCGGAATCCCCGTTAAAGTGCATGTCACCTTTCTGTTACTTCTCGTCCTCGTTTATTTTGCGGGACTATCCATAGTGGGTACTGGTGGACTCGCCGGAGTCATATTTATCATTCTCGTTTTTGCATCGGTTGTGTTTCATGAGCTGAGTCATTCGCTGGTCGCGCGATATTATGGGATAAACGTTGTGGATATTACGCTTCTGCCCATTGGGGGAGTGGCTCGTATGGCTAGCCCGGCCCAGCGCCCCGTAGAGGAGATCATGATCGCCGCCGCTGGTCCTTTGGCGAGCTTTTTCCTGGCCTTCTGCCTCTGGTTCGTTGCCGATCTTCTGGACATTACAGTCAGCGTTTCTGATCTATCAGTACGAAGCAGCATTCTTGCTCAACTCATAGCGGTAAACGTTGTGCTGGCCCTTTTTAATCTTATTCCCGCATTTCCTATGGACGGCGGTAGGGTACTGCGAGGCATTCTTGGTCTGTACCTTTCTCCGTACACTGCCACTCGGATCGCAGTTGGAGTGGGTCAAGGCTTTTCCATAGCCTTGTTTTTCCTCGGCTTGCTCTCCATGAATTTTTTCATGATCTTGATTGCCCTATTTGTGTACCTCGGGGCTGAATCCGAAGAAAGGCAGGTGGGCATCATGATGTCGTTAGGAGGCGCCACTGCACGCACTGCTATGATCACCGATGTCGATACGCTCAGGCCGGATCAGACTATCGGGGAGGCGGCAGAGCGTTTCTGCCGCGGCTTTCAAGGCGACTTTCCTGTGCTGGAAGGCGGTCGTCTGGCGGGGATACTTACGAGAGAAATGCTTACCGAAACCCTTCATAGGCAGGGGCCTAGTGCTAGGGTTTCCGATGTAATGACCAAAGATTTTCCCACTGCGCTAGAAGACACGCCGTTGATCGACGTGCTTCAAAAGATGCAGGACAGTGGGAATAAGGCTATACCGGTTATGGTTTCGGGTCAACTGCGTGGTTTGATAACCCTTGAGCAGATTGGCCGCTACAACATGCTATGTTCTGGTTACTCCTGTGATTTCCTTCAAGCTGACCAAAAAGGTTGAATATACGGAAACACCAAACCGCCATTTAATTAGGGACTCGCGCTTTATCTTTTCGATTGCGGTATGTGCGAAGCCTTCTTTCGTAAATAGGCCACAAGGGTCGATAGGCCCCTGGGACAAAGCCTCTATTCTGAAACTCGTGCATTATTTGGCATGAAAGCTGAGCCGTTTCTTCGGAGCCCATGCCGTTCTTTGTCTTCTGGTATTTTTGGATCTCTGGGAACATAACCATGGGAATACAGCCGGTCACTGGTTTAGGAAAGGCGCTGCATATCCTTTCGTAGATGGAATAAAAGTCCTCTTGGGTTATATTCCCGAACGCGATTTCACTGGCTTCGCAGGGTTGAACGTCCCCCCTAGACGTTATAAAAAGGTATTCGAAACGGCATTGACAGCCAAGAGCTTCATCTTTTTCCAGCCAAGTCGAGAGGCCGCTAATGGGTGGATGGTCTTTGTATCTCTGATCATGGAAAAGGTCCTGTTGGAGCTTTTCGAGCGTCTTGCTGTGGGGAACCACTCCCGACTCCCTTTCTCTGCCGCATGGTTTGCGCTCCAGAATACGGATTTCAGCTACGCCGAGATCCTTGGCAAAGTCGTAATACCGGATGAACTTCGCCGGCTCTAAGAGATCATCTGGCGGGACCAGGGAAAGGCATGTATAGACACCCGCTTTCTTGAAGTGCTCCACTGCCCTACACGCGTTGTCAAAGGCTTTTGGATGCCCACGCAGTTTATTGTGGGCATCAGGGTCAAAATGATCGAGACTTATCCACACCCCGAATAGCCCATTTTCTCGCAGCTCGCAGGCCCGATCCAGCGATGACCCGCACCCTGTCGTAAACATCCAAAGACAAGTTTCGTCGTGTACGTGTTTAACGAGCCTCAAAAAGCGTTCATACCGGAACAGAGGCTCACCCCCATGAAGGATTATGGTCGGGACCCCAAGGGATTCAACCTGCTTTATGGTCAACTTGACGAGGTTTTCGTCGAGGTCCAGGTCGGGATTACGATGGGCAGATGTCGAACAAAAAGAGCAGGCATAGGGGCAACAATTAGTCGTAGATATGGAAACGATGCCGGACGGTATCTCCTGCATGTCGAAGTGGTTGATATAGTTGGAAATCCTTTTATCAAAAGCTTTTGAGGGAAATGGGGGAAACGTGCTGTCTAGGACCACCAAGTCCTTAAATTGAACCATGTAACGGTATTTTAGTATGGTGTTGTGAAGAAAAGAGATCTTTATGAGATTAAATATGGCGTCGCCGGCAGTCAGGAAGTTTTGTCTCCTTTTCTCTCGGTTCTCAGGGGCCAAGAGTAGCTGCAAAGACCTTTTCAGGAGCGCGCCGTAAACTCGTCCTATTTCAAGGCTCGTTATATTGTGGGTAGCATGCTGCTCGTTCGTCAAGACATTTCCTCCTCAGTAAAAAGGATGAGAAAATCAAACCCTTTTTCATTTTCTCTGAGCTTACCGTGGTGTAACAATTGTAGTGGTCGCCACAAGAAATGTTCGATTGAAGACATGCTCATATTGGCCGCTATATAGACCGAGTTTGCAGCGTCGCCTGCCCCCTCGCTATGACAAGTTTTTTGCTCCTGTAGTTGCGAGTGAAACGAGGCAACCCCCTTGATAATTTTGTCAATATATATAGTACCATCTTGTGCGCTCTTCTGTCAAAAAAAGACGGCGCTGTTGCACTCGTCGCCTTGAGGCCATATAAAGAGGGGTTCATTAGGGCGACAGAGGGCGTGTACTGTGCCCCGTGATTGACTTGCGAAAGGGCTTGAACTATCCTTATCCACGTTACAGTCTTGTTTGGAGGCGCGTATGGCTCCCGCAGAAGGCGAGCAGACAAGAGGCAAGGGCCGGTCTCGGGTTTTTGCATCAGTCTTGTCCCTCATCTTTCCCGGATTGGGGCAGATTGTGAGAGGACGGATTATTACCGGATTCCTGTTTCTGAGCAATGTCGCGCTGTATTTTATACCCCTCTTCATAACCCAAAACGTAGAGTATGATATTCAAACGCCTTCACTGCTGATTGCGGTCGGGGTTTGGGTGTGTTCGGCCTTTGATGCGTTTCTGTACAAGAGTTCTTTTCTGATACTCGCTTTGTTGGTATCTCTCTTCTGCTTTGGCAGCGGCTTTTTTGGTGCATACTTTATCCTCCCGCACCTAGACGTTTAGGCTTACTGATGTACGGGTACGTCACGCGTCAAAGAAAGGGATTTTAGATCAATTTTTTCACATGGCTGGTCATCTCTTAGAAATCCGCGACCTCAAAACCATATTTGTTTCTGACGAAGGGGTTGCTGAAGCTGTATCAGACGTAGATTTGCACGTGAACGGGGGGGAGACACTTGGTCTTGTGGGTGAATCCGGATGCGGTAAGAGCGTTACCGCTCTGTCAATATTAAGATTGGTTCCGTCCCCTCCGGGAAAGATAGTCCGAGGGATCATTTCGTTTCGCGACCACGACCTGCTAACCCTATCTGAACGGGAGATGAGAAGAATTCGAGGCAATGACATCTCCATGATATTTCAGGAGCCGATGACTTCTCTGAACCCAGTTCTCAAGGTGGAAGAGCAGATATCAGAGGTGTTTCGTCTTCATAAAGGTTTGAGCAGGAAAGACGCTCGACTAGCATCAGTTGAGATGCTTAGGAAAGTTGGGATACCTTCGCCGGAGCATAGGGCACGGGACTATCCTCATCAGATGAGCGGAGGTATGCGGCAACGCGTCATGATCGCTATGGCCTTGGCGTGCGACCCCGGTCTTATGCTAGCCGATGAACCGACGACGGCCCTGGATGTTACCATTCAGGCTCAAATCCTGGAACTGATGAATAGGATCAAGGAGAACAAGGGCACCGGCATTATCCTCATCACCCATGATCTGGGCGTTGTGGCTGAGATGGCAGATCGGGTCGCAGTTATGTACGCCGGGAAAATAGTTGAAGAGGCGCGCGTCAAGGACTTGTATTTTTCGCCACAGCATCCTTATACTATCGGATTGCTTAAGTCCATCCCTCGCATAAGCAAGGACAAGCTCAAGCGCGTAAAGCGGCTGCCGGTGATCCCTGGTATGGTTCCTGATCTGCGGCGGTTGCCCGCGGGTTGTGCGTTTCGTGAACGTTGCATAGAGGCTCGTACCGTGTGCCAGGAGCCTCCTGAGCTTGAAGAAAAAAAATCAGGCCATAGGGTTCGGTGCTGGCTACGGTGAACCTATGTTGAGAGGCGGAGCATGACTGAGAGATGGGGATCATTCGGAGAGCCAAAGATTCCTCTAATCCGGTTATGACGGTGCTCGATAGTAAACGCGAATTCGACCATGGCTTCGCTGATCGATTGATGTGGGCTGAGATTGTCTTGTTGCCTTGGGCTCCCCGCAATGACAAAAGACAGGGCTATCGAGGTGTCATTGCTAACCAAGTCAAGCAATCTTGTGATAAGTTTCTAGAATAGCTATTGCCTCTGTGTGCACAGCCGTCCCCAAGGAAAACGATTAAGGACAGACGTTTTCGTGTTTCTGGGCACATGAAAAGTGATGACTCGGCCAGATCCGGCGTCTCGCAATGAGAAAATTCGGGATGCCGCTATTTCACCAAACCGAATCAGTCTCGTTGATCATTCTGGCAAAAGACACGTGCTTTTATTAGATCGAAGGAGAGAACCTATATGAACGACAAAGGCGGATCAACTTATGAAGTGATCCTTGGCTCTAAGTATTACGTCAAGATACTATATAGAGTGAAGGTTGCGGGAGGTCCAATACTCAAGGGTGGTGAAGCCTTGGAGACTATGGACTTCGTAACTGGGTATGGACACGTGATCCCAGGTCTCGAAAAATGTTTGCTGGGCCATAAACGCGGGGATAAGCTTTCGTTCGTCGTTCCTCCCAGTGAAGGCTTTGGAGAACGTCACCAAGAATTGATTCTTGAGAAGAGTAGAGATGACTTCCGGTTTCCACAAGGTTTTGAGCCATATCCTGGCATGCAGCTACCGTTGGTATCCAACGACCCAGCGGCTCCTGATACCGTCATGATCCGGGAAGTAAGGGAATCGTCCATAGTCATAGATTGCAATCACCCATTAGCAGGATTTGCTTTAGAATACGACCTGGAGATCATTGAGGCGAGGCCTGCTCGAGCTACTGACATCTGTTCCGAATGGGACGAAAATGACTCAGAGTACCAAAGTACGTGCTCATCTTGCAGCCCGCATGAAATACTCTTACCTGGGGAACAGAAGGAGAATTGACCTACAAGTTGAATGTGTGATTGTCTTGACAAGTTACGAGGGTACAGGGTCAAATGCCTGTGCGACCCTGAAGAGAATCACACATGTTGTAGCTTTTTTTCATATGTTCGATGCCCCTATTATTTTACTCGATTCGATGAGATGAAGATGACGGCCGTGGGGATAGATGCGGGCTAGAACTACGCTCGGTGCTGGAGTCCGCTTGGAAAAGTTTGGGTAAGGTTTTACGTGAGTCATCTACGGCTCATTAAAGTTGTTGGAGGTCTCTGAGACACGTCTTCTCATTTCAATTCGGACTTGAGGGTGCCCGATATGAATAATAGTTTCTCCAATCACTTTCCTGGCTAGTACAAGGAACTCATGACGCGCAAAGATCAAGACAAAGAGGCTCCATCAGAGCAGGGCATACGAAAGCGGTTCATGTCCCTCCTGTCAGCGCAGGGGGTTGACGGCGTTTTCAGCACCATTTTCTTTTTATACCTGGCTTGGTTGGATTCATCTATCTATGGGGCTGTTATGTATAGCCTAGCCGCAGGAATTGTGGTCATGAAGGTGGTACAGTTCGGCCTATATTATCCGCTTGTTTCTGACCTCAGCAATGCCGCGCCCGACCAGGCGCCTCAAATACTAAATCGGGTGAATACTATCAAGATTGGGCTTTGCATACCGTGTGTGCTTGCCGTTGTTGCCACGGGCTTCTATCGTGGTTTCTCCCAGAGTACTACCATTTCTCTTGTCTTAATCTGTGTAGGGTTTTCCTTGGAAGCCTTAGCAGAAACTTTTTTTGCGGATTTTCGCGTAAGAGGGCGGCAGGTAGAAGAGGCTCGAATCAAAATAGCCAGCGCGGTGGTCTCATATTTGTATGGTTTCGCCGCGGCCGCTCTGGGGTTCGGCTTAGTGGTAATTAGCCTTTTCAAGATAATCTCCGGAGCTGTAAGAATCGTGTACGGTCTTGCGGCTCACATAAGAGAGTATCCCTCGAGTTGGATCATGGGGCCCGAGTGGCCGATGGTCTGGAACGTTTTCAGGGCTGCCAGCGCTTTTGCTCTGATAGAGATCCTGGGGATCATATATAACAAGACCAACGTATTCTTTATCGAGAGTTATACCGGGGTGAACGGCGTTGCCTACTACAGCGCAACATTCAACATCATCGACGAAATCTCAGTGCTCGCTTCTGAGCAATTTTTGGGCTGGGTGATCTTCCCTCTCTTGGCAGCGTTTTGGACCAGAGATAGGGATAGGTCTGGACGGCTCGTGAAAGCCACTGGCCTTTGGCTGTTTACCTTTGGGCTGCCCATTATGTTCTTAATGTATGCGGAAAGCCCTCTAATCATAGGGTTGGTGTACCCAAGCGAATATAAAGACGCCATCTGGATGCAGCAATACCTGATATGGACAATTGTACTATCTTTTGAGAACAATCTTTTCGCCTATCTCATGATGGTTGCCGGTAAGGTCAATCTACTCCTAATCTTCTCCATAATTACTGCAGTGGCCAACCTTGCCTTTAACATTGCACTTGTTCCTTCGACAGGCCTTTTGGGCGGATGTCTGGTGATAATTTTAACAAAGCTCCTGATGACTATCCTTACGTTTTATTACTGTCGGGTACGTTTTAACTTCATCTCAGAGAAGGAATTCTTGTTCCCTTTGATACTAGGCGTCACTTGTTTTGCCTTTTTTTCATTCATAGAGCCTGTTGTTTCGATTCATCCGGCCGTTTTCATAACCCTAGGGCTGTATCTTTCTATGGTCCGTGCGTTTGGACCGCGGTTTCTGGGCCCTCTACCAAGACACGTGGGTCCATCAGTGTAATCTTTCCCTGACCCTGACACTTGTGGTGTTTTAGTGGTGGATAACTATTTGGAATGGTTGGTTAGGGTATGCGCTGTGAAATGTAGTGCCCCAGCAGAAAGTCAACTTACCGCAATCATTCTCTTTCTACAACAAAAGTGTCAAAGTCGGGACAATTATTCAACCCTTCACCCCAAAAAACGAAATCTTCGACATAATCGTGCCTCCATGCATGCATAAGGTCAACGTGAAGGCGAATCTGAGCTATCGACCACGACCCGGGAATCTCTATCCCATCCACTCGGCAGTAAAGACCTTGAATGTGGAGCAACGGGAGTGAGAGATCCGGTTCTTTTTTGTTGCTTACACCTGTTCTCGAATTCGTGAGTACTTTCGAGAACAGCCATAAAGAAAGCCGTTTTTCACCGTTCGTTGTCCACAATTATTTGGACTAAGAACTCGCATTCCGATCCAGGATCTCACGGACTTGAGACAAGAGTTTTCTCGTGCTGTATGGCTTCGACACAAATCCAGATGCTCCTCTGTTCATAACGGTTTCGTCGGTAACGTACTCGAGGAGACCCGTCGCGATTAAAACTCGCGCGTGGGGGTCGAGCTTCAGGATCTCTGTCATACAACTCACGCCGTCCAGCTTCGGCATGTTTAGGTCAAGCAAGACCAGCGAGATGCTACCTCTGTGCGCCTTATACATCTCGAGCGCCTCTTGCCCGTCCCCTGCTACCAGCACATGATATCCGAAATTCTCCAGGATGTCCGTACCCAAATCGCGCAGTATTCCCTCGTCATCAGCCAGGAGAATGGTTTCGGACCCCCTCCGTGGCTCGACCTGTTCTTCAGGGGTTTCTGCGCGATCTTCTCTTTTGATTGCTGGAAAGTAAATGTTGAATACCGTTCCTTTCCCAGGTTCGCTGTAGCACGATATATGCCCATGATGCTGTTTCACAATGCCATACACCGTAGCAAGACCGAGTCCAGTACCTTTGCCCACCTCTTTGGTGCTAAAGAATGGATCAAAGATGCGCTCAAGCGTTTGTGCGTCCATGCCATGTCCCGTATCCGATACAGTGAGCAAAACATAGTCACCTGGCTGTAACTCGGGATGAATGCGGCAGTAGCCGTCTTCCAATAAGATGTTTTCCGTCTCGATACTCAGCGTTCCCCCCTCGGGCATTGCGTCCCTTGCGTTGACTGCAAGATTCATGAGAATCTGACTAATTTGGGATGCATCTGCCATAATTTTGTCCACGTAATCCTTCGAGCGCACAACTATTTTTATCGTCTTGGGAATAGTGTGAAACAAGAGTTTTTGTATTTCCACGATCTCCCGGTTCAGATCCACGATACTCAGCTCCGGTTGGACTTTCCTGCTGAAGGCGAGGAGGTTTCTAATCAGTGTAGTACCCCTTCTTCCTGCCGTATGTATGCGGTGAAGCGCCTCCAAATCCGCTGAATCGCTCTTGCGACGCTCGATAAGTATTTCCGTATAGCCGAGGACGGCCTGGAGGAGATTATTGAAATCGTGGGCAATTCCGCCGGCAAGCGTGCCCAAAGCCTCCATCTTCTGGGCCTGGAGCAGTTGGGCTTCCAGATTCCTTCGATCGGTCATGTCCGCGATGACCCCGATAACCAGTTCGCATCGGCCTTTGGAGTCCCATATACCTGAGACGGACAAATCACCCCACATTGTTGTCCCGTCTTTTCGTACAAATCGTTTCTCCGATCTGTAATTGGCGATCTTGCCCGCCTGGACGTCCTGCAAGTTTTGTCTCGAATTTTCGATGTCCTCCGGGTGTGTTATGTCAACAAATGTGAGTTGTTGCATTTCCTGTTGAGTATAACCGAGCATTGCGAGTAGAACCGAGTTACATTCTTGAAAAACTTCCCGATCATCTACGACAAAAATTCCCAAAGATGCGTTGTCAAAGATTGCGCGATATCGCTCTTCACTTTTCCTCAGATTCATCTCGGTGAGTTGTCGATGTACGATTTCCTGCTGTAAAGCGTTGTTCAGTTGTTCCAACTCGAAGATTTTTTGCTCCAATTTGTGGACGAGAACATCGCTGTATTTTGCCTGTAATCCGATCTCGTCAGCCTGTGTGGTCCTTGGCTCCGACAGTTCTCCCCTTCCTCTTTTTCTGAGTATTTCGCCAATTCGGTCGAGGAAAGGCTCCGGCTCAAGCGGTTTGACGATAAAGGCATCCGCACCAAGGTCGAGGGCTAGACTCTCGTCTTTTGGGTCCGTGTAGGTGGCGGTATAAACAACGAAAGGGATCTTTTTGAACCGCTCATCCATCTTCCATTGCCGCAGGAGCGTGTAGCCATCCATGACCGGCATCAGAAGGTCGGATATAACAATGTCGGGTGGAGTCTCTGAAGCCCTGGTGAGTGCTTCTGCTCCATTGTGGGCCTGGTCAACAGTCCAGCCGTTCCCTTGGATAATGGAACTCAAAAGGTACAAATTTGCATCGTTGTCATCCACAATGAGCGCTCGGATCATAGTCTCACCTCCGCATCCGGGCTCCGAATGAAGCCTTCGATTTGGGCCACGAATGTCTCCGGATTGATAGGTTTCTCGATATATCCCTCCGCTCCTGCTGCCAACACCTTTTCCTTGTCGCCCACCATGGCGTACGAGGTGACAGCGACGATGGGAATAGATTTCAACTGGGGATCGGCTTTCAATTTTCTTGCTACGGCGTAGCCGTCCATGGTGGGCAATTGGATGTCGAGCAGGATCAAATCAGGGTTCATCTCGGCCGCTAATTTGAGGCCCAGCTGGCCCGATATGGCCGAGAGGACTTCGTACCCGTTTTGTTCCAACAAAAACGTAAGCAGGTAAAGGTTTTGTTCGTTATCTTCGATCAGGAGGATTCGTGCTTTCATGCGGGGTCCATCTTTTCACTGGGCAGGTGAAAATAAACGTACTGCCTACTCCCCATGTGCTCTCGGCCGTGATCTCACCGCCCATAAGTCCTGCTAGGCGTCGGCAGATTGCTAAACCCAGTCCCGTCCCTTCATAACTGCGAGAGATACCCGATTCAATCTGACGGAACGGTTGAAAAAGCGTCGTCAAGTCCTCAGGCCGTATTCCTATGCCAGTGTCGGACACACGGTGCTGGATAGCGGGGTGGCCAGAAACGCCACCCTGGAATATAAAATCGTCTATCAATTTTACCGTCAACCTGACTTCCCCCTCCTCTGTGAATTTGATCGCGTTGTTCAGCAAGTTCAGAAGAATCTGCTCGACGCGCCTTTGGTCTCCTACGGCCATGTTCACCTCAGGGGCCACTTCAGCCAGGAGTTTCAGGTCTTTCTTTTCGGCGAGGGGTTTGACGATGTCCAGAACCTTGCGGAGCGATGAGCACAGATCAAAAGGCTCATGGGCTACTTCAAGCTGCCCTGCCTCGATTTTAGAAATATCGAGCACGTCGTTGATCAGGGCCAACAAATGTCGAGCACTCGAGCGAACCATTTCGAGTTGCTTTGTCTGTTCCGAGGTCAAAGGCCCGGCAAGGCCTTTCAGGATGATGCCAGTAAAGCCGATAATTGAGTTCAATGGCGTGCGCAGTTCGTGGGACATGGTGGCGAGAAATGCTGATTTGATACGATCCGCAGTTTCTGCCCTCTCTTTTGCATCGGCCAGTTGTCGAGTACGTGCCGCTACAGTCCGTTCCAGCTCGGAAGCATGCCGATGTACAGCCTCGTAGAGTTGAGCATTCTCTATTGCCAGAGCCAGTTGTTCGGTAACCGTTCCTACGAGTCTTAACCGGTCATCCGCCGGTTTCTTCTCAGTCTCACTAAATACACACAATACTCCGACGCACTTGCTCGCCGTGATTAACGGGAACGATGCATGGAATTGGATTGGGGCCGAGGATCCTGGAAAATGCGTGCAGCCGGACAAAACCTCCCCCTGATTTCGGAGAATCAAAGGTTCAAACGTCCAAGCACACGTGCCGCACAAGCAGTCGCCAACTCTGACACTACCCGTGTTCAAGGCCTCCTGGATGGCAGACTCAGGGGGTGCTCGCCGTGAACTGAGTATCAGCGAATTGTCGGCCGTCATCAGACATACTTGAGCACCCTCCAATCCGACCAAATTCACAACCTCGTCCAGCACCGTCTGTAAAACTGCTTCAAGGTCGATAAAGCCAGTTGAGGCGGCGATGATCCGGTTGATCGAGTGCAGTTCCTCATTCTTCCTCCTTATTTCTTCCTGGGCCCTTTTCAGTTCAGTAATGTCAATCCCAACGCTCAGAACCTCTGATCCTCGTCCCTGTACGTCCGGAACTATCTTGTTGGTCCAAGCAACTGTGACGCGTTTTCCATCGCGTTTCATGTTCTCTTTCACATTTCTTTCAAAGGCCCTAGGATCCTGGAGAATCCGATCCATCAGTGGAGCGAGGTCATGGCCGTCAGTGTCAGTTACAGGAACAATGGTGCCCACCACATGCCGACCAAGAATCTCTTCGCCTGAGTATCCAAAGAATTTCTGGCCGAATTCGTTGAGAAACGTGATCCGTCCGTCGTGTGACCAGCGCAGGATGATGCTGTTGGCGTTTTCCACGAGTTCTCGGTACTTCCGTTCACTCTCCGCCAGTCGTTTCTCAGCCATTTTACGTTCAGTGATGTCGCGTACTATGGCCTGCACAAGGGTATCGCCGTCTAGATCAATCCTGTTCAAACTCACCTCAGCCGTGAAAGGGGTCCTGTCGAACCGACAGTGTTCCCATTCAAAGAGCTGAGGGCCCTCCGTGAGGGCCAGATTGATCTTTTCCAGGGCCTTTTCCTCGGATAGACTCCCATCCGGTTGCCGTGGAGGTGAGAATTCAGACGGGGAGGCTCCGACCATTTGATCTCGTCGGCACGCAAAGAGGGCCAATGTCTGGGAGTTGCAGTCTATGAAACGGTCATGGCGCATCAACAAGATGGCATCACCCGCAGTTTCGAACAACATGCGGTACCTGAGTTCGTTTTCCCTCAACGCCTTTTCTACTTGTTTTTGCTCAGTCACGTCGCGAATGACCTCAATGGCACCACAACGCCGGCCCTGCAGATCAAAGAGAGGAGCAGCGACTCCCCACAGATGGGCCCCCTGACCATCTCGAAGGCTGGAGATAAACGATTCCGCAAAAATAAGGCGGCCTCTGCGACTGACGTATTTATACTGCGCCTCCAACTCCTGATTGGACGGATCCAGAAAATCTATCAGAATGGGACGCCGCTCACCGAAAAAAGGCTCAGCGTATGCATAGTCTGTGCGGCCCAAGAGTGCCTGCTTGTTGACGCCGGTCAAATTTTCGCAGGCCCGGTTCCAGGCAATGACCCTCTTGTCTTTATCAATGACAAACGTGGCATCCGGGAGAAACTCGATGATGCTCTCAAGAAGTTGATAAGTCTCTCGCATTTCTGACTCGACTCGGTCTTTCTCGACACGAATGCGCAGGGCTGTAATGCCGTATGAGAGGTCGTCAGCCAATTGGGTTAACAAATTGACCTCGGCAGCATCAAAGGCATTGGAGTCAGTCGAGTAAACCGCCAGCACCCCCAGCACACGGTTTTCTCGCTTCAGGGACAACATCAGCGAAGAGTCTTGCTCGATTCTCAGGCTCCTCTGGCCAGACGTCCCTAACGCGCTGTCGGAAGATGGACCTCTTGTAATAACCGGCTGGCCAGTTGTAATAACGGTCATTATCGGCCCGGACTTGATTTCCCTCATGTCCCAAAAACTTACGTCGGTCTTAAGGGTAGCCAAGTCAAATCCGTAGTGTGCTACCAGGCGTACTATGTCCGGTTCATCTCTATTCGAGAAACCTATCCACGCAGCTCGGTACCTGCCCTGGTCCACTAGAATGCGGCACAGGTCGCCAACGAGGGTTGCTTCGTCGGGTGCCCGCACAAGGGCTTGATTGCATTCGCTTAGTGTGCGTAGCGTCCTGTTCAACCTCCGCAATTCGTCTTGGGCCCTCTTCATGATAGTGACGTCCTCAAGGGTCATGAGGTGTTCACCCGTACTGAGTTGCACGGGCCTGAACAAAACGTCTTTAAGGGTACCGTCTTTACACGTTACCGTGAAGATCCGAGGCCTTTGTTGGCCAGGCTTGGCATCTTTCAGGTCGCCAATCCACGTCTCGGTCACTTTTTTTCGATAATCCGTGTTCGGATAGGCCTTTTCCATCCAATCGGATCCACGAGGAATCTCGTCGGGAGAATACCCGAACATGCTTTTTACCTGGGGACTAACATAGCCCAACTTACCGTCATGTTCGATGATTATGGTGCCAAAGGGAACATTTTCGACGAGCGTCTGAAATTTTTCCTTCGCTCGTTTCTCTTCACTTATGTCTCGAACCCAAACCTGGATACCGAGTTGTTCTCCGAATTTAAACGCCTTAGCCCTTATCTCCCCGTTGAGTACGGTCCCGTCCTTCGTCTGGAGCCTCACTTCGTAGCGTTCCGTAACGATTTCTCCACGTAACCGGGCTTGGGCTCTGGCGCGAGTCATCGGCCGGTCATCTGGATGATAGACTATCCAGTGATTCTTTCCGACTAGTTCTCCCTGTTCGTATCCCAGCATTTCATGCAAGCGCTCGTTGGCAAAGACTATCGTCGTGCCTTTCTGTAAAAAGATACCGTCGAAACTAGTCTCCACCAAGGTTCTGTACCTCTGCTCACTGACCTTGATTGCTTCCTCGGCCTTCTTTCGGTCAGTGACATCCGCGACGATTCCTGTCATCCTCACGGGACTGCCTGCCTCGTCACGCTGGACAACGCTGCCCTTGACTTCGGTCCAAACCCAGTCTCCTGACTTGTCTCGTATTCGATACTCCACATTGAATCGAGTAGCTTTGCCTTTCATAAGAAGATTGAGATTATTCGCAACTTTCTGCCAATCGTCTGGATGGACAAGTCGTTTCCAATTCTTGAGGTCGGCGTGAAATTCGTCTGTCTTGTAGCCCAACATTCCGTGAGTCCCGTATGACCAAATCGCCTTCCCTGCGATCAGGTCCCAATCCCATATCCCGAGACGAGCACCCTCGAGAGCAATCAACATCATCTCTTGGTTCCCCTTCGGTTCCTGTTCCGAACGACTTGCTGCCGAGACATCGTGGACTGTGCAATGGAAGCGTTTCAGATTGCTCTTTTGGTCGTGAAGTATCCGGCCCTCAAGACAAACGGGTATCTCGACTCCGTCCTTGTTGGTAATCTGCAGTGCAACATCTTGTATTTCTGAGGCTTTCTTGAACTTGGAGAAGCAGATTTCAAAGGGTTCTCGATAGGCTGGGCAAAGGAAATCACCGAACCACTTACCCACAACTTCCCCTCTGGAGTAGCCGGTCATGTTAATCCAAGCTTGGTTGACTTCCAAGAAACGGCCTTTTTCGTCCAGAGTTTGACATGCGACAGGGCGGGACTCGTGGGGAAACCCATGTAGGTCGTCTTGGCGGGGCGCGTCTTGAGAGACGAATACCTTATTATGAGCAGTACTGAATTCTACCAGCTTCTCGCGGAGTACAACTAATTCTTCGATGAGTTCATCTTTGGTCTTGTCACAGTCTTCCATGGCGGGCGCCTTTTTTCACGGTAGGCAGACTGAGTTTCAAGAAATTGGACAGAATTGTTGGTTAAATCATATCACTCGAGACTGCGAGTGACAACACATCGAAATGTCCGTGTGAGCAGCCCCAGTAAAAAGTCATTTTACCGCAATCATTCTCTTTCTACAACAAAAGTGTCAAAGTCGGGGGTCCAGGTGTACTATTTTCTATTTCTTAGGTATTAACGTGTATTTCGTGACAAGATGATGCGGATTGTAAGATAGCTTGGCTTTTCGCAAGCCTTCTATGCCGAGGTCCTGCTCACGATTGACGTAGGTGACGTTAGACCAAGCATTCTCGCAAAATAGCTTATTCATTGCCGCGTAAACACCCGTGAATGATGGATCCCCTTTTTCAATGTGAATGACAGCCGTGTCTGGATTAAGCATTTCACCAAAAGAAAATGCTGCCACACGTCCTTGAATCATGAGCGCAGCCCCGCGGAAGTTTAAAGTGTCCATAAACTTAAGGGCTTGATATATGGCGTGGTCTTCGTCAAGAAGACTTTCATCGTTGGCGCATTGCTTCAGTTCACACCAGCTTGCCTGAAGTTCCAGAAGTTGAGGTACTAATGCAGCATCAACATCCTTGTACTTAACATCATATTTTTTTATAAACTGATTGAACAGGTTTTTCTTCTTGTGAAACCTATTCCCGCTCAATTGGATGAGTTCCTGAGCCAGATAAACGTAATCGCTGTTGTCCGTGTCCTCCTCAATGTGGTAATGAGGTGAAGCATATTGTCGTACAAACGACTGCCCAACGCGAGAAATAGCTGCATGCCCGTAGTGGTTGTACATGTATTCTGTAACGAAGTGGAGTGCCTTCTGAACATTGCCGCGTCCCAAGGGTTGGAAGGAGTGCCAGGTGTCAGTCGCGTCGAGAAATAGGGTCACAAGACAGTCGGAATGTATCGTCCATCGAGGCTTGTATCTGTTTCGCCACATGAAGAGATTCGTAAAGGTTAACTCAGATGTTTCGGGAGGAGTCTGAGAGAGAAAATAGTCGAATACAGGCTTATCCTCGACACCGATGGGCTTGAAATCGATCGTATGCAAAAGACGACTCCTGAGGGATATCCATTCTTTATCCAGATAATGTAGGCAGCAAACTGTGTGAGGTCAAGGGCCATTTGGTTGTCGAAAGGGTTCAAGCTGGTTTTAGATATATAAGGAGGTAAGGCGCATGGGAGAAAAGGAACTAAGAGACCTTATAGAAGAGAAACAGAAAGATCAAAGGATTGCCTGCAAGACGGCTCTACTCATAGCCGAGAAAGCGGGCGTATCGCCTCGAAAGGTGGGCGAACTGTTGAATGAAATGAAGATCAAGATTCACTCGTGCCAGTTGGGTTGTTTTAAGTAGAGGGGCTCTAGTGGTCTTTGAATGATTGCGGTATTTTCTCGGTCTGCGTTAATGACTCACCTTCATGGTAATTGACCCAGACCGCTACGAGCGGCCCGGTGGGACTAATACCCCTTGGCCTCTCTTCCTTCTATTTTGATCCAATCCACCTTTTTCGACTTGTGGATGTATAGGATTACCCCATCGGCAGTTACCTGGGTAACCGTGGCGCCTCGAATCTGCGTCCCAGGGGTGATAAAGAAACCTCTTCCGTCTGGATCTTCGACCATGCCTTTATATTGACCGTTGGCTAGACGAATAAGCCCTCTTAGTTTGAGCTGTGTGTAATCGTAACGGCATAAGGGCATTGACGGCAGGCACTCCGTAGGCAGGACGGCTTCAGAGGGCGGCATAAAGGGATCCCTCGGAAAGGTGAAATCGAAAGTCATCCCAACGGACCGTTTCTTGAGTTCATGCTCTGCACCAGGAGAGGGTTTTTGTAGGCTGGGACTGACCTCAGGGAGCGTGTCAGATCGAACCACTACGATATCTTTCATGGGAGATGGACTTGAATGATTCAAGGGTCTTGCAGGCTGAACAGCAATGCCGCGAGCGGGAATCTGAATGCCGCTCGGGAGTCTTGTTTCCCCCGGAGTAGATGCAAACAATCTCCCCAGTGGGGTCCCGCTGTGGGAGAAAAACCCCGCTGGGGATTTTTTGCCCACGATGAAGTCAATGGCCGTGTCTGCCTCATGACAACCGGAGAGCAACAAGGGAATGACCGTTGCGGCGGCGAGAACGGTTAAAGGAATTTTATGAAAAAGTGCAGCCATTGATTTCTCGTCCCTTGAGTGACATAGGTCACTTTTTGGGAGCATTAGTTTGTGTGCTCTGTGGGGACATTGCTTGAGTCTCCTCCTCAGGCATGCGACGATAAGTGACGAGGACGACAGCAACATCCAGCGGTAGCGCATTGAGCCTTTTGATGGCTTTGCCTTGCCTTGGTTGAAGCGTCAGTGCGTCGATGTGCACAAGTCTCGGCAGTTGATCGAGTTTGTGAAAGAATATCCCCAACTTTTTGTATTCTCCATAAAGCGTTAACTTGTAGGGAAGTTTTGAAAAAGAATACTCCTTGTTTGGTTCTTCCTTATCAGGGGCGAACTTCAATACCTTGACGCCCACTTCGTTGGCAATTTGATCTATTTGTTTCGACGTAGCATCAAGATCTTGCCTCTCAGGAAGAGATTCGACGAGGTCTTTAAATGTTGTTTTCTGTAGCTCGATAGATGCCTTGATTTCATCAGCTTTCTTGACTTTGTCTTGTTCCGTAGTAATGTCTTTCCCTATGTTTTTCATGTCCCGCTCCAATTGTTCAAATTGAAACGAAGAAAGAACAACAACATAATACAAGGCAACAATTACGGCATAAAAGCCAACAATTAAGAGGATCTTTTGTACTGCTGTTAAACGATAGAAGAGGTCGCCGAGCCCCATGAGGCATCTCCTACTTGATGGTACCCTCTATGGAAAAGGTTACCTCTGAGTCGGCCGCTTCATTTGGTCCTTGGTTTGCTTCCAGCTTCGCCAGTTTGACGATGTCAAGAAAAGCTTCTTGCGCCGCATGCTCTTCATTAATAAAGGGCTGTTTTTCGGTAAAATCTGCTTTGATATTTCGCAATTGCTCGACAAACGTCATTACAGACCTGTTATCCTTGCCCTTGCCGTCAAGACGAAAGTTTCGATTGGGTTGCTTTTCCAGCTTTTCGAGCCAGACTTCATCGGGTATTGCCAGTGAAACGGCTTCTAGCAATAATGCGATGGACTCTTTCTTTTCCACAAGTTTGCGGCTTTGCTCCACCTGATTCTTAAGGCGTATTTCTTCTTGTTTTAGGCTCAATAGTTGTTTGGTCTTTTCTGAAAGCTGGTCTCGTTCTTTTTTCATCCCTGAGAGTTTGACCTGCATCAGCGATAATTCACGATCATAGTACCAGTAGGATCCTATCATGAGGACGATTGTGATGGCAGCACCAAACGCAGCCTGGATGATGAAGCGCTTTAAATCTCGCTTTCTAAGGTACTCTCTAATAGGAATTAGATTTACCCTGATCATTATTCCAGCTTGTCCCTTTCATGCCGCATGGAAAGGCCAAATGCTACAGCCATGGACGGTCCCACACTAGTCAAATACTCGCTGTCAAACTGTTTCGGATCCACTGACACTAGCCGGAAGGGATCCACCATGGAAACTGGCAAACCAGTCTGAGATTCTAGTGCATCAGAAAATCCGTAAATAGCTGCCCCGCCGCCGCTCAAAAAAATGGATTCAACGCTCCTCCGCGAGATATTTGTGGCAAAAAATTCCAAAGTCTTTTTCAGTTCAGAGACCAAGAGATCCACGTTCCGGGCTATGAGTACCTGTAGATTGGTGGGACTTATATTGCCTAACTTGGCACCGCGCTTGATATTCTCCGCCTGAATGAAATCGACGTTGAAAAGCCTCATAATATCTTGGGTTACCAAGTCTCCGCCCAATGGGACATCTCGAACAAAGTGGGATCTGCCTGATATGAGGATGTTGATATTGGTAAGAGATGCCCCTACGTTAATCAGGGCGACTGTTTCCTCCTCTACGTCGGGGTAGCAGTAGTCGAACATGACCTCCAAGGCATAGCAATCTACATCGACCACGACAGGCGTAAGATTAAGCGACGTCACTAAATCTATATACTGGCCAAGGAAATCCTTCTTTACGGCAACTAACAGAACTTCCATGAAACCGGGCTTGTCAGGAGTGTCGCCGATGATGACAAAATCGAGATTCACGTCTTCCATGGGAAATGGGATGTAGGGCTCAGCTTCGATGGGTATCAATTTCTCGAGTTCTTGATCGGTCATGGAGTTCAGGCTAATCTGCTTTGTAATGACGGACTTGCCTGCGACCCCTAAACTCACATTCGTTGTCTTACTATTAGAGTTTCGATAGAGGGTCATAATGGCGTTTGCCAGTTCCTCAGGTTGCTGGATCTCCTTTTCTGTGATGAAGCCTTGCGGCAAAGGGCAGCAACCGACGTATGCTAGCTGAAGCTGTTTGCGGGATCGATGGACTTCAACCAGCTTGACCACCCGTGTGCCGATATCAAGACCGAGAACCTTTGGGGATGCCATTTTTTCTAAATCTCACCACCTTCTTGCTGCAGACAAAAACTTTTGACTTTGTGTCTCCAAAGACTTTATGGACCTTTTACTCGTACAGACAACTCTCTCCGCTTTGCTCTCTGGTTCCCATTACTCGAGAAATTGGACTCGAAGAGATAGACTTTTTCATCTGGCCTCGCCATGCCGAGTTTGCTCACCGCAGCCTTTTCCACCGCACGAGGGTTCTCCCTCAGTGCAGTGAGTTCCCGCTCGAGTATCTTGATTCCTTGCCTGAGTCGTTCGTTTTCCCTTTCTAGGCTATGCTTTTTTACCTCCAAGAGCTGCTTTTGACCCAGCGCCCCCGCAGCAGCAACCATTCCCAGAGCCGCAATCCCCATGGCTGCTAATATTACTTTGGTAAACTCCCAACACCTCAACACAAAGGGGGAACGTGGGGAATTTTCTTGTTTCTCGGGATCCAAGATGGGCTCCAAGACATTTAGCATGTAATTTACGTCAATATATATATACTATAAGCCCATTAATCTCAACTTTTTTATATATTTATCTACTAACCATTCAATAGATTTAGTATAACCGACCTAATATCTGCCAGATGTCGGCCGTCCATAGCTTCATACACACCCAACTCATTCAACTCACGTATAAGTCCAAGCAATCCTGAGCTGGAACCTAACCATTTTCGTCCGCTGGGGTGCATGAGAAACTCAGCAGGCGTTCCTTCGAACAGCGCCTTGCCGCGTTCAATAAGGACGATTCTGTCTGCGTCAAGCGCCTCGGACAAAATACTGGTAGTCTCGATGATAACCGTGCCGTGGTCCTGGTTCAAGGAGCGCATGCATTCCTTAAGCGTGATTCGCGCCGTGGGATCCAACATGTTGGTTGCTTCATCACAAATCAGCAATTTGGCTCCCATGGCCACCATGGATGCCAGAGCCACTTTTTGTCTTTCCCCGCCTGACAACGATTGTATGAGTCTGTTTTCCATGCCCGTCAGGCCGGTCCATTGGAGGGCCGACGCACGTCTTTGCCGAACCTCACGCTTTGGCAACCCTAGATTTTCAAGGCCAAAAGAGATGTCGTCTTCGACTGTTATGCCTACGAGGTTGTCGTCCGGGTCTTCGGCGACGTATCCTATTGCGCTAGGGGTTGGCCTGCAGCTCAGATTATACGCTATTCTACCAGACTGGGGGGATAGGATACCTTTGACCAGTTTTGCTAGAGTGGACTTCCCTGCCCCATCGGGTCCTATTATGCAGGTGTAAGGCGCATTCCCCAATCGGAGGTTTAAATTTTCGAGTACGTTGCAGTCGCCCGAGTAAGAGAAGCACAGATTCTCTATAGAAATCATAGTGGGGAATTGGTGTTTGCAAGAGGTTCCGTGCAACCCATTTGCATTATGACGCTGGATGGAAGAGGAAAAATGGCGTGGCAGTAATGTTTATAGCCATCTCGACACTTGTAACGGATTGCTTGGCTTTGTTCGCGGTGACAAGTCAACGGCCGTATTGTCATTTCGAGGAGCCGAAAAGGCTACCAAGCAATCTCAGCGCACATGAATGGAGCAGCGAAGCCCTTGTCGAATTCACGTTTATTTTTGAGATCCGGTATATACCCCGGGGCTCGAATTTGCTTTCGGTCGGAATTTATGATCACTTGAGAGAAATGGTGCTGCTCCGAGCCAATGAGGCGAAGAGATCCCGCCAGTAATTTTCATTCAGACCGAGTCATTAAGATCGCTATTTTTTCTCGGAGCCTTGTCCTTTCAGACCACCGAGAAATTTATCCTTGAGACCTTTTATTTTCCCTGTAGGAGTCGTTTTTTCCTTTTTGGCTTGAGGGGTTCTATCAATAAGTTCAACCACTGACATGGCTGCGCTGTCTCCCGGCCTAAACCCCTTCTTGACGACACGACAGTAGCCGCCTTCTCTCTCGGCAAAGCGGGGCGCTATTTGATCGAATAGCTTCATGGTGACTGTTTCGGATCTTACGAAGGCAAGAGCTTGTCTTCGTGCATGTAGATCTCCCCTTTTCCCAAGGGTTATCATCTTATCCACAAGGCTTCTGACCGCTTTTGCTCGGGCGTCTGTGGTGACAATCTGTTCGTGCTCCAACACGGAGGTAACCATGTTTCTCAGCATCGCTTCCCGATGAGAAGTACTCAAACCTAATTTTTGGCGTGCTCTCCGATGGCGCATTATATTCTCCTCCAATTAATCATTCGGGAAGTTTTCGCTTTCTTGTCTCCTTCTTTCGAGTTCAACCCGGGAAGGAAAATCGGGAATTGTCATGCCGAGATGCAAGTCCATATCCGCAAGGATTTCCTTGATTTCGTTGAGAGACTTGCGTCCAAAATTTTTAGTTTTCAGCATTTCGGATTCAGTTTTCTGAACTAGCTCCCCGATGAACTTGATGTCAGCATTTTTCAAGCAGTTCGCCGACCGAACGCTTAGTTCGAGTTCGGCCACACTGCGGTACAGGTTTTCGTTTATTTCGGGCTCTTTGAATGTCTTCTCTTCCTCTGTGACCCGGTCCATATCGTCAAAGTTCTGGAACACTACAAATTGTTCGCGAAGAATTTTTGCAGCATGGGACAGAGCATCTTCTGGATACACTGTGCCATTGGTCCATATTTCCATTGTGAGTTTGTCATAATCAGTCCGTCTTCCAACCCGGGCGTTGGTGATCTTGTAACTGACCTTTCTAATGGGTGAAAAGACAGAATCCAGGGCGAGTGTACCTATGGGATCGTCTTCTGATTTGTTGAATTCAGCCGGCACGTAGCCCTTTCCCCATGCGGCTGTCATGGTCATGGACAGCCGTCCTTCTTTGGACAGAGTGGCTAGAAGTTGTTCGGGATTGATTATCTCGACTGCCTCATCCGTGACGATATCGGCAGCCCGAACCTCGCCCTCACCCACAGCTTCCAAGCGCAATGTCTTGGTGCTTGCTGTGCGCAACCTCAAGTTCACTTTCTTCAAGTTGAGGATGAGGTCGGTAACGTCTTCCTTAACGCCCGGGATGGTGGAAAACTCGTGGAGCACCCCTTCTATTTTCACCTTTGTTAAGGCTGCTCCTTGGAGTGAAGAAAGGAGAACACGTCTTAGTGCATTCCCCAGTGTTATGCCAAAACCTCTCTCAAGAGGCGCGCAAACAAATTTGCCGTAAAATGGAGTATGCGTGGCCTCTTCGACCTCCATTCGATTAGGTCTCTGAAGCTCCATCCAATTTCTTGACATCAGGGTTTGCCCTGTATCGCTCATGGCTTCCCTCATTGCTTTCAACGCATTAGCGGCGCGCCTAACTCTTCTGATACGTCAGAGCCGAGCGCCGCCTTTTAGTGACAGACTCCTTGAGGATCCTTGTATGCCGAAGCAGCATATCCGGCAACCTCTACCCCCGGACGGGAAAAAGAAATCGAGCCTACTTGGAATAAAATTCGACAATCAACTGTTCCCTGATAGTCGGCGGCAGTTCATCCCGAGTCGGCAATGCCTTGATTACCCCTCTGAAGTTGCTGACATCTACCTCCAACCATTCCGGGATACCTCTTCTGCTCACGGTCTTGAGAGAGTCTTCAATCGAGTTGATACTCTTACTCTTTTCCGCAACTTCTATGACCATACCCGGCTTTGTTCGGAAAGAAGGAACATCGACCTTTCTTCCATTCACCAGGAAATGCCCGTGGTTTACCAGTTGGCGCGCTTCAGTTCGAGAAGACGCGAATCCCATGCGATACACCATATTGTCCAGGCGTGATTCCAGTAGCTGCAGCAAGTTTTCGCCTGTTACTCCCTTACGTTGTTCTGCCGTATGCACGTAGTTACGAAATTGCTTTTCCAACAAGCCGTAAATACGTCTTACCTTTTGTTTCTCTCGAAGCTGCACACCGTAATCAGTGTATTTCGAACGACTTTGCCCGTGCTGGCCCGGCGGATAGTTTCTCCTTTCCACCGAACATTTGTCGGTATGGCACCTGTCTCCCTTTAGAAACAGCTTTGTCGTCTCTCTTCGGCAAAACCTGCATACGGATTCTCTATATCGTGCCAAGCTTCTCTCCTTTTTCTCGAAGACAAAAAAGTTTTCCTATGACCTGTGCAGGCTAGACTCTTCTCCGTTTAGGGGGTCGGCAACCATTATGTGGGATAGGAGTCACATCCTTGATCAAGGTTATTTGAAATCCAGCGGCCTGGAGGGAACGGAGCGCAGCCTCTCTGCCTGCCCCTGGACCTTTAATAAGGACCTCGACACTCCTCATACCCTGTTCGGTTGCCTTACGGGCTGCGTCTTCGGCCGCCAGTTGGGCCGCAAATGGAGTTGACTTACGCGACCCCTTGAATCCCTGGGTACCCGCTGATGACCATGATACTACGTTGCCTTCCATGTCTGTGATGGTCACGATGGTATTATTGAAAGTCGATTGGATGTGGACTACCCCTCTTGGGATAATACGTTTTTCTTTCTTCTTACGAACTACTCGCCGCCTTGGCATTCATTTCTCCCTAATGGCTATCATCGAGCCCCTTGTGGCACGCCTTCACCGGCAATTATCGAAGCGTACGAATTGCTGGCGAAGCGCATCAGAAAAAAAGCTGTTCCATCATTTACGCTTGCCTATCTGCATTTTCCTCGGGCCTTTGCGCGTGCGTGCATTTGTGTGGGTACGCTGACCACGAACTGGAAGTCCCCGCCTATGCCTAAGTCCTCGGTAGCACCCGAGATCCATAAGTCGCTTGATGTTCATATTGACATCGCGCCTGAGGTCTCCCTCCGCTTTGTACGAGTGATCGATCACCTCGCGAATCTTGGCCACATCCATTTCCGTGAGCTGATCCGAATTCATACCCGGGTCCAGACCGATCTCGCTAATTATCTTCTTCGCCGTAGTCCTTCCAATACCGTAAATATAGGTCAGCGCTATTTCCATTCGCTTGTTTCTTGGAAGGTCAATTCCTGCAATACGCGCCACGATTTTCCTCCTGGCGAAAAAACAGCTTGCCCGTCAGAGTTCACCCTTGACGTTGCTTGTGTTTGGGGTTTTCACAAATGACCCGTACGATGCCTTTTCGCTTAATGATCTTGCACTTGTCGCAAATTTTCCTTACAGATGCCCTGACTTTCATGGGCGCCTCCTCATTCCCCATTCCGACGCTACGTCATCCAAGAACTTTTTCTATGGACGCAAAAATTTCGTCAATGGGGCCGACCCCTTTGACGCGTCGCAATAGTCCTTGCTCTTCGTAAAAGTCTATCAAAGGGGCTGTTTGTTTGTTGTACACTGCTAGCCGTTCTCTAATTACTTCCTCTTTGTCGTCATCTCGCTGATACAAATCCCCGCCACAGACATTGCAGACGCCTTCCTTTTTGGGGGGATTGAACATGACATGAAACATTGCGCCGCAGGCTGAGTTTCTGCACGTACGTCTCCCGGAAAGTCGAGCTACCAACTCCTCGTCAGGAACATCCACCAGAATGGCGTGGTCAATGCCCTTGCCTTGTTTTTTCAGCGTAGCGTCTAGCGCTTGGGCCTGCGGCAGGGTTCTCGGGAAACCATCCAGCATATATCCTTTGGCCAGATCGGGCTTTCCTAGACGTTCCTCAACGACTCCTATGACAACGTCGTCGGGCACAAGTTCTCCTTTATCCATATAGGTTTTGGCCTTCAGTCCCATAGGAGTGGCTTCTTTCAGGGCTGCCCTGAAGATGTCACCTGTTGAAATTTGTGGAATACCAAGCTTCTCTATAAGCTTCTTGGCCTGCGTTCCTTTCCCCGATCCCGGTCCTCCCAACAATACGATTATCATGGCACCTTCCATTCTTTTGAGTAGGCTAACGCCTCCCCTTGATTCGGCCCGTACGGATGAAACCCTCGTAATGCCTCTGTATCATGTGGGTCTCAATTTGTGTAAGGGTGTCCAAGGCGACTCCCACTACGATCAGAAGCGAGGTTCCACCGAAGTAGAAGGGCGCGTTGAAACGCGAAATAAGTATTGAGGGCAACACGCATACCGCGGACACGTATATTGCTCCTCCCAGCGTAATACGAGTCAAAACTTTGTCTATGTATTGGGCGGTTTTTTTCCCAGGTCTGATGCCAGGAATGTACCCACCATATTTTTTCATGTTATCGGCAACATCAACGGGATTGAAGGTCACCGCGGTATAAAAATAGCAGAAAAATACAATCAGTATAATGTACAGGATCTCATATATTCCTGTGCCTGGTCTCAGATAGCCCGTCATGGTCGTTAGTATGGCGATCTGAGTAAATTGAGCTATAGTGGCCGGAAATATAATCAGTGATGATGCAAATATCGGCGGAATAACGCCTGCGGTGTTGACCTTCAGCGGAAGATGCGTGCTCTGCCCTCCATACACCCTCCGCCCTACCACTCTCTTGGCGTATTGAACAGGGATTCGGCGTTGTCCCCTCTCCACAAACACTATGACTGCAATCACTACAATCATGATAAGCAGCAATAGCAGAAGGATTAGGAACCCCATGTCTCCAGTCTGAACAAGCTGTACGGTACCTCCAAGGGCCGAAGGCATCCTCGCTACTATACCGGCAAAGATGATAAGCGAAATACCGTTTCCTATCCCGTGTTCCGTGATCTGCTCGCCCAGCCACATTATAAACGCGGTGCCAGCCGTCAAGGTAATCATGGAAAGCACAATGAAAGAAAATTTGTTGATATAGACTAAGTTTTCAGTCTGGGCTAGGCCTATACTAATTCCCATGCCCTGAATCAACGAGAGGACCACAGTACCATACCGTGTGTACTGAGTAATTTTCTTTCGTCCGGCCTCGCCTTCCTTTGACAATCGTTCCAGATGCGGCACCACCACTGTAAGGAGTTGCAAAATGATGGAGGCACTGATGTAGGGCATTATGCCGAGGGAGAAGACAGAAAAATTTTCCAGCGCGCCGCCGGTAAACATGTCGATGACGCCGAATAGCGTCTGCTGGTACCGGCCAAAAAAATCTTTCAGAGCAGCGGTATTGATACCCGGTGTCGGTATGTGTACCCCGACGCGATAGACAAGGAGCATGAGCAGTGTAAAGATCACCCTGCGTTTCAATTCGGGTATTTTTGCGATGTTTGTGATGGAACCTATCACTGTTCGATTCTCCTAAGAATTGCTCCCTGATTCTTCCTTGAAAACGGTATTTCTAAGTCTTGCGCCAACGATTTTATATTTCTTCTACACTTCCGCCGGCCGCGACTATTTTTTGTCTTGCCGCCCTACTTACTTTGTCAAGCTTCACCGAGTACGCCGCGGAAACATCACCCATAGCGAGGAGTTTGATAGGGCCTCTTCTTTTCACAATGGCCTTGCTTCTCAACAACTCGCCGGTAACAGGCTCTGACGGATCTAGTCCATTGAAGGATTTTAGATTAACCACGTTGTATTCTACTCGAGTAGGGTTGTGGAAACCTCTCTTGGGAAGTCTCCTCTGCAAAGGCATCTGGCCGCCTTCAAATCCCGGGGATACCGATCCTCCGGATCTGGATTTCTGCCCCTTGTGTCCTTTTCCGCACGTTTTGCCTAAGCCTGACGACTCCCCCCGACCCACACGGGTCCGCTTTCGCTTGCCTCCTGGCGCTTGCAGATTTGAAAGATCCATCTCGATTCCCTTCGCTAAAGGGTTATCCCTTTACTTCCTCTACTTCGACTAAGTGACTTACTTTACTAATCATACCAAGGACTTCCGGAGTGTAGGCTAGGAACCGGAAGGAATTAATCCTTCGCAGCCCGAGGCCTTTCACCGTGTCGCGCTGCCTCTTAGTCGATTTGATGACACTTTTTCTCAATGTTACTTTAAGCATCGGCTAACAAATCTTCTCCCGTATCGTTTTCATCTTCTATTGCATCTAGTTTGCCGAGTTTCTTAGCGATCTGCTGTTGAGTGTGCAGTCCCTTGAGCCCGTCAAAGGTAGCCTTCACCACATTGTGCGGATTGTTGGTGCCGATGCATTTTGTCAAAATGTCGTGGACACCCACCGCTTCCATTACGGCTCGCACCGCTCCACCTGCAATCACACCAGTTCCGGACCCTGCCGGTTTGAGCAGTACCTTAGCTGCGCCGTATTCGCCAATCACTTCGTGAGGCACTGTGCCATTGACGATGGGCACGTCAACCATTCTGGATCGCGCCTTCTCGATTCCTTTCCTGATGGCCTCGGGCACCTCATTAGCTTTTCCTAATCCGTAGCCGACTCGTCCCCGGCCGTCACCAACAACTACGACAGCGCTAAAAGAAAATCTTCTTCCGCCTTTTACGACCTTAGCCACTCGGCTAAGATGTACCACTCGGTCCTTCAGCTCACCTTCTACATTTGAATCGGATCTACTCAGCAAAGAGTTCCTCCTCCTGTGCACCTCAGAAAATGAGGCCGCCCTCTCGGGCCCCGTCTGCCAGGGCCTTTACTTTTCCATGATAAAGATATGGTCCCCTGTCAAAGACGACCTCCGTTACATTGCGTTCTATGGCCCGAGCAGCAATCCTTCGACCGACCTCTCGGGAAAGAGCCTTGTCAAATGACCGTCCAGGCTCCCTCCGAAAATCTTTGTCCAGCGTGGATGCCTGGACAATCGTCTCTCCCTTTTGATCGTCGATGATTTGGGCATAAATATTCTTGTTGGACCGAAACACCGTTAATCTGGGCCTGTTTTTCTGCCTCATGATCTCGTGGCGTATCCTTTTCGTCCGTTTCGCTCTTGATAGTGTCTTGTCTGTATCACCTGCCATATTCATTATCCTCAGAAAACATACTCCGGGACTGACGACTTCATCCTATTTTGATCCAGCTTTGCCTACCTTGCGGCGAATTTGTTCGCCAAGATACCTTATTCCCTTGCCTCTGTACGGTTCAGGTTTACGCACCCTTCTGATTCGGGCTGCCAACTCTCCTACTCGCTGTTTATCTATGCCGCGTACGTGGATAACCGTGTTTTTTTCCACTTCGACCGATAGGCCTTCCGGAACCTCCATTAGCACAGGCATCGAATACCCGACGTTGAGGGTTAGTCTTTCCTTGTCCGCCTCGGCGCGGTAACCAACGCCTACTATTTCCAGAGATTTGGTAAATCCCGCTGTGACTCCTGTAACCATGTTCTGGATGAGGGTTCTGGTTAGCCCGTGAAGCGACCGAGATTTGCGATGCTTGCTTATTGCCAACACCCTGATCTGAGACGAATCAAGTTCGAGGGTGACCCATTCCGTTATATCCAGAGAGAGGGACCCCTTGGGGCCTTGGACAGACAACGTGGGCGGCTCGAACGCCACCTTTACTCCTTCCGGTATAGCGATGGGAGCTTTACCTATTCTGGACATCTATACTGCTCCACTTTCCAATCGTTACCAAATGCTGCACAGGACTTCTCCTCCTAT
>Ga0172369_10001223_pt1 | contig 37222 bp, 34 predicted proteins | sample LakKiv25m_FD_114539 | JGI IMG/M metagenome (GOLD analysis project Ga0172369, IMG submission 114539) | Freshwater microbial communities from Kabuno Bay, South-Kivu, Congo - kab_022012_11.25m | ecosystem: Environmental > Aquatic > Freshwater > Lake | place: Democratic Republic of the Congo... | reverse complement strand
TTGCTATGGTATGATTTGACATGGTAATGGGCTCCTGTGAATTCTGTTTGTGGAAAAACAAGATTATCACGTTTTGAGCCCATTACCTTCTTTTTTATCCAAACCAGTTAGCGGAAACTAAAGATATTAAAGTCAAGGAACGCATTGGTAAAGCTGCTGCTGAATTAATCGAACCAAAGGATGTTTTGCTGCTAGATTCAGGCACAACCACCTTGCAGGTGATTCGCAAGATGCCAACCACGCTCAGCGCAAATTACCGCGTGACCCTGGTTTCCAATTCGATGCCAATTGCTCAGGAAGTTCTCACCTGGCCGTCACCGAACCTGACCATATTGGGTGGTCTTTACCTGCCGGATTACCAGGCTACGGTGGGACCACAAACACTTGCACAATTGCGCGAATTAAGCGCAGACAAAGTGTTCCTCGGCACAGATGGCCTGACCCTCGATAGCGGTGTAACAACGGCTAATATTCTCATGGCTGAGGTTGACCGGATGATGGTTGAGCATTCACGCAGGGTCATCCTGGTCACAGACAGTAGCAAGATAGGGAGAGTCGGGTTTGTTCCCGTAAAACCTGTTTCTGCCTTTCACATGATCATCACTGATGCCAACGCACCAGCCGATATTATCCAGTCAATCCGGGATCTGGGCGTGGAAGTACTTTTAGTTTAAGTCTGTCAGGACAATGGAGTTTTCCCATACGGCTTATTCGGTAGGGATTTTTAAGAAGTCCGTGCGTAGGGGAAATATGGGTTTTAAAGCTTCGTAAAGTGACACATATAAGTTAAAAGCGTTATCGTACAAGTCCCGGTTGGCGGGTTGCGGAATTAGCTTGCGCCCAGGGCGTGCCATCACCTTGACAGCAGAAGCGATATCTGCATAGGCACCCACGCCCACGGCAGCCAGGATTGCCGCTCCCAACACCGCAGCTTCGTGATGGTTGGGGGTGATCACAGGAAGATTGCACACATCCGCCTTGATTTGGGCCCAAAGTTGGCTTTTCGCCCCGCCGCCAAGCACGCGCAGTTCGCTCGCGACTACCCCAACCTGGTTAAGACCTTCAAGATCGCGTCGCAACATATAGGCAATAGCTTCCATGATCGCTCGAGAAAAATGAGCCCTGGTATGGCTGAGAGTAAAACCAAAGAAAACCCCCCTTACCTGAGGATCGAACTCCGGAAAAAAAGCACCTTCGAGATTTGGCAGCATGATCAAGCCATCGCTGCCTGGCATCACCTGGGCGGCAGGACCAGTGAGCAAGTCGTATACATCTCGATGATCGGCTTTCGCCTGGGCGATCAGGTCTGGCGCAAAAGAATCCTTGAACCATTTAAAGGCCAGGCCGCCGGTAGGATTCCAGGGCAGCAAACAATAGGCATCCGGTACTGCGTGCAAATGACAGGGAATCATTGTCTGAAGATTGAATATTGGTTCTTTAATGGTTGCAAGCAGGGCAAGTACCGACCCCGTGCTTTCAGTAATCATGCCCGGTGCTACATTTCCGGCGGAGATAGCCGCGCAGATTTGGTCCAGGGCACCGGTGACCACCCTTGTCCTGGTACTCAACCCGGTTTCACCCGCACATTCCGACGAAATATTTCCAAAGGCAGTACCGGATGGATATAAGTTCGGGATTTGAGAGGCGGAGATTCCTGAAAAAGCCAGGAGTTCATCAGAGAGCGTTTTTAAGCGAATATCAAAAACCAGGGAGGATCCCCATAGTGTGTATTCGCCCACAAATTGGCCGCTTAAACGGAATAAGATGTAGTCTTCGGGTAGAAGGAAACTAGCTGTTTTTTTGATGGTTTCCGCCTCGTGTTTGCTCATCCAACGAAGCTTGGTTGCCGGCCAGATCGGTTCCGTAGTTGGTTGGCCGCCAATCTCAAACAGCTTTTGTGCACCAAAGGTGCTTGTCAATTCTGCCGCTTCGATCTTGGAACGGGTATCCATCCAATTTAACGCTTTACGAACAGGTTTACCATTGGCGCTCATCGGGAAGACCGACTCGCCGTGGCTTGAAATTGATACCGCTGCAATATCCTCTGGCGCCCCGCCCCATTTTTTTAGCAGCTTGCGAATGGAACATGCTGTGGGAGTCCAATAGATCTCGGGATCAGCTTCGATGATTTCCCCTTCAGGCATGATCATATATTCATTTGATTCGAGAGCAACCAGTTCACCATCCAAGGTAAAGAGCGCCGCTTTTACTGTAGAAACTCCAAGATCGAGTCCCAGGAACAGAATCTTATTCACCGGTTGTACCTCCTTAAGCATATGCTTATTGCCTGGATGTTTCAGCTCGAATAGGAGCCGTACTGGCGATGCACTTCAAGCATCGCCTGGTAGTTTTCTGGAAGGATACAGGACATCAGACTATTCGATGTTGACAGAATGTAGGCGCCACCAGGCTTTCCAGCCTCGATGCAAGCCATGGTTTCTGCACGCACTTCGCTGGGGGTACCCAGAGACAATGCTCCACCAATATTGACATTTCCCTTTATGCAAACGCTGGTTCCATATTTCCCTTTCACTTCCGGGATATTCATATTCCCTAATGGATCAAGGGGATCGATGCAGTCTACCCCGGCAGAAATGATGTCATCCAGGATTTTCATAATATTACCGTCTGTATGCTTGATCGCCGGTACCCCGGCACTATGAATGGCTTCGACTACGCTTTTTAATCCGGGGAGTAAGAATTCCCGGAAATGGCGCGGTGACATCATGGTGCCCCGGTTGTCAGAGTAATCATCAGACATAAAGATGGCATCCGCTCCGAGTTTAACAGCGCAATCGACCAGGGCAGAATTGTAGGCAATGGAAATTTCAACCATCTGGCGCAGCAACTGAGGGTTGAGTACAAAATCCATCATCACATTTTCCATGCCACGCAGATATCGTGGGATGGAAAATGCATCCTGTGCGCGAAAAATAACGGCGCGTTTCCCTTTATAGCGGTCGACGGCCTCCGTGAGAGTCTTGAAATGCCATTCAGAACAGGGGTCAGGCGGTACATGGCTGGCCAGTTCGGCTGGATCCTTGATCGGAAAGTCGATTGCAACCGGGTAATATTCCTCAGTCTTGCGCATGGTGACACCCCATTCGTCAAGGTAAGTATTGGAATTAAGATATTTTTTACGGCTGTCTGCAAAAATCACAACCGCATCCAGGTCAGCCCATTCGATCAAATCATATATATCCCCACCGGGTGTCAGAGCAGCAATAATTTTATCGTCAATTTCCCACTCAAAGGATGGAATGCGATCAGGTTGTCCTTTATTGAGGGCAGTCAATACACGGGTTAAATGAGGTCCATTTGACATTTTGGTTTTCTCCATGCTGACTGGTCAGGGGATTCCGGTTTCCTGGCGCAGTGGGTGGAATTTGAGCGAATTGAGCACTTAATTTCTTGGTGCTTGTGAATGAAACATTTTAGGATTATATTATCGAAATATATTTGTGTCAATATCGGTATATTTGTAAAATCAAAACACAATATGACAGTTAATATGTTTCATTTGAAATAAATATGCTGAAAATATTGACTTTCGCTTTGAAGCTTAGTAAAATAAAGACATCGTTTCATCCTTTCCGTATTTCATTCGTAACACAATAAATAAACTACTCAATTAGCCCCGATAATATGACCATAACAACCAAGCAGCGTCGCAAAGCCATACTCTATAATCTCAGTCGTGACCGCAGTGTCAAGGTTACCGAGCTGAGCAGTAATCTGCGTATCTCAGAAGTCTCGATTCGTCGTGATCTGCAAATCCTGGAAGAGCAAGGCCTGCTCAAGCGTGTCCATGGTGGAGCTATAGCTTTGGAATTCATCACTCCAGTGAGCTCGCTTGCCAAATACAATGATTTACAACGTGATAAAAAAGAGCGGATAGGCATAGCTGCCGCAAAATTGATACACCGCAGCGACAGCCTGATTTTCGATTCCGGCACTACTCCCCTGCAGGTTGCATGCAGTTTGGAAAGTGAAATACTCCAGTCTGGTAATCTGACCGTAATCACTGCAAATCTACCAATTGTGCGGCAATTAGGCCACTGGCCTGGAGTTCACCTGATCTTGCTCGGGGGTGTTTACGTGCCCTCTCACGAGGCGATGGTTGGACCGCAAACTGTCGATCAGCTCAAGGGTTTGCATGTCGACAAAATGATCCTGGGTGTGGACGGGATAACCCTATCGCGTGGTTTTACAACATCCAACGTATTGGAGGCTGAAATTGACAGAGCCATGGTGCAGGCAGCCACCGAAGTTATCGTAGTGGCAGATTCCAGTAAAATTGGCGTGATCGGCCTGGCGACCATTATGCCTATCAATGGCATTCATGTACTTGTCACAGATAAAGACGCGCCACCTGATTTCACCAATGCGCTGAAAGAAATGGGCATTGAGGTTATTCTAGTTTAGTTAAATCGATCAGGTTTTTTATGAAGACAGGATTCCGGATCCATGTATAAGGGTTTTAAAATACCAGTTCCATTTTTTGAGATTGGTCCAAAGGCGTATCTGTATGGTCGGGAGGCGCTTAAACTCGCGCAACATGCCGATAAAATTGGGCAGAAATTTCATGTAGCGGTGATATTTACACCTCAATATGTCGATATTTCAATGATCGCCCGTGAAACGGAACACTTGCTGGTTTTTGCCCAGCATATTGATTCACTGGAAATTGGCCGGGGAATTGGATCTGTATTGCCCGAATCTGTCAAAGAGGCGGGCGCGGTAGGCGCGCTGCTTAACCATGCTGAGAAAAAAATTCCACATGCTGAACTGGAACGCACAATTCATCGTGCAGATGCAGTCGGGCTTGCCAGCTTGGTTTGCGCCGACAATATCGATGAAGCGTTGATCGTTGCAAAAATGAACCCGAATATCATTATCGCTGAATCTCCCAGCCTGATCGGGGTGGGAAAGCGCGATAGTAATGATCGACAATTTATTCAAACCACGAATGCAAGGATTAAGGAAATCAACCCTGAAATCCGGATATTACACGGTGCAGGTATCAGTAATGGTCAGGATGTCTTTGATGTGATAGCCGCCGGCGCTCAGGCAACGGGATCCACCAGCGGCATTATCAAGGCTCAGGATCCTTTCAAGATGCTGGAAGAAATGATCAGTGCAGTACGCTCGGCCTGGGATCTATATCATTCAGTAACGGAGGCGTGACATGGCGGTTTATCATGATGATTTTAAAATTCATTCAGACAGGAGACCAACTTTTCAAGATGTGACCGACCAGGTTGTTGAAAGCCTGAATAAGTCAAGCATTGCCGAAGGAGTTGTGCTGGTTTTCTCCCAACATACAACCTGCAGCGTGCTCATCCAGGAAGCCTCGGATGATATCGACTATTGGGGCACCGAGCTTCTTATGCAGGATCTGGTTGGAGTGATGGAGAAGATCATCCCGACCTGTCGTACCCAGGGGCAGTATCTTCACCCAGGTCCAAAACATATCGTGGCAGCCGAAGGCCGGGATGAGCTGGCAAGCTGGAGCCTGAATACCGATGCCCATCTCAGGTCAGTCATCATAGGTCGCTCGGTATCGATACCGATGATAGCAAGGAAAATGCAGTTGGGAGAATTTGGCCGAATCTATTTTGCTGATTTTGATCAGGTACGCGCTCGTGAAAGGACAGTTCGGGTTCAAGTTGTCGGAGAATAGAACCCGTGGTTAAAATTTAGAAAGGGAAGAGCGCTGGATTTCAGCGCTTTTCCTTTTTGTATCGGTCAATGCGGACGATAAGGTTTTGGGTCTAATCGATCTCTTCCCCTTCCTACGGCTTCTTTGATATGATCTCGCACACATTTGCGGTGATCAGGGTGGCGATCTTGCAGTGGACTTCGATATACTCCTCTGTGCAGGCATTCTGCAGGGCGGAGATCACCATCTTACCCGCCTTGTAGACGTGGTACGAATTGGTCCAGTATGGGAACGACCCATCGTTGCGAACGAAACGCCATTCATCACCCAGCATGCCGATGCAGTATTCAAAACCGGGCACCATGTATTCGGCGAAGCCACGCTCTTCGAAAAAGACCAGTATTTTATCCGTCTGCGAAGATGGGCTGACCCCCGCTTCGTAGGTCTTCTGACACAAATCCACCAGGTTCACAATATTCTTCGCATGCAATCGCTGATGCTCCGTGGCCAGCGCGAGCAGGTAACTATGGGCGTGATCGTCCAGCGCAAACCGGAAGGAGGAATGCAGGTCCACTATCAGCGGCTCACCTGCATGAACTTTCGCTCGCAGCCTGGGGTGCAGGGCTTGCCCATAAACCTGGTGACTTAGCCATATGCGATCGCCTTGCCACCCGCGAACAAACGGTATAATAAAGTTATTATGACTATCCAATCATCCTTCACTGGTGAACAACTCACAACTGCTCTGCATGTATTGGGCGTAGATTTCATTATGGGGAAGAATCTTGGGCAAGGATCTTTATATAAAAAACCAGTTAGCCTGATTGCTGCCCTGGCAAAAAGCCCTGAAGCCCGCTTGAGATTATCGCTGATTCCATTGTTTCTTGAACATCCAGAATTCTCTGAATATGTTCCATCTGTGAGCAAAAAACTAGGGCCGATTACTCGGATCACCCTTCAATGCTATTACACTGCAGCGGTTTTGCTTCAGAAGCAGCATCACAACCAATTGGATGCATTAATTGGGTCGAAGCCATCCTTGCCGGATTATTTTTCTATCGGACTCGGTTTGGAAGTTACCGCTGACTTTGAAGAAAATTTGCGCTCACTAGGGCAGCGCCATCAAGAATTGAGCAATTCCCAAGTGAATTGGTTTGGTACTTACCAGCATGCCGTACAAGTTTGGCTCAAGGGTCTGGAGTTGCAGCGGTTATAAGCGATGGATAACACACAAATTCAATCCATCTTGCAAGTATTGGGCGAGAGAGTTCCCCCATTGTCTCGTTTGTACCTGGTGGGAGGTGGAGCAATGGTTTTGCTGGGAAGCCCGCGCCTGACGATCGATATCGACTTTGTTGGTGATGACATTTCTCCAAGTGAATTGCATAAGACCATTTTGCAGATTGCGAAAGAACAGAGAATTTACATGGAGCCTGTTGCCATCGAGCGTTTCATTCCCTTGCCTGATGGTAGCGAGGAGAGAACCATACGCATTGGCCAATTTGGGAATCTCGAAGTGTTCGTTGCTGATCCGTATAGTATAGCCTTGAGCAAACTGGACCGTGGTTTTGATACGGATTTTGATGATCTTGTTTTTCTCGTCCGGCAAAATCTCGTGGAAATCCAGTTGCTCGAGCGAATGACAGAGATTTCATTATCCCGTGCGCGAGAGTTTGACATGAATCCAACAGAGGTGCTTGGTCATCTTCAAGAATTGAAGAACCGGATTACGTAGAAGGTGGTAATCCTTTATGCCTCGGGGATTTTCTTAATCGCTGCTTGACACTGGGCAAGGTTCTTGGGATTGTTTAATGATTATACGGACTCAATCGTTCTTGAAATTGGTCGTTTTCTCTTTGTGCCTGCGCCCGGAAAACCCTTTTGAGAGTTTGGAAAATGCGCGAATCATTGCAATCCTTGTTTGATAATTTTCTCGGTTAGGGTCATCCTGATACCCTTGTTCCCACATTTCGAACCATGATAATGCACCTTCCGGTTTCTCGCTTGCCAGGAAAAAATCGATCTGGCAGGCACACAACGCGCTGAATTCAGTGACATGTAATTCTGGCTTTGTCATCATTTTATCCAGAATAATTTTTGCCTTTTCGAGTTGTTTCGAATTCAAAGCTCTCCGAACGGTGATAACCTGTCCAAAGAAATAGTCTGGGAATCGAGCAGTGATTTGATCGGCAATCGAGTCCGATTCTGCCTGTTTACCTTGCATTTGGAGGGCCATTGCCAGGTTGTTGAGTAGACTTGGGTCATCCCCCTGGATTTCGATTGCTTTGCGTAGATGGACTTCTGCCTCTGGGCCATTTTTTGCATGCAAGGCATTAATTGCCTTTTCCATCAAACGTAGTGTCGATGGTTTTAAAGTTGAAGGTTCTGCATCGCGTGAGATTTGGAAACCGATCATCATGATCTCGGTCCACGATTCTTTTAGCCACAAACGAACCATCTCACCCGAGTGAAAAATTTTGTACTTTGAAAGAATTTGCGAACCTTCCAATCGTATAGCATCCGGGCCATTTTGACTAAGCACGAATTCTTTCAAGGAAAAAAGAATTTTGGGGTGGGCAGACATATCGGCTAGTTGCAAAGCCAGCTCCTTGCACTTGATGTCACCTGCCGAGAGCGCTTCTGGAACGAAATGGATCAACTCTGGATGGTCATCGAAAAATGTGTTTACTCTCTCACGAAAAACTTGATCGTCGTTCAGACGTGAAGCGCGTTCGACTTCAGACGCCATGGCTTCGATTGTTTTGCGGGAAATCCAAGCATCCAAGGGAAATGCCTGGGGGCAGGCGCGTTCGTATAATGGCTTTTTCAACTCTTCGAGGTTTGTAATTGCCAACGTTGAATTGGGTGATTCTTGAGCGCTTTTTTGCCAGTATTTTCGCGCTTTGGGAATATTTCCATTCCGATATTCTGCAATCGCACACCAATGCCACACCATTCCATTTAGTGCATCTTGTTGTTTAGCATTTTTGGCTTGCTGGATTAGTGCTAGCACTCCTTCATTGTCCCCAATAAAACTCAGAGCCTCTGCCTTTTTTAGCCAACGATCAGCGGCGCTGGCATTAGATTCTTTCAACCTTTTAGCGAAAACGATTGCTTCATCCCTTCTTCCCTGCATAAAAAGAAACCGGGTCAGGTTCGAAAGCGCGTGGACATTAAAGGGCTCGGTTTCCAGCACTTTTTGACTGATTTCGATTGCGCTTGGCAGGTTGCCGTCCAACCATTCGATCAAACTCAGATTGTTTAATACGGGTATAAAGTTGGGGCGCTGCCTGAGCAGAGAATTTGCCAGTTGCCGGCCCATATTGTAATTGCCTTGCTCCATGTCCAGCCGTAATTCTTCATGCTTACAGGCAAAATCCAGGTCTTTGTCCAATGACAGGTCGATTTCACTGAGAAACTCCGTCAGGACTTTCTCCAATTGTTGAATGGTCTTTTGGATTTCCCCGGCGCGCTCACCGTTTGGCCAGCGTTTAAGGTATTGTCGAAAGGTTTGCAAAGCAAGGGCAACACATCCATTTGCGAGATATGCGCCAGCCAACCCGAGTTTGACTTCCGCTTTATTGGGCGTCAGTTCATGCAGTTTGTGGATGGCAAGCAGGTATCCATGTTGGTCACCGATATCCAAGCAGGCATTGACCATTAAGCTAAGAAGTTCAGGTTGACGTGGAAACTTTTGATCAAGGTCATGTAAATGCTCCAATGCATCCTGGGGTTTATCCTGTGAAAGCAGGTCATCGGCCTCCTGCAATCCTTCACGCAGTCGCCGTGGCAGGAACATCGCATCTGGGCGGGTTTGTTTGCTTTTTTTGGCCATTGTATATTTCCTTATTCTAATTATCCGTGCTCGAGGCGCAGCCAGGAAACCTTCCAGAAATAGCTATAAATTACTTAACGGAAGAGATGAAACACCTTGCCCAAGCGGCAAAACCATATTACCCGGGTAAATTACATATCCTGGTAAGGATTTTTCCTTGAAGTCTTGTTGGAAGGCACGGATTTCCTTTGCCATTTCCGGGCGTGGTGTTTCCGACAATTTGATTTCGATTGGAATTACGCCGGACTGTGTATCGATCACCAAATCCACTTCTGAGCCGGCAACAGTACGCCAATAATATAACGCTGGTTCTTCCCCGCGATGGAGATAGGTTTTATATAAGTCTGAAACTACCAGATTCTCAAATAATGCCCCGCCCATCGGACCTGCAGCAGCATGGGACACGTCGCGCAAGCCAACCAGATAACAAAGCAGACCTGTGTCCATAAAATATACTTTTGGCGATTTTATCAGTCGCTTTCCGATGTTGACGTAATAAGGACGCAGGATGAAAATCTGAAAACTGGCTTCCAAAATCGAAATCCAGTCCTTGGCTGTGTTGACCGCAACGCCAACATCCCTGGCAAGTTCACTCAGGTTCAGAATTTGGGCACTTCGAGCTGCCAGGGCTCGTATGAAAACCTGGAATTGAGTGAGATCCCCCAGGTTGCGCAAATTTCTCACATCCCGCTCAAGATATGTTTGAATATAGCTGGCTTGCCACAAATGCGCATCCCGATTGGTATTAATGCTAAGTTCTGGATAAGATCCACGAAGAATTTTCTCCCAAACTTCAACTGATGTCGAGACAAGTGGGGTGGACGATGAAGAACCTTCCCAGGGAAAGTTCTTTTCAGGCATTCGATTGGTTTCTCGAAGTGTCAGCGGCATTAGTTTGAGTATTGCAGCGCGTCCAGCCAGGCTTTCGGTTACCTGGGACATTAACAAGAGATTTTGGGAACCTGTCAGGATGAATTGACCAGTTTTGCTGCGATTGGTTTCAATTTTTTCTTTAATATAGGGTAATAATCCAGGCGCATACTGGATTTCATCGAAGACAATTGGCGCCGGGTACAGGTTGAGAAATCCACGCGGATCAGAACGAGCGGCAAGGCGCACATCTGGTGGCTCGAGTGAGATGATTTGATATTGGGAACCAAAAATGTTGCTCAATAGTGTGGTTTTTCCGGATTGCCTTGGCCCAACCAGGACTACGGCAGGAAATTCACCTGCTGCTTTGCGTAAAACTGTCCCAAGACTGCGGGGGATAAATTCAGTTGTCATGGCTGTCTCCTTGTGTTATTTTGCAATTATACTGCAAAATAACACAAGGAAGTACAGATACCATTTACAATATCTATATTGGAATTGAATGAAACTCTTGAAAGATATCCTAATATCCAAAAAAATACTTGATGTAGCAGCGGAGAAGTTGCGCTATACGAACGTCGATCCACTATCGCTGCGCGTACGGCAAACTGTAATCAGCGCTCGTTAGGTTGGCTAAAATGCATGACTCGGCGCACAAACAGCACGGATTTAAGATTTTGCCTCATAACCCGGAGGTCACAGGTTCGAGTGCTGTCCCCGCAACTTGAAAAGACATCCACAAGGGTGCCTTTTTCATGAGTTCGCAGGTCCCCGCAAGGGGATGATATTCGAGTGCTGTCCCCGCAACTCAAAATAAAGACATCTGCAAGGGTGTCTTTTTCATGAGGTCGCAGGCCCCCAAAAGGGGGTGATATTCGAGTTCTGTCCTCGCAACTAAAAAAGACATCCGCAAGGATGTCTTTTGTTATATCCAGGTCGCTGGCCCCCATTGAGGGGTGGTATTCGAGTCCTGTCCCCGTAACTAAAAAGAAATACATTCGGGGAAAAAACCAGAAAATGCACTGGCCTTTTTGTGTTTTTTTAAAGTTTCGATCAATGACGCAAATTCCACAACTTGGCAAACTCCAGGGTTGCCAGAACCAAAACACCTGTGCCCAACGCAATTAACAAATCTGGCAGACTCAAGGGAGTCACCGAGAAAAACGCCGCTACGGACGGAAGGTAAAGCACGGCCAGCTGGAGAGAAATGACGAGTGCCGCCATGCCCAGCAGCAGGGGGTTGCTGCCCAGGCCCAGCGTAAAGAACGATTCGCGGTTCGAGCGGCTGGCCAGCGCCTGCCCAACCTGCGCAAAGGCCAGAGAACTAAAAATCATCGTCTGCCATTCGGGGCGGCCGCCGAAGTAATACCATGAGCCGATTCCAAGGCCCAACGCGCCAATCAGAAGACCCACCCAAACGGTCTGCCAGCCTGCGCCGCGGCTGAAGACACCTTCCTCGGGCGAGTACGGCGGGCGCTGCATCGTGTCTTTTTCGGATTTTTCCACACCCAGCCCCAGCCCAAGCAGACCGTCCGTCAGCAGGTTGAGCCAGAGCAGCTGAAGTGGCAGGAGCGGGATCGGCTTGCCCAGGAAGGGCGCGATCAACATCACCAGCACCTTGCCAATATTCCCGGCTACGCTGAAACGCACAAACTTGCGGATATTGTCGTAAATCGTGCGGCCTTCATTCACGGCGGCTACGATGGTTGCAAAATTATCATCCAGCAGCACCAGGTCACTGGCTTCTTTTGAGACATCCGTACCGGTAATCCCCATCGCCACGCCGATATTGGCGCGCCGCAAGGCCGGCGCATCGTTGACGCCGTCGCCGGTCATCGAGACTATCTGCCCGCGCTCCTGCAAGGCCTGAACAATCTTGATCTTGTGTTCCGGTGAGACGCGCGCAAAGACATTGACGCTCTCGACCATGGCTTTCAGTTCCTCGAATGACATCCGCTCAATTTCTGCGCCGGTCAGCACCTGGCCGTTTTCTGAGATGCCCAATTGCCGGGCGATCTCCACCGCCGTCAGCGGATGGTCACCGGTAATCATCACCGTGCGGATTCCGGCGCTTTTGGTCAGTGCCACGGCGTCTTTAACTTCGGCGCGGGGTGGATCGATCATGGCGAACAGGCCGACGAAGGTTAAATCCTGCTCGATTTCAGCAGAAGCGGGGATTTGATCGAGCGCCCGGAAGGCCAGCCCCAGGACGCGCATACCCCGGGCGGCCAGTTTTTCCCCGGCGGAGGCGATCCTGCCGCGCCACTCTTCATCCATTGTTTCGACATTTCCATTCATCCAAACACGCGACGAAACATCCAGCAACCCATCCGCGCTGCCCTTTGTGAAGGCCAGATGCTCGCTCGTAAATCCCCTGGCGTTCAATTTCCCGACAACTTTGTGGATTGTGGTCATCCGTTTCCGATCACTGTCGAACGGTACTTCGGCCACGCGTGGAAAATCGATCTCCAGGGCCTCCTTCCAAAAGCCGAGTTTGGCCCCGGCCACCACCAGTGCCCCTTCGGTTGGGTCGCCGAGGGTGTGATAATGCCCTTCGCCCTGAGGAATGAGCCGGGCATCGTTACATAGAACGCCACCCATCGCCAGCAGGTCCAACCCGGCCAAGGACGAGGTGCTGGCGGATATGGGCGTGGGGGTTGATGCAGTTATAGCGCGATCGAGCGTGAGGTTGCCAGAACGTTCGATTTCCTCCGTCAAATCGACCGAGTGTCCGGCTACATCCAACACCACCACTGTCATCTTATTCTCGGTCAACGTGCCGGTCTTATCGGAACAAATCACGGTCACTGAGCCGAGGGTTTCTACGGCGGGCAGTTTTCGGATCAACGCTTTACGCGCGAGCATGCGCTGCGCGCCGAGCGCCAGGGTGATGGTCACTACGGCTGGCAGGCCCTCGGGCACAATCGCGACCGCCACGCTAACGGCCGTCAGCAGCATGTGGCGGATTTCATCGCCTCGCCAGAGGCCAATCACAAAAATCAACCCGGCGATGACCAGGCTCACAACGGCCAGGCTTTTACCCAACTGATCCAGCCGCTTCTGGAGCGGAGTTTCTTCCTGCGGCACCTGCTGGATCAAATCGGCGATTTTTCCCAGCTCGGTCTGCATCCCGGTCGCCACCACCAGCACCTGCCCGCGCCCCTGCGTGACGACGGTTCCCATGTATCCCAGGTTGCGGCGGTCGCCAAGGGGAAGATCATCCACGGGTAATGGGTTGGTTTGTTTTTCGACGGCCTCAGATTCCCCCGTCAGCGCCGCTTCCTGAACACGCAGGTTGACTGCTTCGAGCAGGCGCACATCCGCCGGGATAACGTTGCCGGTTTCGAGCTGCAGAATATCGCCCGGAACCAGTTCCCGCGCTGAGAGTTCGGTCAACTGTCCATTGCGCAGCACACGGACGTTCGGCACCGATAGCTTTTTTAGCGCAGCGATGGCTTTTTCGGCGCGGTATTCCTGGACGAAGCCCAGGAGGGCGTAAAGCACCACGATCGACAGAATCGCGACCAGGTTTTTGGTATCACCCAAAAAGCCCGCAATCACTGCCGCGGTGACCAGGATCAGCACCATGGTGGCGGTGACCTGTTCCCACAGGATCTGCCAGGGAGTGCGGCCTCCTTTTTCGACCAGTTCGTTGGGACCATTTTCAGCCAGGCGATCTGCCGCTTGCTCGGTGGACAGGCCCTTGGCGGGGTCAGACTGTAAATTTTTCAGCGCGGAATCGGTATCAATGGTGTGCCAGTTCATCGCTTGTTAATTTCCTATCCTTATATTATCAACAAAAAAGACCATCACCACAAGTGGCGATGGTCTGACCTTTTGATTGAACAGCCGGGACATGATGGTCCGTATTGACGACTGCTCATCCCTGGCGGGCGGCTACTCCCCATCGGAGTGACTTCAGTATAGCGGGTTTGGGTTAGGCAGAGATGAGAGTTCTGGTTTTGAGCGCCGCGCGGATCATAAGGTATTCGGTGATGTTCTCCGGGGTGACGATGCCAACCAATTGGCCAGCATGCGTAACCGGCAGCACCCGTACGCCGCTCTCCTGGATGCGCAGCAAAGCGCTTTCAACCATTTCGTAAGAGTCGATTTCGGGCAGGTTGCCGCGCATGACACTGCTGACAAGTACATTTAGTCCATTCTGGGTCAGGGCTGCCAGGAAATCGTCACGAGTGACGACTCCGACTACACGGCTGCTATCCACCACCGGGAAATCGTGCTGCGAACCGGCCACAATCAACTGAGCAATGCGGGAGAGGTTGTCGCGTGGCGAGACTGTTTCGTAGTTGGTCAACATAGCCCGGCTGACGGGAATTCCGCCGAGAGCATTTTTCGCCTGCACCAGACTGGCTTCCTGCGAAGCGCCCATCCAGACAAAGAAGGCGATGAAGAGCAACATGGGGTTGCCAAAGAGCCCGGCCAGGCCAAACAGGAATGCCAATCCCTGTCCCACTGTCGCGGCAATTTGGGTGGCGCGGACGTAGTCCATATTCATCGCTAAAAGCGCGCGCAGTACGCGCCCGCCATCCATGGGAAAAGCCGGGATCAGGTTGAACAAAACCAGCGAGATGTTCACAAGCATCAAGCGTTCGATCAACGAACCCGTGGTGAGTGTCAGTTGGCTGAACGGCACCAGCGCGTTGGTCAGAGCCAGGTAAGCGAACAGGACGGCCGCAATGACCACATTGACCGTGGGACCCGCCAGAGCCACCCACAATTCCTGGATCGGTTTTTCGGGCATGCGTTCCAGACGCGCCACTCCACCAATCGGGTAAAGGGTGATATCGCGGGTGCGGATATTGTACTTGCGTGCGGTCAGTGCATGACCATATTCATGAAGAGTCACCGCCAGGAAGAGCAGCAGGATGAAGGCAACGCCTTCCAACGCTCCTGCCAGCGTGCGGGTTTCCAACCAATAGGTCCAGCCATACCAGCCAACAATCAAAAGGAAGGTGGCATGTACGAATACATCAATCCCTGCGAAGGTTCCTAATTTCCATTGCCATTTCATCGGTGTATCACTCCAGATATTAATTAGTTTTTCGGCGAATCCATACACGATTTGTCCATATTTTAGCAAGAATATATTAGAGAAATGTTATAAGAATTCAAGAACCGTATCAATACATGAAAGCGGACATTGAAAACACTAGTACTGGCGTCATGATCTACGGCCAGGCACCAAGTTTTTGAACAGAACATGAAACATGCGGCGCTGTTGGGTTAACAGTTTGCAGCAGTAAAGAGTGTCCTTTGGGGAGGTCCTGGTTATCTCCAATTGGTTATGACTATGTCCGAGCCAGGCCATCAGGACATTTTTCTCGAAACGGAATGGTTTTGGATAAGTTATGATTTTGATAAGAGTTCCATTAGAAACCTGGGGGGCGATTGACTTATATAACGTTTTGTGTATAATTTGTCCAGATATTTTATAAAAAACTGTGCAAAATATAGACAAAATATGACAAACGAGAGACCTGCAGGCTTGCGCAATGATAGCAAAATGTACGATAATTAATATAAAAAGAGAGATGGCAATGGCAGAAATACCAAAGTATACGGTATCCAGGAAACAAAACGAAATTGAAATTCGACAATATCCAGGTTACATCCAGGCCGAGGTAACTGTCGATGAAAAGAACTACAAATCAGCCATCGAAAAAGGATTCAATTTTCTGGCGGGGTATATTTTCGGCAATAATATTTCACGGCAGAAAATCGAGATGACGACGCCTGTCCAGGCCTCTCAATCCGAAAAAATTGCCATGACCACACCGGTAACTGTTACGGGCGCTACCAACTTCACCGTGGCTTTCATTATGCCTGCGGAATACACCCTGGAAACGCTGCCTCAACCGAAAGATAGCCGTGTTCACTTTGCGCGGCTCCCAGCCCGTTCCATGGCTGCCATCCGTTTTTCCGGATTTTTCCGGCAGGAGACCATCCAGAAAAACAAGCAGCGCCTCAGTCATTGGCTGGAGGAACTGGGACTTGAAACCGAAGGTGATTTTATCGTTGCTGGCTACAATCCTCCGTGGGTGCCGGGTTTTTTGGCCCGTAATGAAGTTCTGATCCAGATCAAGAGCGATCCCACAAAAGCCCGGGATTACTCCATGATGCGGTAAAAAAGTGATCAAGAATTTCAAACTCTACCTCGTTTTGCTGGCGACCTTCCTCGCGATTGACATGCTTTGGCTGGGTTTGGTGGCGCGCTCGGTTTATCAACAGTATTTAGGGTTTCTGATGACCCCCAGTCCGAACTGGTTTGCGGCAGCGATTTTTTACCTGCTCTTCATCGTGGGGATCCTATTCTTTGTAGTCGTTCCGGGGTTGGAAAGCGACTCGCTCAAAGCCACACTGTTTAGGGCAGCGTTGTTCGGATTGATCACCTATGCCACCTATGACCTGACCAACCTCGCCACCATTAAAGACTGGCCGGTGCTGATCACAGTTGTAGATCTGCTCTGGGGCACATTCTTGAGCGTTTCGGTCAGTTCGGTTGGTTTTGTTTTCGGCAAACACTTCAATATACAGGTCATCAGAAAAGGAGATACCCCATGAATAAGACCGATCGCACTTCGTTTATCATTTTCCCCGTTTTGATCGTTGTTGCTGCTCTGTTTGCATTGGCCGGCAGCCAGGGAGGCAGCACCCTGGTGGGATTGCCGCTCTTTGAGGTTTTGGTTGGGCTGGTTATCATCATCCAGTGGCTGGCGTTTATCCCGGCTTACCAGCAGCAGACGGAAAAATTCTACGACATCACCGGGAGCATCACCTATATCCTGGTTGTCACGCTTGCTGTGGTTTTCAGCCCGGGCATTGATGCGAGAGCGATCCTGCTCTGGGCTTTGGTTGTGGTCTGGGCGGTCCGCCTGGGGAGTTTCCTGTTCCGCCGCATTCAAAAAGCCGGCAGGGATGATCGTTTCGATGAGATCAAACCTTCTTTTATTCGTTTCCTGAACGCCTGGACGATTCAGGGCCTGTGGGTCAGCTTCACCATGGCTGCGGCGCTGGTGGCCATCACAACGACAGCCCGGAAGGAATTGGATATATTTGCCCTGGTTGGCTTCCTGGTATGGGTTTTTGGGTTTGGAATCGAGGTTATCGCGGATGCACAAAAAAGCCGCTTCAATGCAGACCCGGCCAACAAAGGCAAATTCATTCGAACCGGCTTGTGGTCGCGCTCCCGCCATCCCAATTACTTCGGTGAGATTGTTCTCTGGATTGGTGTCATGATCATTGCCCTGCCAATTCTGCAAGCCTGGCAGTGGGTGGCCTTAATTTCCCCGGTTTTCGTCACCCTGCTTCTGACTCGCGTCAGCGGCGTTCCACTGCTCGAAAAGAAGGCCGACCAGAAATGGGGCGGTCAGGCAGAATATGAAACTTATAAAAAGACAACACCGGTCTTGATCCCCAGGCTGTGATGAGGACCAGATACAGGCAATTTTGGAAACGAGAGTGAGGAAAACATGAAAGATCGATTGCGTCAGAGCGCCGTAATAGTGACTGTCCTGGTCACGCTGGTAGTAAACGGGCTGGCTAATGCCTTGCCTCTCAATGGGCTGAACACCGGGCAGATTTCTGACCGCTTCAAGGTCTATTTTGTCCCGGCGGGTTATGTGTTTGCCATCTGGGGCTTGATTTACCTCGGATTGATTGCTTTCGCTATTTTCCAGGCACTGCCCTCGCAACGTGAGAATCCCCGTCTGCGGGCAACGGGTTGGTGGATTTCCCTGGGCGGTCTGGCAAACAGCGTCTGGATTTTCTTTTGGCATTATGAACAGTTCCCACTGACACTGATCACCATGCTGGTCTTACTTGGCACGTTGATTGTCACCTATCTGCGTTTGGGGATTGGCCGGACCACTGTCCCCGCGGCTGAGACCTGGGCCGTTCGCCTACCTTTCAGCATCTATCTGGGCTGGATCACGGTTGCAACGGTCGCAAATGCCACTTCCTTGCTGGACTACCTGAAATGGGACGGGTTTGGAGTCGCCCCCGAAATCTGGATGGGAATTGTGCTGACAGCCGTGCTGGTGATTGCAGGGCTGATGAATTTCACCCGCCGCGATGTTGCATACACCGTGGTGATCCTGTGGGCGCTGGCTGGAATTTCTGTCAAATTTGCAGCCATTCCAGCAGTGGCGATTCCCACCTGGATTACCTTCGGTTTGGTTGCGCTAACCCTGGTTGCCGCATTTTTCCTGCGCCGGCCGTCCACGCAGATTGTGTAGAGGAAAACATCTTGCCGAAAGTCACATTAAACACCCCCGCGCCTGAATTTGCCCTGCAAAATTTCAAAGATGAAACGGTACACCTGTCCGATTTTCGTGACAAAGCGCATATTTTGCTTGTTTTCAACCGCACCTTTGTCTGACAATTTTGCCAAAAGCATTTGGCGCAGTTGCGTCAAGACTATGTAGAATTTTCTAAACGGCAGACGCAGGTGATTGTTGTTGGCCCGGAAGATGCCAGGGCTTTTGCCGCCTACTTCGAAAAAGAATCTTTGCCCTTTATAGGCCTGCCAGATCCCAAGGCCAGCGTGCTTAAACTCTACGGACAGGAGGTCAACCTGTTCAAGCTGGGCCGCATGCCCGCCCAGGTGATCGTGGATAAAGCTGGTATAGCGCGTTTCGTCCATTACGGCCATGATATGGCCGATATCCCCGTAAACGCCGAGGTTCTGGCCCTGCTGGATGAATTGAACGCCTGACACGGAGTAAAAATATGAACATTCTGATGATTTTGAAAATTATCGCCGCCCTGGCGACAGCAGCAACCGGCCTGCTGGCGCTTATAAAACCAGGTGCGACCTATGGTTTTACCGGCCTGACGGCTAACGGCGCGCGCGGTGTATCGGAGATACGCTCAATTTTCGGTGGAATGTTCATTGCGCTGGGGATTGTGCCGTTGTTTTTGGGTCCGCTTGCCTATCAAATGCTTGGCATTACTTACCTGGTGATCGCTGCAGCGCGGGCATTTTCGATTGTGTTTGATAAATCCTATGCCCAATCGAATATCATCAGCCTGGTCATTGAAATCCTGTTAGGTGCGATCCTGGTTATATAGGGAGGTGTAAGTTGCCTGTTCGCATTGTTACTGACAGCACCTGTGATTTGCCCGCAGAGACGATTGCCCGCTATGGCATATCGGTTGTTCCGCTGTTCATCAACGTTGGGGAAAAGGGGTTCCTGGACGGGATCGATATTACCCGGGAAGAGTTTTACAGGAAGCTGCCTGCGTTTCCTGTTCAGCCAACCACGGCTGTGCCATCGCCGCTTAAATTTCGTGCCCTGTATGATTCGCTGACCGACGAAGGCGCAACAGAAGTTTTATCGATCCATATCTCGGTTTCATTAAGTGCCGTTGTCAACGTGGCGCGCGTCGCGGCACAAGAAACCACCACAGTGCCAGTCACTGTGTTCGACTCACGCCAGTTGAGTCTCGGGACTGGTTTCCTGGTTGAGACTGCAGCGAAGATGGCAGCAGCAGGTTGCCCGATCTCAGAAATACTTGCTGCTCTCAATGATCAAATTTCACGTAGCCATGTTTTCGCTGTGCTCGATACGTTGGAATTCTTGAAACGTAGTGGACGAATGAATAGATACCTGGCTGGAATAGGCACATTGTTACAACTCAAGCCGATTCTAACCATGTACGATGGTAAGCCAAGTTCTGAGCGCGTGCGCACGCGGGAACGCGCTACCAAACGCCTGCTCGAAATGCTGCAAGAGGTTGGTCCGTTTGAACGCCTTGCCATTGTGCACTCGCATGCGCCTGAGCGCGTTGTTGAATTGCGTTCCCTGTCTGCGCAATTATTTCTTCCAGATGATATCCTCATTGCCAATATAACACCTGTCATTGGGTCTCATATTGGACCCGGCGCATATGGTTTTACGGTGATTGGCGCCCAGGCATAATTGCAGGTAATCAATCAACAGACGTTTGGAATAAATGAAGACAGCCTCCATATCTTCGCGGAGGCTGTCTTGTTATCTTGGTCGATGGCAGTATTGAAATTTGCAGGACTGCGATAAATTTGTCTGGATAAATCATTTTGGCAGGAAATTCATGGTTTACAGTTACACGGAGTGGTTAGCGAGATTCACTCTACCCAGCAACAGTTGATAGCTTCTGCACTTTACATGGCTAAGTTTCCCTTCATAAGTAGATTGCGAAGTGAAATATTGAAAAATCGTTGGTATGTGTTTTCACCTGTCTGGCTGCGTTGGATAGACAATCGAGAGCGTTTTGGATTTAAGCAAGAATGGTCTGGCGATGAACTAGTTCACTTGTGTGAAACCAAATCATTTTGATGGTCTTTTTTCCCACGGAAAGTACTTAATGCACATGATCATTTCATAAAGAGTGGATGATTGGGTCTGGAACAGGAATATTTCAGGCTTATATGGCTGTTAATGCTGAAATAATCTCAGACTTAGATTCTACCCTGCAAGGGAAAAAAGGATGATTAAAAAATGCCGATAATAGTTTCAATTCACACAGAGAAAATCAATTTCCTATTGATATCTGTTTTCTTTATATGCATATTGACTTATTGTATCTTGCAGGATACAATATATCAATATGGTAGAAATTCGAGAAACCGACACTTTCAAAAAGTGGTTCAGTGAGCTTAAAGATAAAAAGGCAAAGGCTCGAATTGATGTTCGTATTAAGAGAGTTTCGCTTGGGAATTTTGGTGATGTAGAACCGGTTGGAAACGGCGTTTCTGAACTCAGGATAGATTATGGCGCTGGGTACCGAGTTTATTTTGTAAAACGAGGAAATATCATCGTCATCTTGCTTTGCGGTGGCGATAAATCCACTCAATCTAAGGATATTCAGAGAGCGTATGAACTTGCTCAAAGATTGAAGGAGTAACGGAAATGAAAAAAAATATAATAACCACCAGCTTATGGGATGCATCTGAACATCTGGAAACAGATGAAGATATGGTTCTGTACTTAGAGGCAGCATTTGAAGACGGCGATCCCGCGCTAATTTCTGCGGTCCTTGGAGATCTTGCAAGGGCAAAAGGAATGTCCAAAATCGCAGAGCAGGCCGGCCTTGGGCGTACGAGCCTTTATAAAGCCTTGTCTCCTGAAGGTCATCCAGATTTCGCTACCATCCTTAAAGTAATTAATGCGCTTGGTATGAAGTTACAGGCAACATCTGCAAAAGCATAAATTCTTACGCGATGTAGAAATTTAGTGGATAGAATTGTGGTGGCCGGCTCTTCGACAGAACAATAGCCCAAGGGCGGCTTTGGCACCAGATAGCACTACCACTGCAAAAGCGACCACGCGGAGGCTGTTTTCATTTCGTATGAATGAAACTATTGAAATTTGCAGGGCAGCAATAAATTTGTCTAGCTAAATCATTGCCCAGTTTGAAAGATTACATCAACGCTCATGCCGGATAGAAGCCTTTCCGGAGTCTTATCCAGATCGATCACGGTTTTATAGACCACATCACCACCCAGGATATTCGCTACCGGTGAGATGCGCACCACATGCCCGGGCACGGTCACATTCAAAGCCTTGACAGCAACCAACACGGGCTGCCCAACCGTTACATTTGGAACATCCCGCTCGTTCAGATCAGAGGTTTCCACATGCAGCCGGGTTACATTGCTGACTGAAAAAATGATATGGCCGGGTGAGACACTTTCGCCAACAATTGCATTTACTTCAATCACGGTTCCAAAAATCGGAGAAACCAGCCGGGCATGATCCAACCGATCTTTTATCATTGCGAGATTGTTCCTGGCGATTTCCAGTTGCGCCAGTTTGGCGCCGGTAGCATCAGCCGGGGCGGGTTTACCATTCAACACGGCCAAATACCACTCGGCCTCCTGCACCGCGGCCCTGGCCGCGTCAAGTTTTGCCTGTGCCAGAGCTGCATCAATGTCCGACGGCGAGCCTGTGTACCAATTGTATTTTGCAACCAGATCGTTCAATCGCAGCTGGGCATTGGTCATGGCCACCAGGGCGGCCGCTTTTTGACTGTCGCCATCTTCCTTCCGCGCAACCGATTTATACGCATCCGAAGCCCGCGCCAGCGCCTGCCTGGCCAGGTCTATCTCGCCCTGAGTATTGTCGATCAGGGTGTCAGAGGCGCGCCGGTAAACTTGAGCATCCACTTTATCCTGCTGGTCTTCAAGCGCCTGTCGGGCGACTGCCAATTCCAGGGCCGCCGCAGCCTGGGCTGCCGGCGAGGTCAACTCTTTGAGGGTTCTCTGTGCCTGGGCATAATCCAGTTGGATCAGGGTGTCATCCAATTCGGCCAGAACCTGCCCGGCTTTTACCTGGTCACCGGGTGCAACATTTATACTTTTAAGACTGCCGCTCACCGTAAAATCCAGCCGGACATCCTGTTCGGCTACCACCATCCCTGAAGCCCCGGCACTATCAGCCTCGGTTGGAACAATATTTACTGGCTGGGCGGTCTGCGGCGCCGCCGTACTGGCAACTTTTGCCGCGCAGGCTGAAAGTAACAGAGTTGTAAAAATAAGGATAAAAAACTTTGATTTCATTGCTAACTCCTGAGAAACACCATGAATTACGAATTGAATCGTCCTAAATATGAACTGTTCGCCGTGTTTTCCGGTACTGTACCCTGCATACCAGGCCGGTAGCGGGAACCTGTGAAAATGTCTGTGCCGCTAAAAATTACTCGCCCTTCGCCAGCCGCATAATTTCACCCTTATCTTCCATTACCTTGACCAGTTTTCCATCACGCATCTGCAAGACCCGGTCCACATATTTCACCATGCGCAAATCGTGGGTGACGATGATCCCGGCTCTGTTATTCTCGTGGATCAGCGCGGCAAAGGTTTCGACGACTTGAAAAGCCCGTTCGGTATCCAGGCTGGCGGTTGGTTCATCCGCCAACACCAGGGTGGGTGCGTGGATTAATGCCCTGGCAATCGCCACGCGCTGCTGCTGTCCTCCTGACATCTGGTTGGGCAAGTTATTCATTCGATCCGACAGGCCCAACCTGGCGAGAAGTTCCCTGGTGCGCATTTTCCCGGTTTTGTCCAGGTTTCCATTCAAGCGCAGCATAAATTCAACATTTTCAACAGCCGAAAGAAAAGGAATAAGGTTGTTGGATTGAAAAGTAAAACCGATTTTCTCGCGCCGTAGTGAGACACGTTTTGGTTCGATCAATTGAGCCAGATCCTGGCCATCAATCAGCACCTGCCCGCTGGTGGGAGTCAACAGGGCTGCCAAAATCGATAACATGGTTGTCTTGCCTGAGCCGCTAGGCCCAACCAGTGCGACAAATTCACCTTGTTTTATGCTGAAAGAAACGTCATCCACCGCATTAATTGGGCCAGAATCGCTTTCAAAAGTCTTGATCACATTTCGTACTTCGAGGGCAGTTGCACTCATATTCTTTCTCCTATGAAAGGCGCAATGCCTTCAGTGGTTCAATTCTGACCGCATAAAACACGGAAACCAGGCCACCCAACGGACCGATCGAAAGCAGGGCTGCGATGGCCAGGGCGGAAGCCGAGCCGTTGAAAGTAAGCGGAATGGTGGATGGTAAGGCAAGCGAGAAGAGGAAAGTTAACAATCCTCCAATCGCGACACCCATGGCCGTGACCACCGTAATCTGGATGATCGAAGATATGCCAATCACCGCATTGGAAGCGCCAATTGCTTTGAGCACGCCGATTTGAGGAACTTTTTGCAGAATTTGGATCTGGAAAAATCCTCCGATGACCAGTATGCCTATCAAGAGCGTGAAAAAGCCCTGTGTCTGAACCGTACCTTGTTGGGCGGTATAACCCGGAATATTGTTGATCGTCGTTTGTAGATCGGCTACCTGAATATTTGGGACCGAGTCTTGAAGTTTTTGCTGCATCTGTTTGACCTGGGTTGGATCATTCAGCTTGACGGCGATGACATTAATGGCAGGAGTCAGATTATTAATTTCAGATTCTGCCTTGGGTCGAATACGCTCCCAAACATAGGGCGGCACAAAAATGGCTGGCTGAAAAAAGAATGCCTGCCCGCTGGTAATACCAACCACCGTGAGTTCAAAGAACTGATCCTTGGTGCCCTGGGTGGAACGGATTGTAATCAGATCGCCCAGCTTGATATCGGATCGTTGAACAACGCGTTGATCGATGATCACTTCGCGTGATTGGCCTGTTAGAAACGAACGTCCTTCGATCACCCGTGGGGTGGCCGGGTGGCCGGATTCGACACCCAGCATTGAAACCTTTAATACCTTATCTTCCGGCAGGATGATTGCTGTGTTTGACACTGAAATTGATCCTGCGTCCGCGACTCCGTTTACCCGTCGCACGGCCCGCAAGGTGGACTCACTTAAGCGGCTGGCGCTGATGACGTAATCCGCCTTCTCAAGAAAGACAACCAGTTCACCATCCAATTTGGAAATATATTCCCGGTTATTACTGCCCAGACCTTCCCCAAGGGCTGCGATAAACAAAACCAATAACGTGATCAAGGCAATAACCAGGCTCACGAGGAAAAAACGGCCAAGGTTGCGCCAGACTTCTTTTAAGGCAAGATATGAAGCTAGAAAAAGATTTTGCATAATTATTTACTCGGGTTTAATCGGAGATTCCAGCGGTGTCGACCAGTCGACGCCCATCACACCGTGTAGAAGTAAATCCACGGATGGGTGGTCAGCAATATCATCATAATAATAGGGCAAACGAATCCGACCATCTTTGCCAATAATAAAGGTTCCGGACATCTGGAAGGCATCCTGCCCGGCAGGAGGGAGTTCGGTCTTCCAACCCTTTTGTTCGCGTAATCGTTTATTCGAACGCATGACCCGCAAAGAAAGCACGGATTGGAGCATGGTGGCCTTACCAAGCCCGTAAGCTTGATACGCTTTTCGATCCGGGTCTGCAAAACATTGCACGCCTGGCGCGCGCTCTGAACAAAAGGTCTTCGCCATTTCAGGCGTGCCATGGGTTACGACCGCCAACCCCAAACCCCTGGATGCAAATTCCGGCTTGAACTGGACCAACTGGTCCATCATTTCTTTGCACTGAGGGCACCCAAAATGGCGGGTAAATGCCAGAACCAGGACCCTGCTCTGCCACAGGCTTGAAATCTTTATGCCCACCCCATCTATGTTGAGCAGCTCCGCATCCGGAGCAGGCTGATTAAACTTAAGTTGTGCCATTTTTTCCACACTCCTTTATCTTCAGGTCCGGGATGGTCAAATTATCCGAGACCATCGCTTTTTGTTATATTCAAGCCTGCCTGCTGGTTCTGTATTCAATCCGAGGCGGGCACAGCTTGTGGTTGTCCCGCCAGAGCTGCCTTTTGACGGATTTCATATGCAATCGGGTGATTGTAAATGGTCAGCCAGACGAAGATGAACAATCCTACCATCATCATCGCCCCAGCCATACCCGGCGCCCATGCGCCCACATTTTGAAGCAGCGCACCGCCTGCGATGGGTGCGATAATACGCGTGGAACTTTCAATGGAGGCAGAGAGGCCAAGTGTGCCGCCGATTTCCTGGGGGGCAACCGCCTTGGTAAGCGTTGAGGATAACATGGTATTGAGCATCCCACCCGCAAAAGAAGTGGGTACCATGATAACCAGCAGAATCAGGATCGAGGGTGCCAGCGCCCAACCGGCCAGTGAGAGTGCCATCAGACCCACGCAAGCTACGATGAGCACATCCTCCCGCATCATGCTGGAGATACGGCCAACCAGGAAACCCTGCGTAATCACAGCCAGCACGCCGATATACGTCAGGATATATCCGGTCTGGGTCGCGCTCAGGTTGAAGCGCTGGAGGGCGTAGAGTGAAAAAATCGTCTGAAAGGTGGCAAAGGCCAGTCCAAAGAAAAAGCGCGTGATGAGCAGGGGACCTGTAAAGGGGCGTTTTAGCGCTCCCAGCAATGCGGATAGCGTCACTGCCGGGCGATTCTGTTCGCGCAAAGTGGCGCGTCTTTCGGTCGTGAGCGATTCGGGCAGCCAGAAATAAATTAATAAGAGATTGAGGAACGAAAGAGCTGCGGCGAAAAAGGCCGGGACATTGTAGCCCCACTGGCTCAAAAATCCGCCCGTGACCGGACCGATGATGAAGCCGATGCCGAAAGCGGCCCCGATCAGGCCCAGTCCTTTTGCGCGATTTTTGGCATCAGTCACATCGGTGATATAAGCCTGGGCTATCGAAAGATTACCGCCGGTAACGCCATCGATGATGCGGGCGGCGAAAAGCATCCAGAGTGTGTTGGCAAAACCAAGCAACAGAAAGCCGAGAAATGTACCAAAAACCGAAGCAAGAAGCACTGGACGGCGGCCGAACCGGTCGGAGAGACGGCCAAGAATTGGCGCGCCCAGCAATTGGGCAGCCGCATAAGAAGCGATCAGCAGGCCAGTGATCAATTCGCTGGCTTTGAATGTTTCGGCGTAATAGGGGAGGAGAGGCAAAATCAGGCTGAAACCGAGTAGATCGATAAAAACGACTAATAGAATGGATGCAAGAAGCTTGTTGTTCATGGGAACCTTTGGTTGATGAGAAATGAGTGATAAGTGAGATTTGTGTTGTTGGTTTTAATATCAGCGGATATGGGATTCTAACCAGTTCGCAATCAGGTCGCCCTGGCTGCCGGGATGCTACCGCACGGAACTGGAATATGCCCATAAGTCGGGGGAGTATAGCGTCTCACCTAGGCGCGCAAGACATCTGCCTTCAGCCCGGTGTCTTCAAGTACAGCTTTTAGATTGTAGATGCGGTTATTGCTGAGCATTTTCTTTGACTCTTTGATTTTGCAATTTTTTGGACGAACGTCTGTAGAAAAAACCTGATTACTACAACCAGATGATGCCCCCAGTATACCGCATGTCCATATATTGTCAAGGTAATTTGTATAATATCGACAAATACTGGACAATAGATAGAAATCTGTACGATCTTCTTGAAATTACTGAAAGATGGCAGACGAAAATAACTTTTGACTACATGCGGGAGTTTATGTCTCAGGTCGTGCGAAAGATGCGGACATGCCTGGCAGAAATGGTGAACCGCAGAGACTTCCAACCGGGGAGGAAAAAGTAGAAACGATATTGATGACCACGGAATACCCTTATGGTTCAGATCAATTTTTAACGCTTATATTCCACCCCGGAAACTGGATGGGTCGCTGGTGGTTGAATTCGGCAGCCATTTATTACAGTCTCCCCCAAGTGGCGGAGGCTACCACTCCCCGGTCGATGGATGCGACCGGGGAGTGGTCGTAATATGATGAGATTACCACTTCGGGCTGGTGGCTCGAATCAGTGTATGGATTTAATAAAAATACTGTACCTGTCAAATGTTTTTATAAAGAACGCTCGAAGGGATACCCTTCAAAATGGTTCAGAGATTCTAGATGAAAATGAGGTAACTCTCATAGAGCCGTGATCAATGAGTTCACCCTACCCTAAATTGTTTCAGTAATTCCCTTACCCAGTAATTGTGAGGCTATTTTAAGGAGCATAAATGGAGTCGACGCAGTTAAAGATCCTGCTTGTTTATCCGGAATTCCCTGATACCTTTTGGAGCTTCAAGCATGCGCTCAAGTTTGTCCAGAAGAAGGCTGGTGCGCCTCCAATGGGTCTGTTAACTGTGGCTGCGATGCTGCCTCCTGCCTGGGAGAAGCGCCTGGTCGATCTCAACGTGACTGACATCACCGATAAAGACCTGGACTGGGCGGATTATGTTTTTGTCAGTGCCATGATCGTGCAGCGCGAATCGGCGCGAGCTGTCATTCAGCGCTGCAAAACAGCCGGTGTGAAGGTGGTGGCAGGTGGACCGCTTTTCACGATGGAATCCGAGCGCTTCCCGGAAGTGGACTATTTCGTCTTGAACGAAGCGGAGGAGACCCTGGCGCCGTTCCTGCGAGACCTGGAACTGGGACAGGCGCTGCGCGTATATGCATCGACGGAATACCCGGATCTGCACCAGACCCCGGTCCCGCTGAGGCGGCTGGCGAATCTCAGCCATTATGACACGGTCAGTATTCAGTTTTCGCGTGGCTGCCCGTTCAATTGTGATTTTTGCAATGTAACCGCGTTGTTGGGACATCGCCCGCGAACCAAGACGGCAGCGCAGCTGATCGCCGAGTTGGATGGTCTTTACAGCCTTGGCTGGCGTAAAAGTGTCTTCTTCGTTGACGACAATTTTATCGGGAACAAGAAGCAGATCAAAACCGAAGTGCTACCCGCCCTGATCGAATGGCGCAAAGGGAAATCAGGTCTGCCGTTCAGCACAGAAGCTTCGATTAACCTGGCTGATGATCCGGAACTCATGCGCCTGATGACCCAGGCCGGTTTCGACACGGTTTTTGTTAGGATCGAAACGCCCAATGAAGACAGCCTGGCCGAATGCAGCAAGAACCAAAACCAGGGCCAGGACCTGGTCGAAAGCGTCAAGACCCTGCAGCGCGCCGGTCTTCAGGTCCAGGGAGGATTCATCGTTGGTTTTGATAACGATCCCCCTGCAGTCTTTCAACAACAAATCGACTTTATCCAGAAAAGCGGGATAGTGACGGCCATGGTTGGGTTACTGCAAGCCCCGTTTGGTACACGCCTTTATGACCGCCTGCAAAAAGAAGGCCGCCTGGTCAATGAATTTTCTGGTGATAACGTGGATGGCTCGACCAACATACTGCCCAGGATGGGCCTGTCACCTTTGCGGGAAGGCTACCGGAAAATCCTCGAAAAGATCTACTCGCCGCAGTACTATTACGATCGTGTTTTAACTTTTTTGAAGGAGTACCATCCTCCCGCGATCAGGATGTACCTGGAGCCGCAGTACCTACTCGCTTTTGGGCGTTCCATTTATCAGTTGGGTATCCGTGGCATCGAACGGGCTCAATACTGGCGTCTCATTTTCTGGACTATTTTCCGGCGCCCACGCCTTTTCCCTCTGGCGATCACATTTGCCATTTATGGTTTTCATTTTCGCCAGATCGTCGCTCTGCATGTTATATAACCAACAGCAGGTGACACGTATGAAGGACGCATGTACCACCTCTCATCACCTCCGGTAATCCACCTGGAGTTGAATTTACCCAGGCTGTTCTTTATTTCAGGAAACCCTAGTGCCAGCTTTTTCCACCAAACAAGGAGAAACACCATGACAACGAAAACAGTTCATAAAGCGAAATCGGACGAGACGGATCCGATCATCAAGGTAGTTCCAAGGCTCAAAGTACCAGGAAAGCCAGGCCGGTAACAATTGCAGAAGCGGAAATACCTGCTACTGTGAAAAAAACCACCAACATTAAGAGACTGTCCATGGTAGTGAAGACCAAGGCAGCACCCAGGGCAGAAAAAGCAACCAAGATCGAAAAACCGGTCAAGGTTATCAAGGCCAAGGTAGCGACTGCCATTGAGAAACCCACAAAGATGGTCGCTCCAACCAAGATTGCGAAAAAACAAACCATGAAATTCAAACCATTATCCAAGGGACAGCGCACTTTTGAGCGCAGGATGAAACAAGCAGCCCGTGATGAAGGCATCATTTTTCGCTCATCGATCGTCCGCAGTCCACTTGTGAAAAAAGACGTGTGAGCAAATTTTCCTGACACCAATTAACTTCGATTCCTCTACATGTTCAATTTGGGAGCGCTGTGTTATTAACGTTCGAATATTGGAAGAGGAATTGGAACATAATTTAAAGTGAATAATGGATAAGGAACGGGGTTCACTTTTTTGGGTAAACTTTAGGCGCCAACCAAAAAGTCTCCGAGAAAGTAACCCCGTGCCATGAGTTTACTCGAATCGTTAGTGGGTGTAGATGATTTCTGTCAAATCTTTTTACCTTTTTGGTACAAACGGTTGTTAGGCGATGGCAGCAAAAAACGTTTACGTTCAGATCAATTGAGGATCAGTGAGATCATGACGATCATCATTTATATTCACCAATCACGATATCGCAACATCAAAAGTTACTACCCTGAACATGTTTGCAAACAGTTACAAACTGAGTTGTTCATTATCCAGAGCTAGTTACTGTGTTCTAGGATGGATGAATAACGCCCGAATGGACAATTTTCTGAAAATCGCGGCCAATAAATCGATTATGGGTTTTATTCTGCCAACAAAACCCGATTTCGCCCCTGACGTTTGGCAACATACATGGCGCGGTCGGCGGCTTCGCTCAGGGCAGCGGGTGTTTGTTGTTTCGGGAAAGTAGCCACACCACAACTAAAGGTAACATTAAACTCAATTCCCCCGTTTTTATGACTTACCTGGAAAAAGGACTCGCGCAGTTCGTTGACAACCTGTAGCGCGGTTTTCTCATCAGTGTTCGGAAAGATAACAACAAACTCATCGCCTCCGTAGCGACCAATAATATCGCTTTGACGCACGCGGCGCGCGAGCAGGTGAGTGAGTGCTTTCAGAACACGATCCCCCACGGCATGCCCATAGGTATCATTGATTTTTTTAAAGTGGTCGATGTCAATCATTGCCAGCGCTAATGGCTGGCTGTTACGGGCGGAGCGTGCAATTTCCTGCCCAAGACGTTCGCGTATGCTGGTGTGGTTAAGTAGGCTGGTCAGACTGTCGCGCAGCATTAGGGCGCGCAGTTGACGGTATCTCACGATACGCGATGTAACCGCCGAAATCAAATAGTCGGGCTTGATCGGTTTGGTAAGAAAATCGTCGCCGCCCAAACCAACCGCCGCAAGCTGCTTTTCGCGGTCGGTTTCAGCGGAGAGATAAACGATTGGCAGGCTCACAAAGGTTTTTATCTGGCGAATGATTTGGGCCAATTCCAACCCAGTACATTCGGGCATATACAAGTCAAGCAAGAGCAGGTCGGGGAGAAACTCTTCCAGGGCATGCAATACATCCATCGGATCGGTGACAATATACGAGATGATTCCGGTTTTTTTTAGGTGCAAGGAGTTGATTTTCGCCTGCAATTCGGAATCATCCACTATCAGAACGCGATATTGTTCCGTTTCCCCAGCAATAATCACTTTATCCAGTTCATCAACCAGGTCACCGATATCCACAGGCTTGACAAAATAATTTTTTCCCCCAGTGCGGATGGCTTGTAAGCGCGTAGGCACATCATCTCGGGAGGAAAGATAGAAAACAGGCAGCTGGTTATTGTATTCCACCTGAAGAGCGCGTACAGTTTCTATGCCAGCCAGTTTGCCCTCGGGAAACATGATGTCCATTAGTACTGCGGCCGGCATCTCGCGCCGCAGGGCAATACGCAAATCCTGCAAACGCGAGAAGGTTTGGATACTGTAACCGAAATGTCTCACTTGCGAAGCCAGCGTCTCAATCAGAATGGGATCATCATCTGCCAGATAAATCAAACTGGTGGAACGAGTTTCATGCAGGGATGGGACGTTTTTGATGGATTGGGTGGCCTTGTACTGCTGCTCGATAACCCCGTCGCGAATAGATGCTTCAATTTCAGCAAACAAGGCAGCGGTGAGTTTTTCAAGCATACTGCGATCCGGGGAGTCGGACTGCTTGAGATGGATTTCAAGAAGTCGGGCGGCATTGCCTATGCGGCTGTAGCCGACCGAGAGCGCCGCACCCACCAGACGATGTGTTGCGAGAATCAGGTCATTGCCTTTCTGCGAATCCCAGGCTGAGTCAGGCAGGTTGTTCCAGGCGGTTTCGATCTGCATCCGAACTTCAGGAAGCTGCTGCAAAAAAGCAGTTTGAATTTCCTTATCGTTCATGGCAACATTGCCTTGAGAATGCCTGGAAGTTCAATTTGAATATGCTCGTATTCAGCCTGCGCTTTCGTAAATTCTTCTACTGCTCCAGCCAGGGACCCGGACTTGCCCATTTGTTCAAGATCCTTACACATTATTGAAAAATTCTTTGCGCCGAAGGTCTGGCTGGCGCCTTTGAGGGTGTGAGCAATTTTGCAAAGGGAATCGGCATCTGCCTGTTGAATGGACGCCTGGAGTTGGCGCAAACGCTCCCCGGTATCGATAAGAAATTCTTTGGCGAGATCAATAACCATCTTGATATCTTCGCCTTCGTAAGGGAAGTATTCTTTCAGTGCGGAAACATCGATCGAGCCGGAATAGGACGTGGACACGAGAGTGGGTTCGTTGTGGGGATATGTTTCGCCAATCTTGTGGTTCATTTCCAGCGGCATACATTTTTCAAGGGCGGCACGCATGGCGGTAACGTTGACGGGTTTGCTTAAGTAATCATCCATCCCCGCGGCGAGGTATTCTTCACGTTCGCCGCCTAGTGCGTTGGCGGTCAGTGCAATAATGCGCGGCTGGCGTTTAGATGGCAGGTCAATGCGCAAGTGTTGGGTTGCTTCGAGCCCATTCATTTCAGGCATCTGAATATCCATTAGCACCACATCATAGTCACGGTGCTTAAAAGACTGGATGGCTTCCATCCCATTAGCGACAATATCAGTGCGGTAACCAAGTCGTTCGAGCATCAGTTTCATGACCTTCTGGTTGATGACATGATCTTCGGCAAGCAGGATACGCAAGGGATGGCGTTCCCCCATTTGAACGTCAAAACCGGTTTCCAGCGAAGTAGTGTTTTCATGCTTTACGATCTGTGCATCAAACGCAGACATCAGAGCATCATACAGCTGCGAGGGCTTGACCGGTTTATGAAGATAGGCGGAGGCATTGACACCAACAGGCAGTGGGAGTTTTTGTCCAAGGGAACTGATTATGATGAGCGGAAGTTCTCGCTCACTGCGGCGCTGGCGGAGTTCGCCGGATAGGGTGATGCCATCCATGTCGGGCATTTGCACATCGAGCACGGCGACATCCACTTTTAGCCCGGCATCTATTTTTTCCAGCGCTTCAAGGCCAGAGGCGCAATCCACGGTTGACATACCCCAGGAGCGCGCCATGCGATTGACAATCAGCCGGTTTGTGGCATTATCATCCACCACCAGCAGGAATTTCTCACGCAAGACAATGTGAGACGCATGTTGGCTGGTTTTGCGAATTTGTTCCGTCACGCGGAATGGTAAAACAAAATGGAAAGTGGTGCCCTGGCCAGTGCCTGCGCTTTCCGCCCAAATATTGCCTTCCATGAGTTCAACGAGGCGTTTACAGATTGCCAATCCCAGCCCGGTGCCACCGAATTTGCGAGTGGTGGAGGCATCGATTTGGGAGAAGAGCTGGAAGAGACGGTTGGCGCGCTCTGGTGGAATGCCTACGCCCGTATCTCTAACGGAGAAGTGAAGTTTACATTCCCCACCTTCCAGTGTTTCGCCGGTTTCATTTTTAACGGCTACTTCAACCTCGCCCGCTTCCGTGAATTTGATGGCATTGCTCAGTAAATTGGCAAGGATCTGGCGCAGGCGGGTCACATCTCCCATCACAGCATGAGGCACATCCAGTTCGATATTGGTTAGGAGTTCAATACCTTGTTCGGAAGCGCGATAAGCAATTAAATCCGCTGCTGTCTCGACACACTCGCGCAGATCGAAGGATTGAATTTCAAGTTCGAGTTTACCGGCTTCAATCTTAGAAAAATCGAGGATATCGTTGATGATAGCAAGCAGTGCATCACCGCTTTTGCGGATGGTTTCAATATAATCATGTTGTTCGTTGGTAAGCGCTGTATCAAGCAACAGGCTGGTCATGCCGATTACGCCATTCATCGGGGTGCGGATTTCGTGACTCATGTTTGCCAGGAATTCGCTCTTGGCAAGGGTGGCTGCCTCGGCGGTGTGGCGGGCGCGCTGGAGTTCCGTGATGTCATGATACATTGCAACTGCACCAACACGAACTCCCGCGACAATCACCGGAACACTCAATAGTTCCACATCAACCAGAGTCCCATCTTTGCGGCTACGCTTGGCAATGGCATGGACTAGATTGCCATCCATAGTTTGTTTGGAATAGCCAACAGCTTCGGCTCGCATCGCAACTGTGACTACTAAATCATCAACACTCCCACCAATGGCTTCGGCCTGGGTATAGCCAAAGAGTTTTTCAGCAGCAGGGTTCCAGGTAGTGATAGCACCATTCAAGTTCATAACAATAATAGCGACCGGGCTGTTCAGAATCAGCGATTCTAAATACTGTTTCTCGCGTTGCAAATCAGCTTTGGCGCGTTCCTGTCCAAACATATCGCGGAAGATGACCAGGCTGCCGCTGAGAACGCCGTTGTGTTTTTTGATCAATACCGCGCTGAGTTGTACCTCGAGTACACGCCCGTCTTTCGTCAATCGTTTCGTCTTTGCCGCCAAAACCTTGCCATCACGATATAGACGCTCAATGAACTCTTTCGTTTCAGCGTGGCTCCCTTCGGGCGCAAAATCAAGTTGTTTGCCAATGATTTCATCCAGCATCCATCCAAAAATCTGCTCAAAGGCAGGGTTTACATTCGTCAGGTTGCCAAAGGTGTCATAGGTTACGATGGGATCTGGGGAAGTTTCAATTAAAAAACGATCAAGTTCCCCATCCACTTGCACGGTGTTCTCCGTCGACGAATTTTTTTTCATCTAAACCTCGACGAACAGAATATTTTTTAAACAGGTTTCTTCAGGATTACCCGTGAAGAGTGCCGCATTTTGGGGTATAAATTTGTGTTACGCACACTGCGGGGGCATTACCATGGCAATTCCCAACGAGCCTAAAACAGACCACACAGAAATCCTATTTTCTCTGGCAAGGTTCTGTCTAGCAATATTATCTATTCTATCGCAAAAAATCCTTTCTTTTTTGGTACGTTCTGAACGGGATGCTCAATGCCATATGCCAGCCAAACCTGCGGAAGCGTGTTGGGAGCTGATAGTTATCAATTATCACATTATGGCGATTACCCACAAATAATAACCTAAATGCAAAAGAGGTCAGAAGATCCCTGCTGTCTAAGTGGCAAACTCTCATCTTATTAATATTTATGATCTCGTCGAAATGCTCGTTCATTATATAATTCCAGCATAATCAAATTCTGTGGAGATGCATATGAAAGGTTTGCTCGAAAAATTAAATATCAAACTTGTTAACGCCGGTGTTTGCACGGGACCGGATGGGTGGTTGCTGGAACCCGGTGGTAAGGAATTGACCTCCTATAACCCAACCACCGGAGAAGCCCTGGCAAAAGTGATCCAGGCAACCCCGCAAGCCTATGAAAAAGTTGCTTCCACGGCCCAGGATGCTTTCCTGAATTGGAGATTGGTCCCCGCGCCAAAACGCGGGGAGGTTGTACGCGATCTGGCCAATGCCTTGCGGGAGTTCAAGGAACCACTTGGAGACCTGGTAACCGTGGAAATGGGAAAGATCAGGGCGGAAGGGCACGGTGAGGTGCAGGAGATGATCGATATCTGCGATTTCGCAGTTGGCCAATCCCGCATGTTATATGGGTTAAGCATGCATTCGGAAAGACCATCTCACCGTATGTACGAGCAATGGCACCCACTCGGGATCCTGGGCCTGGTAACTGCCTTCAACTTTCCTGTTGCGGTCTGGTCGTGGAATTCAGCTCTGGCAGCAATTTGCGGCGATACCATCATCTGGAAGCCATCTTCTTACACGCCCTTGACCGCCATTGCCGTGACTCATATCGCCAACAGGGTGATGTCTGATCATGGCTTGCATGGCATCTTCAACCTGGCCGTTGGTTCAGGGAGGGATGTTGGCGATTTGCTGCTCAACGACAGGCGTGTTCAACTGGTATCTTTTACCGGATCCACCCGGGTTGGCAGGCATGTGTCCGAGACAGTCGCGCACCGGTTTGGACGCTCCATCCTCGAACTGGGTGGTAACAACGCCATCATCGTTTCCGATAAAGCGGACCTGTCGCTGGCAACCCGGGCGATACTGTTTGGGGCAGTTGGGACAGCGGGTCAGCGCTGCACATCCACGCGGAGGATCATCATGCACAAATCCATCGCGCAAGATTTGACTGAGCGCCTTATTGCTGCATATAAACAGGTCCGGATCGGAGATCCGCTGGAAGCGGATACATTGATGGGACCGCTGGTGGTCAATACATCGGTTGAAGAAATGATGGATGCTATTAAACAGGCGGTAGCGGATGGGGGCGAAGTGGTTGCCGGCGGAAAGATGCTGCCGGAATTGGGACCAAATTTTGTTGAGCCGGCGATCATCAAAATGCCTTCTCAGAGTGAGATCGTCAAAACAGAAACATTCGCCCCGATCCTGTATTTACTTGAATACGAAACGCTTGAAAGTGCATTAGCCAGCCATAACGGCGTTCCGCAAGGTCTCTCGAGCGCTATGTTCACTGATTCTCTGCGCGAAGCTGAGGCGTTCCTCTCTGCAGCAGGCTCTGATTGCGGCATCGCCAATATCAATATCGGTACATCCGGTGCGGAGATCGGTGGGGCGTTTGGTGGGGAAAAAGAAACTGGCGGCGGGCGGGAGTCCGGTTCGGATGCCTGGAAGACCTATATTCGGCGCCAGACGAATACGATCAACTGGTCAAGGGATCTGCCTCTTGCACAGGGTATCAAATTTGGTTAATAGCAATAACCGGTAAAAAATGCGCGAACATCACGGCTGGACGATTTTCGCGCATTTTTACGGAAATGAAATCATCGAAATTATCTGCGAGATATCATGGTTCCATTTTTGGCTTCATGGAGCAATATTTTAAGTTCTTCTTGTGATGCCAGGGAATAATTCTACGAAATTTAACAATGAAGCAATTGTTGCCTGGGATGGTTGATCAAACAGTTCTTAAATTGATGGCAACAAATCAATCTAATTTATCTATAATTTAAACGAGCAGTGTGCATAAAGAACTCAGCTTAAGGCAGTGAGAAAAGACGAAATCAATCTGATTGGCAGATCAAAGGCACTGTTCATAATCATAGTGATTTGTAAGGCGAGTACACCCAAGCACAGA
>Ga0172369_10001221_pt1 | contig 37266 bp, 31 predicted proteins | sample LakKiv25m_FD_114539 | JGI IMG/M metagenome (GOLD analysis project Ga0172369, IMG submission 114539) | Freshwater microbial communities from Kabuno Bay, South-Kivu, Congo - kab_022012_11.25m | ecosystem: Environmental > Aquatic > Freshwater > Lake | place: Democratic Republic of the Congo... | reverse complement strand
TTTTTTTGCGGGGCACCGGCCAGACAAACAACCAGTTTGCCCTGCAGGTCCACATCTTTCAAATCGTTCCAACCATGATCCGGTTCGGAAATACCATACCCGACATAGACCATCGGAACCCCTTCAAATTTGAACTGGTTGCCCATCAAAACTTTGAAATCATCCTTGTGAGCCAGACGAACCTCCTTGTCGCCGGTTTTTAAAATCAGACTGAACTGGTCGTTATAAACGGTTTTTAAGAAAGGAAGGGGTTGCATATAGGTTTGAATCCCATCTTTATTTACCGCCGGTTTCACGCCGGCAGCTGCGAACTGGGAAGCAACGTACTGAGCGGCGACCGCATATTCGGGAGTGGTCGAAACCCGCCCGTTCATATAGTCGGAGGCCAGAAAAAAGATATGATCCCGGAGTTCGGATTCCGTAATGGAAGTCAGGCCTTTGTCAGTCTGCTGTGCCTGCAGGGCTGCAGAAATCAGTAACAGGAGGGTGAAAAAAAATGATTTCATGATTGATTGTTTGATTAGGGAGGTGAAGTTAACGATTTTGTTTTGCACGGGTTTGGATTACTGTGGCCAGATAAGTTAACCACGGTGAAGGACTCTTCTTCTGGCCGAACTCCCATTCTTTCCAGGCCTGCCATACCGATACCGGGGTGTACCTGCCATCGGTGTCTTCCTTGCTCCTGATCACCTCAATCATGTTAAAGAAACGAGGATCCCCTGAAGCAGTTTCAAATTGCGACAGGACATGAGCGACATGCAGGATATCGTACCATACAAACGGGGCTTTGAGCTTTCTGAAATCAGTGCCCATATAAAAGATATAGGGTTTCAGGATCAGACTGTTTTCCCAGAGGTTCAGGAGTGTTTCTACTGATTTTGCAGCAAATTCCGAATTCCGGTCCTTCTCATCCAATGAAAGAAGCTTTAGCATCACCAGGGTGGCATACGGACAGGGATCACTCTTCCTGCCCGGTCCCCTCCAATCCCCCAGCTCTTTGGAAACAGTGCAAGGATATCCGTTTTCGCGGCCAAGTTGAACCAGGTAGTTTTTTGCCTTGATGACCCTCTGATCCTGGTTCATCCCCATTTTAGCCAGACTGTAAACCGTGATTGGCGCATCGCACAGGGCCCAGGCAAACTTTTCACTGCCGTCGCCGCCATGGCTTTCTGAGATGTTCATTGGCAACTGAAACGGGCCTTCTGCGGAAACATGTTCAAAGATCCTCCCGGCGATTTTCCCTACGCCGGGATCGTTTACCGTCAGGCCTATGTCGGCCAGGAATGAAAGTTTGTGAAAATGCTGCCCGGCGCTTTTATGACTGTTCAAAACAGTTCCGGGCCATCCGGACAATTCATCGATCAGTTTTTTTACCAGCGGATGGGAAACCATTCTTTCCCTTGAGCGAACCACCTCCGGCTTATCAGGAGGTTCTCCCAAAAGGTTTAACCGGGTGTTGTATTCGACCCAGGGATCGGCGCAGAGGAGCCAGGATATCCGATCTAAAATTTTCTGATGCACTTAAAGCTTTTCTCCTCACTCTTTTTGGCGATCTGTGAATAACCCACTGACATGTCAAATGTTTTTGCCTCAGACCAGTTCACATATTCCATGGATTCGCAGCTTGACCAATATTCGCGGTCAGACAAAAATCCCGGGATCTGGCTGCGAACATTGTACAATAACTGGAGCTCTGTTACAGAGGGAAGATACCAGTCGCCATAATTTTTATTGGCGCTTCCGGTAGATCTGAGATAGCAATATCCTGCAGCATAGAGGTGGTTATGGTGGTCTCCTGCCTGAGCAATAACGATTATCGTAGTGTTTGTTTCACCATTGTAAATGCCATCAGCCCAGGCCCCGGTATACCGGTCGGCACCGTTGTTCCAGGCGGCTGAATTTTGGCCATCCCCCAGAATCAACCCATGTTCCCCGGTTTCGTCAAGCCAAAAGATAATCCCACCCTGATATGCGTCTCCGATCTTGAGCCTTCCCGGGGCTATGCTGTCAGCCACAGTTGCATGCTCGGCCTCAAGGGCATAGGGCACGGCAAGCAGATCGGTGAAGCCGGTGATAGTGTAGGCGAATCCTCCTTTTGGATCTGTTTCTGTTTTCAAACGGTAGGTGATGTCTTTCCAGTTGATATCGGAAAAATTGCCGGAGATACCGGCTCCCCCTCCAATCTGCAGGGTGGCCAACCCATTGGCATTGGTGGTAACCGTATGTCTTTCGGAATAAACGGGAATACCAAACAGGGTAATAATACTGATTCTCATTGCGATTTCTTGATTTGCAACAAGCTGGTTTTGATTATCCCGGATGATTGCCTGATAGCTGAATCTCTGAGGTACCTGGGCATACAAACTTATTCCCAGCACCATTAATCCCAATGTCGTCAGGATCTTTCTCATCTCGCTTAGTTTTTAATGATCTTAAATGTCTGAACCAGTTCATTTCCTCTGAGCAAATACAAAAAATAGAGACCGGACGGTTCCCTGCCCAGGCTGATCAGTGTTTCGTCATTCCGGATCATGAAATCCCGGATCAATCTGCCTTGTTTATCTGTGATCCGGCAACGGATTTTACCCGAAACCGGTTGTTCCCTTCGAAGAGTAAGACATTCCCTGGTCGGATTAGGATAGACCAGGTAGCGCATTGAAAATGATGATAATTCTTCTTCAATTCCCAGACTATATATTTCATATGGGTGTTGAATCCCTGCAGAGATGGATCCGCCGGAGGAAGCATGAGTTACATATCCGACCAGGCCCAACGTGGATGAGATGGATCCCCCGGTGGTGACATGGGTGGATCCGCCCGATCCAATCACCTGTTGTGCAGTCAGATACTCCTGGTCAGTAAACAACAGGAATATTGAAAGGGATATAATCAGTTTTAGTGGGTGGAAGCTCACCTAACTAATTTACAAATTTTTTTCTTAAGGATCTAGCTGGCAGCACTATTCATTTCAATACACTGAAAAACCTGATTGAGGGAATCCTTGTTCTCAGCCAGGATAAACAGGCGGTCGCCATGTTCAATGATGGTGCTTCCGTTGGGTGAAATGAATTTATCACCCCGCCGGATAAAAGAGATAGTCACGGTTTTAGGAAAGCCCAGCTCCACTATCTGCTTGCCCCCGATAGGCGAATCTGCAGGAATTACAATCTCACTGAGCATGGTTTTGATGCTCTCCATCAGGTCCATATCTGCGGCGGTCCTCTGTTTGAGCCTCTCAGGGAGGGTAAGCCTGAGCCATTTGGCCACCACCGGCAGGGTGGTGCCCTGGATCAGTACTGACGTCAGGGAGATAAAAAAGACGACGTTGAAAATCATCTGTGCCTTCTCAATCCCGGCGATCAGGGGATAGGTGGCAAAAACGATCGGAACGGCACCCCGGAGCCCCACCCATGAAATGAACCAACGGCTCCTGCCTCTGATCCTGAAGGGGATCAGACTGGTGAATACGCTTAACGGGCGGGCAACCATAATTAGGAAAACGCTGATTATCAGCCCTATGCCTATAACGGGTACAATCTGACTGGGGAATACGAGCAGTCCCAGGGTGAGGAAGAGGACAATTTGCATGAGCCAGGCGAAGCTGTCAAAGGATTTGAGCAGTTTTTTCTTGTGGATCAGCTCCTCGTTTCCGAGGTAAATAGCAGCCAGGTATACGGCAAGGAACCCGTTGCCACCTATGAAATCGGTGGCGGAAAAACTAAAGAACATGATGGCTATTCCGAGGACGATGTAAAGGCCTTCATAATCCAGACGGATTTTGTTGATGAACCATTTTCCGGCTCTGCCCATCAGAAGCCCCATGATGGCTCCAAATGCGAGCTGCTGCACAAACAAGGGGATCGAACCGAGAAGGCTCTTGTCCTGGTTTACGACCAGACCAGTGAAAACTATCACGAGGATATAGGCCATCGGATCGTTGCTGCCGCTCTCGAGTTCAAGCACGGGGCGAAGGTTTCCCTTGAGAGCCAGTTTTTTCGAACGGAGAATCGAGAACACTGCTGCTGAGTCGGTTGAGGAAACGATGGATCCGAGCAGAAGCCCCTCATAGATCGAAAAATCGGTAATAGCCCAAACGAAGAGACCCACAGAAACCGCTGTTATCAGGACACCCAGTGTTGAAAGGGTAATTCCCTGCCACAAAACGGGACGGATGGTCCGCCAGTCGGTGTCAAGGCCCCCCGAAAAAAGAATGAAATTCAGTGCGATGATGCCGATGAACTGGGCGGTGGCAGGATTGTTGAAATAGATCTTTCCGATCCCTTCTGATCCGGCCAGCATGCCTATGGTGACAAACAGGATCAGGACCGGCACACCATATTTGGCGGAGGTCTTTCCTGCGACCAGTGACAAGAACAGCAGAATCGAGCCGATGAGGAGGATATTTTCGGTAGTGAGGGTCATCAGATTTGATACAGATTCCTTAAATATCGGAAAAAGGCGAGAGAAGAGAGGCGAAAGGCGAAAGAAAGAGAGTGAGAATTAAGATCTGAGATTGGTAATTTCTTCTTTTCGGAACAGGGTGATCATGATTATCAGGTCTTTAGGAAGAGGTTCGCTGATGGGAAACTGAACTGCACCTTTGGACCATTTGTAGGAGCCATACTCACTGCTGAACTTTCTGATTCCGGAGGCCGTCGGGTAAAAGCCAATATGATTGCTGTGGGCGGCAAAATAGACCAGCACCTTTTTGATTTTGTAGGCCGGCATCCCGTAACTGATTACCTCCTCAGCCTCGGGCACCACGCTCCGGATGATCTCCCGGATCTCTTCCAGCTTCTTACGGGTCTCCCCGGAAAATCCCTGGATATATTGGTCAATTGGATTCAATGTATTTGATTGATAATTGTTTATAAACATTAAACTGTTCCGTTACATTCCCCTGATGGTCGAACATTCCACTCCAGGCATTGAGGGGTTCCCAGGTGGCTGCTCCTTTGCCGAGATCATCAGGCAGAGAAAATACGATGTCATGGATCTCCTTCCTGAAGTTGGAGTATTCGACCACGTTGATGGGTTTATGATATCGTTTTACCAGGTCGTTCAGGTTGAAGTGAAGATCCTCCAGGGTTCCATGCCAGCGCGGGTAGTAGGAAATGCCGATAACGTCGAAGTTTACCCCGCGGGCGATCATGTTGCCGAGCCAGAATCAATAATGGATGTTTCATTTTTTCAGGTCTGTTCCTTAACAAGGTAAAGGAGGTTGTCCTCAACTCTATAATACATCGGGCAAACGGTAATCTTTGGATAGCGGTTTCTGAGCCTGACCGATTCAGTCAGGAGGAAATCAATCTCGTTTCCGATCTCAAACAGCGGTGAGTAATGGTTAAAATGTTCTTCTGCAAATGACGGGTCCCATCCTGATTGAACCAATCCATTGATAAACAGATCTTTACGTGCGTGCAGATTAACCATGCCGCACTGGCTATGTCCGATCAGTGCGATATGGTTAACTTTTCCAACAGCGATCGCATAGGAAACCTTGAATTCGCTGAACCTGAGGTTGGCTCCGCCGGTCCGGATGATGAAGGCGAAATTGTCGGGCATCCGCAAATGCTTCCGGTTATCCATGCACATTCCGATCAGCAGTCTGGCAGAGTCATAGGTTTCATGAGGCCGGCCAAGGTTGTGATATTCAAGGAGCAGTCCAGGCGGAGTACCCATGAGATGATCGGGTATGTCGCTAATCAAGGAAACGGGGGATAATCTGTTCATAATTTAAGGTTACCAGATGGATAATACCCAACCCGAAAGGGTGAAAAGAACAAGGTACATGCCGGCATCGATAGCGAGAAGCTTCATCGACCGGCCGGCAAAAAGATAAGTTCCGGCCATTGCCGGCAGTACGAAGAAAATCGAGATGGCAACCCCGGTGATGATGCCCACCGAAGCGCCTCCTTTGGCAACCATGGCACTGAGCACTGCCACCGTGATGAAATGGAATATCGCCGTACCCAGGAAGATCATGGGGGCCCTCTTCTTCAGTTTTTCCTTGTCGGCCTGATTTTCTCTTTCCCAGGTTTTTCCGAACAGTTCAGGGCGGTGCCAGATAAATCCGAGGATGAATGAAAACAGAGTCATTACCAGGGCCGGTAGCCACTGAACATTTGAAAAATAAGCCACAATGTCCATATTACTTTTTTTACTCGTTTATTTATTCAGATAATCAAGGGTAAAGTCATTATAGATTCTGGCAAATGTGGCAATATTCCGGTAATCCCCGCTAAAGCTGTCGATGGGTTTGGAAAGGAAATAGTCCGCACCAGGTAGTAAGGAATTGGGGCCGGGCTTGGTAAATCCGTAGAGTCCGATTCCTTTCTCAACAGCTTCCCTGGCTACCGTTTTGGCATCCATTCCATTCCAGTTTGCCAGGCAGGTGATCAGCCGGGTTTGCGGTCCCACCATTCCCCTCACCTGTTCGATCCGCCCCAGGTCACCGCCTTCGTTCATCAGGATGTCAGTTTCCCTGAACATCCTGGAATTGATGATGTGCGGATGGGTAATATCAATGCAGGTGAGCCACAATTTGCATTCCGGATCCGATTCCCTGGCCGCTTTCTCTATCACTTTCCAGGTTTCATCAATGGCAAGCCTGCTGTATTGGTTGTAATCTTCCTCAGTTAACGAATCCTTGCCGGGGAAGGGCTTTCCCATCAGTTCAGCATACCGTTCCTTTTCACAATCCAACCATTCCCCACCGGTGGAGCTGCGGTTGGGCTGATAAAACCAATCGATCATGAATCCATCGATCCCGGTGAGGGTTACGGCTTCACGAATAGCGCCATCCAGGTATTGGAGATACTTCTTCGTAAACGGAATATGCCTGTCCGACGGGATACCGTAGCTGTAATCCGGATTTTCGAGTCCCCACCGGGTATTGGACCCGATGCAGAAATAGCCGTATACCTCCATACCCTCCTTATGGCCCAGCCGAACCATCTCGGTGAGGAAATCATATTTTAGCCCGGGCTGTTCGGGGACTTTGCCATTTTTATACCAGGCATAGCCGTTGCATGAAACGCAGAAAGTCTGGATCGTGTTGACTCCGAGATTCTTGTACCATTGAATGTGTTCTGCCGGATTAGCATCTGCCCATTGTCCGGGAGCAGCAAAAGCATTGGGACCTCCTTCCCCCCAGTTAAAATCGAGGTTGTAAGCCCTGAAAGGTTCCTTATCGGTTGCATTAATTCCGCAGCCGGTCAGGAGAAAAAGGATCAGGAGGCTACTCCAGATAGACCCCGCTCCCGATAAAATAGTTGGTGTTCGGTATTGGTTCGACATATCCCAGTTTTTTCTTTTCCCCGGTATCCCCCGGCTTGATCCAGTAAAACTCGACATATCCACCGCCCGATTGAGCCATGGCGGAGAGCTCCCTGATCACATACTTGCCGTGTGTATCGGTATAATCATACAAACTTGTTCCCTGAAGGTTCTTTTGTCGGGCATGAGCAATGTTCACGCAGTCAAAATCGTATACATAAAAATATCCCGAACTGTCGGGATAAAACCTGATGGGATCGATCGCCCTACGTATATAAGCGATCCGGGCGGAATCATCCGGCATGTCGAGCACCGCTTCCCCGATGGAAATGGCATAGGAGTGGACATACGCCACCGCTATCTGCTTATTCCACTCAAGATCTTCATTCTCATTTTTATTGCACCCGCCCAGGATCCAGGCAGCTGACACCAGCAAAAAAGCCAACCTCATTTTCATGGTAAGATTCAATCTGACACAATTTAAAAAAATCCTGATTAATCCGGGCTGTTCTTTGTAATTCAGGCAGCTGTAACCTGATACAGCCGGATTCGTATAAAAAGGTATCACCCAAAAAGGAGGCTCCTATGAAAAAGATACTTGTTGCTCTGGATTACGATCCAACGGCCCAAAAAATAGCAGAATCTGCTTTGCATCTTGCCAAAGCAACGGGTGCGGAACTGACCCTTCTCCATGTGGTTTCCGATCCGGTTTATTATGCCACCCGGGCCTATTCCCCAATCATGGGTTTCGATGGATATCTTGAAACCGGGCCTCTGGAGAAAGACAGCATCGGATCCCTGGTAAAAGCTTCGATGCATTTTCTTGAACAGACCAGGAAGCACCTGGGAGATGAAAATATCCTGATACGGGTTGAAGAGGGGGATTTCGCCGATGTCATCCTTAAAACAGCCAAAAGCATCAAGGCTGACCTGATCGTCATGGGAAGCCACAGTCAGAAATGGCTTGAAAAGATCGTGATGGGAAGTGTCACGGAAAAAGTGCTCAGTCACAGCACAATACCACTTTACATCATTCCGACGAAGAAGAGATAAGCCTGGCTTTCCATTGCGGTTTCTTACCCTTCACCTTGCTGAATTCCGCCAGGATATATCCATGCGGGGTAGGAACCTTGATTTTGCTGAAGGTCAGAGGTCCCATTTGCGGATGAACCTGATACCGGGCGAATCCCGGTTTCGTTGGAATGATCCCCCAAAGGTATCTGGGAATTATATTAGCCGGCGCGGCTCCCCAGGCATGATTCCAGTCGAGGTTGGGCTTGAATTTCCCGTCCCAAGCCTCCATGGTCATGGTGGAACCGCTCCGGATCATGTTCCACCAGCTACGTTCACCGGTGGAGTTCATCAGTGAGATAGCATAATCAGCTTCCCCTGCATCAAACAGTGCCTCAAGCAGATACTGAGCCGCATAAACGCTGCAAGCCATTCCCCGCGACTTGATAAAACTGATCACAGAATGCTGATACCGGTTAGGAACCAGACCAAACCGGAGTGCAAACAGGTTAGCATGCAAAGAATAATGATCCGAGCCGATGCCATCGCGATAAACTCCTTTATCAGGGTCCAGAAATTCCCGGTTGAAGGATCTCTTTACCAGCCGGGCTTTCTCTTTCCAGAAGGCTGATTCAGAGGGTTTATGAAGAAACCCTGATAATTCAGCCATCAGAGTAAGGTTCCAGTAATGAAAGGCATTGACCACACAGTTATAGTCGGTAAACTGGAATCCGTCACGCTCCCCATCGGGCCAGTCGACAATATCCCGGATGCGCTCCTTCGGATTGGCAAACCCGATGGATTTCATGAGCTCATCTGTTACGAGACCGGTGCGTGTGCTGATCAGCCCGTCGGCCCGTTCCAGCCCTACCAGGGTTTTTTGCCGGAGGGCCTCCCAGTGTTTCAGAAGCGGCCCAGGATCACCGGTGTACATGAAATCATTGTAAAACAAGGGTACCGTCTGAAGGATCCACTCCGTGGGCCAGGTGGGATGGGTGATGAAGTATTCATTGGTCCGCCGGGCCACTTCATAGGATGCATCGGTTGAATAGTGACTCAGCTGATTGATCAGTGCATCAGCCTCATACGGGATTCTCTCCCGGTCGCCGTCGACATAATATCCGCAGAAGGTGGTCGCCTTGATGGTATATTTGCTCAGGTCCCACACCTTGTTCAATACAGTATCGGAACATTCAAAGTCAGAGGCACTGTCATTGAATGGTACATAAAACTCCTTCCTGAAGATTTTGATATTCTCGGGATCAGGACCCGGATTGAGGATCTCGCAGTACCTGAAAGGCATGATCACACCCATGGAATCGGGAAGCGGGATAGCCGGTGGGTTGGTGTTACGCTGGTCGGGCTTAAGTCTGACCAGGTACTCCGACTGGCCAGCCTCAACCGGCAAGCTGATTTCCTGATACCGGATAGTCCCTCCGGGTTTTGAATCGACCCGGTGGCCAGGTATGGCCTTTTCACCCAAACGAATAATTATTGTATCCGTTTGTTCAGGAGCCAAATGAAGCACCACGGTACCGAAAGCAGCCCTGCCAAAATCAGCAAAGATCCTGTGATCTGGCGTATGAATCATTTTGGCCGGGGAGACCATGTGTCCAGACGGCAGTCCCTGTCCGGGCAGGGATTGAGCAAGAACCTGGAGCAGGGCGAAAGCGCTTATCAGGAGATTATTCATCATGATCTTAGTTGCTTTAAAATTCCCAACAAAACTTCAGAAATCCCAATCAATCGCGATATTAGTGTCATGAAAGCACTATTTATCGGCGGAACCGGAAACATCAGCACCCCGGTAAGCCAACTGGCCATCAGCCGGGGTATCGATCTCTATCATCTGAACCGCGGAAACCGTAATCCTGTTCCCGGAGTTAAATCCCTGACAGCCGATCTGACCGATCCGGTGCAGGTTTCGAAGGTCCTTGATGGTCATCGGTGGGATGTGGTGGTCAACTGGATTGCCTACAACCCCAGGGATATCCAGCGGGATTATGACCTGTTCAGGGGTACAACGAATCAATACATTTTCATCAGTTCCGCCTCAGCTTACCAGAAGCCGCCGGTCAATCCTGTGATCACAGAATCGACTCCCCTAAAGAATCCGGTTTGGCAATACTCCCGCGACAAAATCGCCTGCGAGGATCTTCTGGTGAAACTTTACCGGGAGCAGAACTTTCCCATGACCATCGTGAGGCCTTCGCATACCTATTATTCTGTCATACCCGTTTCCCTGGGCGGATGGGAGGAATTTACGGTGATCGACCGGATGCGCAAGGGATTGCCCGTAGTGGTCCATGGCGACGGCACCTCCCTCTGGACCATGACGCATGCCGATGACTTTGCAGTAGGTTTTCTCGGACTGATGAATAACTCCAGGGCGATCGGAGAGGCATACCACATTACCTCTGATGAAGCCCTGACCTGGAACCAGATCTATCAGGCAGTATCAATGGCTGCCACCGGGCAGGAGTCGAAATTGGTGCACCTGACTTCTGAATTCATATCAGATTATGCTGATAATCATGGGTATCCATCGGTCAGGGGTACTCTCCTGGGAGATAAATCACACAGTGCGCTTTTCGACAATACCAAGATCAAACGCCTGGTTCCTGAATTTCAAGCCAGGATTCCCTTTGCCGAGGGAGTCAAGCGTACTATTGCCTGGTTTGATGCCGATCCCGCGAGACGCATTATAAAACCTGAAACGAACAGGTTTTTGGACGAACTATTAAAATCGTAACGCGTGACACGTGACACGTGACGCCCTTGTGCCCTTATGCCCCTGTGCCCCTGTGCCCCTGTGCCCCTGTGCCCTTGTGCCCTTATGCCCTTATGCCCCGAGTTCTTTCAGGGCAGCCACAAACACATCCAGCTCCTTGGGTGTGGTGTAAATATTGGGCGTGATCCTGCATCCATGCACACCGGCGCCGTCGATGGCCACGGTGTAAATCTTATATTTTTCAAGCAGGGTGGATGCCAGGTCGGCCGGCTTCATTCCCTTGATCCCAACGTTGGCGATTCCGCAGGAACGGGTGGGGTCGCTTGGGGTGTTGATGATCACCTTAGGAAATTTCCTGACTTTGCTGGTCCAGTAGTTTTGAAGGAATCTTAATCGCTGTTCTTTCCTTTCGGGACCGACCTTCATATAGAAATCGATGGCATCGGCGATGGTGAGATCCGTATGGACGGGATGGGTGCCGATATGATTCAGCCGGTAAATGTCGTCTTTTGCCACGTCTCCTTCTGCCAGCAGCGGCCATACCTTGCTTATCTTGTCTTTCCTGACCCAGAGGATCCCAGCCCCCAGCGGGGTACTGAGCCATTTATGCAGGCTGGATCCATAATAATCGCAATTCAGTTCAGGGATGCTAAACCTGAAATGTGCCACGGCGTGTGCGCCGTCGACCATTACCTCAACCCCTTTGCTGTGAGCCATGTCGCAAATCTTTCGAACCGGAAGGATCTGGCCGGTGATGTTGATCATATGGCAGATCATCAGCAACCGGGTCTTTTCGGTGATTGCATTTGCATAAAGTTCGACAATCTCCTCATCGGATTTGGGATGCAGGGGAACCGAAACCACCTTGTTCACAACACCGTACCTGTCGGCCACTTGTTTGAACATGTTGAGCATAGCTCCATAGTCCTGTTCTGCCATCACGGCTTCATCCCCGGGCTTCCAGTCGAGCCCGCCGATGACCAGGTCGAGGGACTCCGTTGTATTTCTGGTAACCACCAGTTCATCCGCCGGGCACCCCAGAAGCTCCGCCAGCTTAGAGGCCGCCTTCCGTTTGTTCTCTCCCTGAACGGTCCGCATATAATAACTTCCCTGCAGGTTGACATCCCTGATGTGACTGATATATTTCTCAAGGGTCTCCTGTGGCAGGAAACAATAATATCCGTTCTCAAGGTTGATGTAGTCGGGTTTCAGACGATAACCCTGACGGATCCCTTCCCAGAATTCCTCATCCGAAGCCAGGTTCCAGGCGGTTTGTCCCTCGTATTTTGCCAGCCAGTCCTCAAGTCCGTATACTTTTGGCACTGCGGCGAGGCTAAGTAGCCCCAAACTTTTGAGAAAATTTCTTTTATTCATTGAGTGGAGGTTGACCAAGTTCAATTTCGCAAATTCCGGTAATTAGTCCGTCACTCAGAGCCTTGACGACAATGTTACCCGAAGCCATCCTTTTAGCTTTAATAATTACTACCGCCAAACCGTTGAATGCCTCCCGCTCCTTGCTCTGAAACTGGACAAAACTGGTTGGGTCTCCATTGTCGGTGGCCACGATTTCACCACCGCCGGATACGGTAAATTTAATCAAAGGATGCGAACGCGGAACAGTCAATCCCTCCTTGTCTTTCACCTGCACAACCACATAAGCATACACAGTGCCGTCCCTTTCAAGCTTGGTTTTGTTGGATGTCAGGATCAGACGGTAAGGATCGCCGGTGGTCTTCACTTTGTCGGTCGCCCAAACGGAGCCGTTTTTATAAGCCACCACTTCCACGAGTCCCGGTTCATATGTTACCTGGTCCCAAACCAGGCGATAGTCCTGTCCGGGCACCTTGCTCTTTTTCCCCATGCTTTTGCCGTTCACGAACAACTCCGCGGCATCACCGGAGGTGTACACATGAACAGGAGTGACCTGGCCAATCCGTTCGGGCCAGTTCCAGTGGGGCAGGATGTGCGCCATTGGAAGTTCCGGTCTCCATTGCGACTGATACAGGTAAAACCGGTCTTTCGGAAATCCGGCAAGATCCACGATCCCGAAATAGCTGCTTCTTGAGGGTGGATTTTTTTGCCTGATCTCCTCAAGCTTTTTCTCCAGTTCGGCCTTTTTCGTCGGATCATTTCTGAAGTTCAGCAGATTGGTTTCATCGGAGTTATAGGGGGTGGGCTCACCCAGATAATCGAAGCCGGTCCATACATATTCACCCAGCAGGTGCGGAAATTTGTCATTCACTCTGAACTGGACATCAGGAATGCATCCCCAATCGGGTTTGGCCTGATCATAGGATGAGATCTGCCAGTTCTGATAATCGGTACCAAAGAAGTATTCGCCGCGTGTGCTGACACAAGAGGAGGTTTCGCTGCCGATGGTTGGCATTCCGGCATATCTGGGGTCCGCATCCCATTTTGCCTGGTTGCCGAAGAAATAGTTGACGCCCATGATGTCGAGCGACAGAGGCGATCCGTCCTGCCGGCTGTTGTCCGGATCGTTGTATCCGTTTGAAACCGGGCGGGTGGGGTCCTCCGAACTGACAATATCCGCCAGGTGTTTTGTCATTTCCACGTTACGCTGGTCCATCACTTCGTTACCGATCGACCAGATGAATACTGAAGGATGGTTGCGGTCGCGGCGGACCATTGCGCGAAGGTCTTTCTCGTGCCATTCATCCCACAGTTTGTTATAATCCCATTCACGCTTGCCGTTTTTCCAGGTGTCAAAAGCTTCATCCCAGACCAAGAATCCCATTTTATCCGCCAGCTCCAGCAATTCCGGCGAGGGTGGATTGTGGGAGGTTCTGAGGGAATTAACCCCCATCTCTTTCAGTATGGTCAGCTGACGCTCCAGGGCACTGTAATTGACCACTGCGCCCAAGGCTCCAAGGTCATGGTGATTGCAGGTTCCCTGAATGGGTACTCTTCTGCCGTTCAGGAGAAATCCATCGCGGGGGGTAAATTCGATTGTACGGATACCGAACACCGTATGGTAAATGTCCACTGGTTTGTCGGCTACCAGCACGGTGGTTCGTGCTACATATCTGGCGGGACTGTAAAGATCCCATCGTTTCGGATTGGAAATGGCGCCGCTCAGGGTCACTTTCTGACTTCCGCCGCCTGCAAGGTCCAGCGTTGCGACGGGATTCAGGGTGGCAACCTTGGATTTGACATTGTTTTTCGGATCGAGCTCGAAAATATCAGTCCTGACCAGAGCCTTTACCTGCTCTTTCCCATTGTTATCGAGGGTGATATCCAGCTTTATTTCCGCTGATTCATTGGTTACCTTCGGGGTTGTGAGCCAGGTTCCCCAGTGGGCAACATGAACGGGATCCGTCTTAACCAGCCATACATGGCGGTAGATACCGGCTCCCGAATACCACCTTGACTCCCATTTTTCCGTATCAAGCCTGACCGCGATCACATTCTGTTCCCCAAACCTGATAAACGGGGTGAGATCCAGCCGGAAGGAGCTGTAACCATAAGGCCAGGTTCCCACATATTTGCCGTTCAGCCATACCTGGGCATAGGCCATGGCTCCGTCGAAATCGATGAAGATCTGTTTTTTATTGTCGGTGGCCGGAACCGTAAAATGTTTCCGGTACCAGCCGATCCCCTTATACGGAAGCTTGCCCGTTTCCCCAACCAGCTCTATCCTGAAGGGTCCTTCAATGGCCCAGTCGTGGGGCAGATCCAGTTTACGCCACTTTGAATCATCCAGCCCCACCTTTTCGAGCCCGGCCGGTTCAGGGATGGAATTGCCCCCGGCTTGCAACCCATAGCGGGCAAAAAGCCACCCGGAGTCAAAAGATCTGACATTATAGGCACCTTCCCGGAAGAAGGATTGTGCATTCAGGTTCCGAAACGGGATCATCCAGGATAAAAGGATGATTACCAAGAGTATCCGAAACAGATGTGTGCCTGTTTTCATGAGCAGGGATTTTTTGATATTAATGGGTACCCACAAATTTAAACTTATTATTTACCCCAGTGCTTGTTTGGTTTGCTGTCCATTTCAAGTTCGAGAACGCCGCCATTCATGATCTCAGAATGGCTGATCCTTGAATGGTTCCATTTTTTGCCGTTAAGTTTGGCTGATTTGATATAAATATTCTCAGACGAATTATTTGAAGCCAGGATCGTAAAGGTTTGGGCCTGGGAATATTCAGGATCGAGCCGGATCACAATTTTATCAAAAACGGGACTGGTTATCTCATACACCGGATCGCCGGGACAAACCGGATGCAATCCGCTGGCCGCCAAAATGTACCAGGCCGACATCTGTCCGACATCTTCATTACCCACGAGCCCTTCCACCGAATTGTGATAGGCTCTCCGGCAGATCTCCCGGGTCCATTTCTGGGTGAGCCAGGGTTGCCCGAGGCGGTTGAACATAAAGGGAACCTGGTGTACCGGCTCATTGGCGTGGTTGTAATAGTTGTTCCACATCATGTTATCGGGAGTGTTCTCAAAGAATTTCCTCAAATCCCTGACTGCCTTCTTATTGCCGCCCAAAAGCCTCGCAAGTCCTTGTATATCATGGGGAACGAACCAGCCCTGCTGGTACGGATTACTCTCGGCACAGCCGTATCCCTGTTCGAGCCTTCCGTTTGCAGGCCAGGGTTCCCATTGTCCCTCCGGGTTTTTTGGTCTGAACCAACCAACGGATGGATCAAAAATGTTCCTGTAGCTCTGAGCTCTGTTACGGTACACCTTTTCATCCACCGGATGGCCCATCTGCCGGGCAAGTTCGGCCATGCACCACTCTGAATAGGCATGCTCCAGCGTGGTTGAGATACCTCCGGAATGGCCCTTCTCTCCATTGCCAAATTTCTCCACGCTGTTTCTGGAATATTCATAAGCTTTGTTGAGATCATAGTTACGAATTCCTTTGGCGTATGCGTCGGCTATGACCGACACGGCAGGATTTCCCAGCATGCATCCGCTGTAAGCATTCAAAAATTCCCAGCGCTCCAGATAGTGGCTTCCGTTCTGATCAGCCAGCTCAACCAGTGAATTGATCATATCATTCACGATTCCCGGGTTGATCAGGGTCTGGAGCGGGAACTGGCTTCTGAATACATCCCAGCCGCTGAAAATGGTCCGCTTGATAAAGGTGGAGGTCTGATGAACCTGCCCGTCGCCTCCCGGATACCTGCCGTCGAGATCTGCAAAAGCCCTGGGATCGATCATGGTATGATAAAGGGCAGTATAAAAAATAGTTTTATCCTCAGATGACACTCCTTCGACGCTTATCTTGGAAAGTTCGCGGTTCCACAATTCTCTTGCCTCATCTGCCACCTGTGTAAAATTCCAATGGGGTATTTCGGTGGCAAGATTGTTCCTTGCTCCCTCGATGCTCACGAAGGAGATGCCTGCCTTTACCAGAATACGGTCACCTTTTTCAGTCGGGAATTCAGTGTAAAAACCAAGATGTTTACCGCGGAACTCCCGGCACATCCCGATTACACTTGCTTTTGCGGTGATTTCCTGAAATCCGGGGCTTTCGGTAAATTCCCGTCTTCGGTTGGTGCCTTCTGGAATTTCTGCGCTCCAGATTCCGAATTTCTGCATTGGGACGGAAAAGCTGGCATAAAAGTAGACGGTGTAATCAGGTTTTCCGTCACCGTTGCCCCAGCCGCCGCCTTCGGGCGTGCAGCGCATCCAGCCTTCGATGGTCTGGTCGTCGACCACTCTCACATATTGTTCCACGGAGGTGCCTCCCACCCGGCGGGCCAGGTCGATCTGGATCCTCGACTGACTGCTTTCAGGAAAAGTAAACCGGAGCATACCACTGTGAGGCGCGGCTGTTGCTTCAGCCGTAATCTGATAATCAGTCAGGAATACTGAATAATATCCTGCTCTGGCAGTTTCGCTGGTTTTATCATATTTCGACCGGTACCCGGGGATGATTGGGTCTTCTTTACCGGAATTGGTTTTCAGGGGACCGGTGGACGGCATAACCAGAAAGTTTCCCAGATCACCATACCATCCGATTCCGCTCATCTGGGTAAAGGCAAAACCTTCGATTGTTGTATGTTCATAGCTGTATCCCGGACCGTTGTCGCCACCCGTAATGGTATTCGGGCTCACCTGAACCAGCCCGAACGGTGTGGCTGCGCCCGGGAAGGTTTTTCCGAGGCCATGATAGATCCCCGCTTTTCCCGAACTGGTGCTGGCTCCGATGAACGGATTTACGTAATCGGCAGGGCCGGTCAGGTTTTGAGCCGCCAGAGTGAGCGAGAGTCCGGCAGCCAGGCTCAGGGTAAGAATTGGCCGGTTCATAGTGTGATTTCAACGGCGTCCTTGCCGTTCCATTTTTTCAGGATCTCCGGCTGATTCTCACGCAGAACCCGGATGAGGGTGTTTTTCCCCTCTTTGGTGACTTTGATGTCAAACGTGTGTCCGAATGCCTGGATCCGGTTGAGCGACATTTTATCCCAGCCTGCGGGGAGGCGTGGAGTAAGGGTAAAGGATCTGAATCCGGTGGGACGGAACCCAAAGAGTCCCTCCGTGATAACCCTGCAATAGAGGGCTGATTCTCCGGAGAGATGTTTTTGATCTCCTTCGGGATATGCTTCAACCGGATAGGGGACATGAACCCCCAGAAGCCTGCGCTGAGAATATTTCTGCAGGTAGGAAAGAGCCCGGTCGGTTTCCCCGGCGGCAAACACACCCCTGAGGCCGTAAAGGGTGGAGCGATCCCAGAAGGTTTTATCGCCTGCCTGGGTAGCCAGCCCGTCGGCTGTCCACAGTCGGGGCGAAAACAGCGCATCCACGGTTCCTTGTTTGCGGTCGTATATCCCAACGGTCAATGGCATGCAGATCCAGGATCTGAGAATGTCGTTCCCCTTGTAATACCGGTATGTTTCAAATCCTTCGACCGCTGCCCCGAAATATTTGCTGATGGCTGCCTTGAGCCGGAGGGCCTGCTTCAAATAATTTTCAGTGATCTGAGCCGGTTTGCCCAGTTCCTTCCCAAGGCGGGAAGCTGAAATCAGGGCATCATAATAGAGGGTGCTTGTGCAAAGGTTAGCTCCCCCGGCGGGGAAACGGCCTTCAAGTTCGTCGCTGTCGGATGCCACCACCCCTTCTGAGTTCACCTTCCGCCGGCTGAATTCGAGGCACCATTCAATCAGGGGCCATAATTCCTTGCCGATTTCAGGATCTCCGGTTGCCAGGGCAAACCTGGAGGCCCCGTAGGCAATCATAGCCTGATCGCCACGGTCGCCTGCGCCATCCCAGTAATCAATCCCTTCAGCAATAATAGAACTCGGGATCGGCTTGTACTGCGGGTTCATGAACCTGGCAAACCACCGGTAAGCATTTAACCCTGCCTCAACACCGAGTGGATAGCCGGCGTACCCATACCATGGACCCGTATACTCCGCCTGGTCATTTGCCCAGATAGCCGCATGATACCTGAATCCCCCGGGCGAATTGATATATCCGTTTTTAGTCAGGTAAATGCTTTCACCTGCCCGGAGTTTGGCAAACTCAAAGGCTGAATTGATCACCGGATCCGGTGTCGAAAGCTGCAAGGGGGTACGGATGGTTTTAATCCGATCCAGGCGTCCCGCATATTCGGCATCAGCGTCGATTTTCTTAAATGGCTCTCCATTTCTTACGGCCTGATAGACTAGGTTAAACACCGCTGAATCACCTGGCTGAAGCATTTTTACCCCGTCGCCAAGGGTATAGGTATACACTGAATGAGGGCCGCCTGTGGTACGCAGGGAATCCATCCTCACTTCCTTCATCCCGTATTCCATGGCCACATGACAGGGACGGCTGTCGGTGTTGGTGAAAACGATACGTTCAATCGCTGCCGGTAAGGTGGCCGAAGGGAAGAGGATCCGCCTGACCGTAACACTGTTGGCCGGTTTATTCCGGTCTGTTTTTTCCAGGGTGGCCATAATCTGCATTACCCCCGATTGTCGGATTGCAATAGTCTTTTCAATCAGGCCTTTATTGAGATACCCGCTGATCAGTCTGGGTTTCCAGGGTGTCTGGTTCAGAAAGAATCCCGGAAGATCCTGATCTTCGACGGTAACCATCATGGTTCCGTGGGTGTCATTTGGTTTCATCCTGAAGTTTGGGAACATGACCACACGGCTGAGACGGGTAATCCTTGCACTGTCCACCTGATACCTGACCCAGAAGGAGACCTGTTCACCGCTCATTTCAATGTGATCGGCGTGCGGATCATTCTGACGGATTTTCCATTCTATGGTCGATGGATTCAGGAGGTCCCAGCGGAGTGATTCCTGCGCAAACAATGGGGTGGCTGCCAGAAGTGCGGCCAAAAAAAGGTGCTTCATCAGGGGTTGGATTTTGTGAAAAGGATTCATATCAGCCAAAGTTAGCACTTTGGACCGTTCTAGATGCCACGGCGAGGGTCAGCCGGAAACCGGTTACAGGTGCATGAATAATATTAATTTCACCGTTGAAAACCATCCCGCATCCGATGAAACCCAAGTTGCTGAATATCATACCATCAGCCTTTGTATTTCTGGTCTCACTAACCATATACATTCTGACGCTGGAGCCATCAGTAAGCTGGTGGGACTGCGGGGAATTCATTGCTGCAGCCAACGGACTGCAGGTGGGGCATCCCCCGGGAGCGCCGCTCTTCCTGATGCTGGGCCGGTTCTTTGCCCTCTTTGCACCCTCCCCAGCCCATGTTGCCCTGATGATCAACCTCCTCTCAGCCCTCGCCAGTGCACTGACCGTCCTGTTCCTGTACTGGACAATCCTGCTCCTCGCAAAAAAACCCTCATCCCCTCACCCCCTCATCCCCTTTCCCCCTCATCCCCTCATCCCCTCACCCCCTGTTCTTGCGGGTATTCTGGGTTCCCTGACCTACGCCTTCACCGATACCTTCTGGTTTTCAGCCGTGGAGGGAGAAGTGTATGCGCTAAGCTCCCTGTTTACAGCAGTTGTTTTCTGGGCGATTTTAAGGTGGGAGAGAGAGTATGATGAGCCGGGCTCCATGCGCTGGATATTGCTGATCGCTTTCCTGATGGGATTATCGGTTGGAGTGCATCTGCTTAATCTTTTGGCGATCCCGGCGATTGTGCTGATCTGGTATTTCAAAAAGTATCCGGAACCGGATGCTCGGGGGATCCTGAAGGCTTTATTCGGATCCGTGCTGCTACTTGGTTTGATCATGTATGGAATAATCCCGGGGGTGGTCCGACTGGCCTCCTGGTTTGAACTGTTCTTCATCAATCTTTTCGGATTGCCCTATGGCAGCGGTCTGGTTATTTTTGTAATTATTCTGATTGCCTGTCTGACGTTTGGGATCAGAGAGTCAGTCAGGAGGAGGGCCCACGGGTGGAATACCATTTTCCTGGCGACTGCCCTGCTGCTGACCGGCTATTCCTCCTATGTCATGATCCTGGTAAGAGCCTCGGCAGATCCGCCGATGAACCAGAACAAACCTGACAATGCTTTCACACTCCTCTCCTACCTGAACAGGGAACAATATGGCGACCGCCCGCTGATCTACGGCCCCTACTATAATGCACAGAGGCTCGGTCAGAAGCCCGGCAAGCCGGTTTATGGTAAGGAGGATGGAAAATACAAGGTGGTTGACCGGAGCTGGAAGCCCGTGTATGACAAAAGATTCTACACGGTATTCCCGAGGATGTGGTCGGGCAGTCCTGATCACGTCCGGCTATATAAGGATTGGGGACGGGTTGAAGGGCGGCCGGTGGAGGTTGCCGGCCCCGACGGGAAGCCCCGGACTGAGTTCAAACCCACCTTTACAGAGAACCTGAGGTTCTTTTTCGGCTATCAGCTCGGTCATATGTATTTCCGCTACTTTATGTGGAATTTTGCGGGCAGGCAGAACGACACGGAAAGTCAGGGAGGAATTCGTAACGGTAACTGGATCAGCGGGATCGGTTTTATCGATTCATGGCGGCTGGGTCCGCAGAAGGAACTTCCTGATGCCGGCCGGCACAACAAATCCAGAAACCGTTATTTTCTCATTCCGCTGATTCTGGGATTCATAGGCGGGATATGGCAATACCGGAACCATCAGAAACATTTTTGGGTGATATTCACCTTCTTTGTCTTTACCGGAATAGCTATTGTTCTCTATCTGAATCAGTATCCAAATCAGCCACGGGAACGGGACTATTCGTATGCGGCTTCGTTTTACGCATTTGCGATATGGATCGGGCTCTCCGCTATGCGGCACGGGGGCACAAGGGCACAAGGGCACGAGGGCAAAGGGGCACAAGGGCACGGGGGCACAAGGGCACAAGGGCTTGGGGGCATTGGGAGATGGGTATGGGGAGGGGTGGCGTTATTGGTGCCGGCGCTGATGATAGCGGAGAATTATGATGACCACGACCGGTCGGGAAGATATTTCGCCAGGGATTTTGCCTATGATTACCTGAATTCATGCGCACCCAACGCGATTCTTTTCACCAACGGCGACAATGATACCTTTCCCCTATGGTATGCGCAGGAGGTTGAGGGCATCCGAACCGATGTCAGGGTCATTTGCCTGCCTTATCTGGCGACCGACTGGTATATCGATCAGATGAAGAAGAAAGTGAGGGATTCGGAACCGGTCCCTTTCAGTCTGGATGATAATACTTATGCACCCGGCAAAAGGGATTACATCTATGTGTATGAAAGGATGAAGGATACGGTTGAACTCGGTGATATAGTCCGGTTTGTCGCCTCTGACAATCCGGAGACGAAGCTACCCCTGCAGGATGGGTCCTATCTGGATTATCTCCCTGCCCGGAACCTGAAACTGACCATTGACAGGCAAAAGGTGTTGTCCACCGGCACAGTTCCGGTGAAGGATGCCGGTAAGATTGTTCCGGAGATGACCTGGAAGATCACCCGCGGGTCGCTATACAAGAATGACCTGATGATTCTTGATCTGATCGCGTCGAACCAGTGGGAGCGGCCGGTATATTTTACCTCCATCAACCATGAGAATATTCTGGGATTGCAGCAGTACTTCAGGCTTGAGGGATTCACCTACAGGCTGGTGCCGGTGAGAAATGAGGATTCTTCCGGATACACTGCAAACATCAACACCACTATTTTGTATGACCGCCTGATGAATACCTTTCGCTGGGGCAACATGGATCGTCGGGATGTTTTGATTGATTCAAACACCTATCGCACCACCCTCATTCTGAGGATCAGGAATAAATTCGCCAGCCTGTCGGAACAGCTTCTGGCGGAAGGCAAAAGAGATTCGGCCCTGGCGGTTGCCGACCGGGCATTCAGGGTTCTGCCGGTTTTTAATTTTCCTCATGATCTGAGCTCGCTTCAGCTGGCAGAGGTATATTACAAGGCAGGATCGCCGGAAAAGGGAAATGCCCTGATCAGAGAGTATGCTGAGGATATAAGGCAGGAGCTTGTCTACTGCATGAGTGTGGACGAAAAATTCGGAGGAGCCATGACTAGTGAAACCGAACAGAACCTTGCGGTCCTGGAGGAGATGGTCAGGATTGCTGAGGCTTACAACCAGGGGCAACTTATTGAGGATTTGAATGGTATATCTGAAAAACTAATACCTCCAAGCTAATGGATCTTTTAAAGCGACTGCAGGTTTTTTTCTTTGTGAAGCCGCCCTGGTGGGTTCGCAGGATCTCAACCGGAACGGTATGGAGGATCCCGACAGACGAAAAGGTTTTGTTTCTGACCTTTGATGATGGGCCCAGGCCTGAACTAACTGCATGGATACTTCAGGAACTGGATAAAAGTGATGCCAAGGCTACCTTTTTCTGCGTTGGGGAGAATGTCAGCAGATATCCTGAGATCTATGGGCAGATCCTGGCTGCCGGTCATGATACGGGCAACCACACGTATCACCACCTCAACGGATATAAAACGGGTATCGGGAATTACATCCGGGATGTATACAAAGCCAGAAAACTGATTGATTCCAGACTTTTCAGGCCTCCTTACGGAAGGATCCGTCCCTGGGCGGCGCGAATCCTGATGCGCAGGTTCAGGATCGTGTTGTGGGATGTCCTGAGCATGGACTATGATGCCGCATTGGATCCGAAAATGGTGTTGTACAATGTGGCGAGGGAAGCCAGGCCGGGAAGCATCCTGGTTTTTCACGATAATGAAAAGGCTGCTGAAAACCTGAGGTTTGTGCTTCCCATGATTTTGGACCACTTTACCAGACAGGACTATAAGTTTTTACCTTTGACGCAATACTTAAAATAACCGGATTTCAGATGAATGTTTTATTGATCGGTTCAGGAGGACGTGAGCATGCGCTGGCATGGAAAATGGCACAGAGTCCGCTGCTCGACAGGCTTTTTATTGCGCCGGGCAATGCCGGTACAGCCCAATGCGGGATCAATGTGGCCATTGCCGGTGACAATTTTCCGGCACTTGCTCATTTTGTGCGGAAAGAGAATATCGGCTTGGTGGTTGTCGGGCCGGAAGATCCCCTGGTTAAGGGAATTGCGGATTATTTCAGAGGTGAGGAGGATCTGCAGTGGGTGGGTGTTATCGGTCCCGAGGCTGCGGGAGCCCAATTGGAAGGCTCCAAGGATTTTGCCAAGGCTTTCATGATGAAGAATGGTATTCCAACCGCTGCTTACAAAACATTCAGAAGCATGGAAGGCGCGGACCAGTTTCTTGGCACGCTTCAGCCTCCCTATGTGCTGAAAGCCGACGGACTGGCTGCCGGCAAGGGAGTGGTCATTCTGGACAGCCTGAAGGATGCAATGGCGGAAATGGAAGCCATGTTCGGAGGAAAATTCGGCACTGCGGGGAAAAAGGTGGTGGTGGAACAATATCTGAAAGGAATTGAGCTGTCGGTGTTTGTTCTGACCGACGGGGAATCCTGGGTGCTTCTGCCTGAGGCCAAGGACTACAAGCGCATCGGGGAAGGGGATACCGGCCTGAATACGGGAGGCATGGGCGCTGTTTCGCCTGTTCCGTTTGCTGATGATATTTTCATGCAAAAAGTACGGGACCGGATCATTGAACCCACCATTCAGGGACTTCAGAATGTGGGTATTGACTACCGGGGGTTCATCTTTTTTGGCCTTATGAATGTGGGTGGTGATCCCTATGTGATTGAATATAATGCCCGGATGGGGGATCCGGAAAGCGAAGCGGTCATTCCCAGAATTGAATCAGACCTCCTCGATCTGTTTCTCGCGGTTAAGCAACGGCGTCTGAAGGAGAAGAAGATCCGGATCCGACCAGAAGCGGCTGCCACGGTTATGCTGGTTTCCGGTGGTTATCCGGGTGATTATCAGAAGGGAATGGTGATCCATGGTCTTGAAGATCCCGGATGTGATATCGTCTTTCACGCGGGTACAACCCAAAAAGACGGAAAAATTCTGAGTGCGGGCGGTCGGGTGATTGCCCTGACTTCTTTGGATCTGAATTGGAAATCAGCCCTTGAGAAATCAAAAGAGGCAGCCGGGAAGATCGGTTTTGATGGGATGTATTTCCGCCGTGATATTGGATTTGACTTGTAGGAAGCCTCCATGTTCCAGTTTATCCGGTCATCGAGCTTTACTGCACAGGCAATGGTCCCCGTTACCGGGGTTCTGTTGTTTGCGGCCGGATTCCTGTTTCCGGGTTCCCTGACTTCCGGACCTGTTTACGGCAGCGGATTCTATTACCTGCCTGCCGACGGATGGCTCTATTCGCACTGGAGCCAGCTGGCGAAGCTCCCCTTATGGGTTCAGATCCTGCCAACATTTATCCTGGCGGTTATGACGGCATGGTGGCTGATCAGGCAGGATATGAAGAATCTCCTGATGGGCCGCAGAAGTTACGGTATAGGGTATGTTTTCATGTTTCTTTTGGTTTCCCAGGGACACCTGTTTCTATTCCACCCTGCTTTCCTTTCAGCCTTTCTCATGTTGCTTGGCACGGGTTATCTCATCACCATGTTCAAGCAGGAGACGATGTATGAACTGGTATTCGGGTTTTCATTTACCTGGGGAACGGCCGTACTGATCTATCCCCCGGCAGCCATGCTCGTTCCGGTGATCATCATTGGCCTGGCAGTGATGGTGAGCGCTACCTGGAGGCACTGGACCGTTGCCCTCATGGGGTTGATACTGCCGGCTTCGGTCTGTTCGGCAGTGTTCTATCTGACAGGAGATCTGGATTATCAGATAACCTCTTTTTTTACATGGTTCAGGATCCGGACCGCACTGATCCCGCCGTTCCTGAACAAGGAGATCCTGATAGCAGCCTGGTTCGGCATTCTGGTGGTCTGGATGATCGTGGCCTCCGTAGGTTACCGTAATCCCAAGGTGCTGTCGAGGCAGCTTTTCATGGTGAACTTCTTCCACTTCATGCTGGTAATTGTCATGGTGGCCCTTCTGGATACCGTAGGAGTTGAAGCCTTCTGGCTGATGCTGGTGCCCCTGACCTATTTTATCACTTTCTGGGCTCTTGAAGTACGGAGAAATTGGGTGCGCGACCTATTCTTCTTCTCCCTCACCGCCTCTTTTGTTTTTTTCAGAATCCGGGGGCTGATTTAGGATCTGGGCATCCTCGGGTTCCTGGAAACTTTCGAAGATTTTAGTTTTCGTACGAACCTTGTCAAGGAATTTCCAAAATCTCTTATCCTTAACCTCCAGTTCTTTCACCACCTTTTTAGCCTTGCTGTCGTTCTGGCTTATCTCGTACATGAACTCCTTGATCAATTTATCCAGATACCGGAGACTGATCTGGAGATCAGCAGCCCACACCAGGAAAGATCTTTTAAGAACCTTTTGGGTGGCCTGGGTATCCCCGTCAACAAACATCGGAAGCTCCTTGAGTACAAATTCCTGAAAGGTTTTACGGTGCTTGCGGTCAAGTTCAGTAATTTCAATGAAGCGTTTGTCTGTCAGCCGGATGCGGCCTTTGAGTTTGAGGACCTCCAGGATATCCATGTTGATCCTGATGGAATCGAGATGTTCCTGGATCAGCCTGACAGCCTCAACAACCTCTCTGCTGACTTTGTTTTTTTCTTCCATGGAAACCTGATGGTACTGCAAAGGTAACATTGTAGCAGACAAAGAAAAAAGGCTGCCCCAGTTGCCCGGAAACAGCCCTTCATCGATTAGAGCCTATCTTTGACTGCCGGATCATATTGACCGGCGGTGCTGGTCATGTTAAACTGCCTTCACGGATGAAGGCAGTTGAAACAGTATAAGCCATAAAAACACACTCCAACGGATCAGAGGTATATCTTTCTGATTTGATAGCGTTGATCCCTCTTTCCCTGAATCTCTGATATGTGCTGGTTGTTTTCATGTTCTTGTTCTGTCATGGAAAAGACAATAGTTGTGCCAAACAGTGCAACATATTGTAAAACAACACATTACACGGTGTCAGCATATAAAAAGCAGTCCAGAAAACGGATTTTATACCTGATCAGTGGAAATACCCCTTTCCCCCTCAACCCCTTTACACCTCACCCCCTTTACCCCTTATCCCATCAAAGTCGCATGTATGCGGCAATAGAGTCGCATTTATGCGCCTCTACAGGGGGATGTTGCCGTGTTTCCTTTTGGGATTGGACACCGCCTTGTTGCGGGTCATGTCGAGTGCCTGGATCAGACGATGACGGGTATCTTTCGGGAAGATGATCTCATCAACATATCCAAGTTCGGCTGCCCTGAAAGGGTTGGCAAACCGGGTTTTATAATCGCTGATGGCATTGGTTCTGCCCTCATCATCCAGGTTACGGTAGAGGATGTTAACGGCACCGTCGGGGCCCATTACGGCAATCTCGGCAGTGGGGTAGGCAAAATTGACGTCAGCACCGATATGTTTGCTGGACATCACATCATAGGCACCGCCGTATGCTTTTCGGGTGATTAAGGTAATCTTAGGGACCGTTGCCTCGGAGAATGCATAGAGGAGCTTAGCCCCATGTTTGATAATACCGCCTAATTCCTGTCCGGTTCCAGGGAGGAATCCTGGTACATCCACCAGTGTGACCAGCGGAAAATTGAATGCATCGCAGAAGCGGACAAAACGTGCCGCTTTTACGGATGAATTAATATCCAGGCAGCCTGCAAGGTGGGCAGGCTGATTAGCCACAATGCCGACAGGATGACCATTAAGCCGGGCAAATCCAACTATCATGTTTTTGGCATAGAACGGTTGCACCTCCAGGAATTCATGATCATCGGCTATGGACGTGATGATCTCCTTCATGTCGTACGGTTTGTTAGGATCATCCGGAACCAGGTTCTGAAGGTTTTCGTCGGTCCGGTCGGGGGAGTCGGTAGGAACCTTATATGGCGGGTCTTCGGTATTGTTGGAGGGGAGATATGACATCAGTTCCCTCACCAGCATCATGGCCTGCTCGTCATCGGATGCCGTAAAATGTGCCACCCCGCTTTTGGCGTTGTGGGTCATGGCACCGCCGAGATCTTCCTTGGTCACCTCCTCGTGGGTCACGGTTTTGATGACATCCGGTCCGGTAACGAACATATAGCTCGACTCCTCGGTCATCAGGATAAAGTCGGTAAGGGCAGGTGAATAGACTGCTCCGCCGGCGCAAGGGCCGAGGATCGCCGAAATCTGCGGGATAACTCCCGAGGACCGCACGTTTCTGTAAAAAATATCTGCGTATCCGGCCAGGCTTTCCACGCCTTCCTGAATCCTGGCTCCGCCTGAATCATTCAGTCCAATGACCGGTGCTCCCATTCTCAGGGCCAGATCCATGATTTTGACCACTTTGTCGGCATTTGACCGGCTCATGGTACCGCCGAACACGGTAAAATCCTGTGCAAACACATATACCAGGCGTCCGTCGATCTTGCCATAACCTGTAACCATCCCGTCGCCGGGGATCTTTTTATCGGCCATGCCGAAATCATGGTTCTGGTGCATAACCAGCTTGTCCATTTCGACGAAGGTTCCGGGATCTAAAAGATCGGTTATTCTTTCGCGGGCAGTTTTCTTCCCGGCCTGATGCTGTTTCTCGATACGTTCCTGTCCTCCGCCAAGTTCTGCTGCTTTCGACTGGTCCTCCAGTCTCTGGAATTTTTCTTTCAGTGACATGCTGTTCTTATTCAAGTATTACCATAACCTGATCACTATCAACGGTATCGCCCGCTTTAACGAGGATCTGCCTGATCTTGCCATCCCTGCCGCTTTTGTATTCGCTTTCCATCTTCATGGCTGAAACGATGACAAGCGTTTGCCCGGCTTTAACTTCATCTCCCTCCTTACCAAGAACGTCTACCACTTTACCGGGCATCGGGACCTTGATCACATTGCCGGCATCTGCCCCCAAACCTTTATTCCGGGATCTCTGGAAACGGGTCTGTGCGTCCACGATCTCGAGGTCAAAGGATTGAAAAAAGGTGTTGACCGTATATTTTTTGTGGTTATCGATTGGAATTGCTTCCACATTATAAGACCGGCCATCGGTCAGCAGAGAGTAGATCCCTTTTGAAACTTCCACAAGATCAATTTCAAAGATTTTCTCATCCACCTTCATGGTATAGTGGTTGCCATCGCGGCTGAGTATCTCAACCTCGGCCGTGCGGTCATGCTTGGGAACTTCGATGATCATTTTTAATGGCTATTGGTTGATTTTTCTCCAGGCTGATTTTGTGGTATGCACGGATTCGGCCGGCTTTCTCTTTTCCTGTCGGTTAAGGTAGTCGATATAAGCCACCATCAGGGCTACATCCTGGCAATTAATATTGCACTCCAGGGTCTGAAACAGGGTTTCGGCATTTTTTTCGATGAAGCCGGTATCATATTGTCCGATCACAAAATCCGTGTTATCCATGATCCTGAGCAGGAACGGAATAGAAGTTTTCACGCCGGTGATCTTATATTCATGGAGTGCTCTTTTCATCCTCTGAATCGCCTCATACCGGTTGGAGCCCCAGACGATCAGCTTGGAAATCATCGGGTCGTACCAGATCGGGATCTCGTATCCTTCATACACATATCCATCGACCCTGACCCCCAGACCGAATGGTTCCGTGAGATGCCTCATCCTGCCGGGGCTTGGCATGAAGTTGTTGTCGGGATCCTCAGCATAGATCCTGCATTCAATAGCATGACCCCGCTGGACGATCTCCTCTTGCCGGAGTTTCATCTCCTCACCAGCAGCGATCAGGATCTGCTCCTTCACCAGGTCGACACCCACCACACGCTCGGTGATCGGGTGCTCCACCTGGAGACGGGTATTCATCTCGAGAAAGTAATAGTTGAGATCATTATCAACCAGGAACTCAATGGTTCCGGCCCCTTCATACTTCACCGACCTGGCAGCCTGAACGGCATGACGCCCCATTTCTTCCCTGATTTCGGGAGTCAGCAGCGGTGAAGGGGTCTCCTCAATGATCTTCTGATGCCTGCGTTGAACCGAACATTCACGTTCACACAGGTGTATGACATTACCGTATTTGTCGGCCAATACCTGAAATTCAATATGATGCGGATTGGTTACGAATTTTTCAACGTACAGGGTATCATTTCCGAATGCCGCTTTGGCCTCTGAGCGGGCAGCCCTCAGCGAGGAAAGAATATCCTTTTCCTCCCTGACCAGCCTCATTCCTTTTCCGCCACCGCCTGCGGAGGCTTTGATCATGACCGGCAATCCGATTCCCCGGATTACATCCAGTGCCTGCTGATCCGACTCAAGGGTCTCATTTGTGCCGGGTACTACTGGAACGCCTGATTTGATCATGGTTTCACGGGCGGTGATCTTGTCACCCATGGTGTTGATCACCTCGGGCGACGGGCCGATGAAAATGATCCCTTCCTCTTTACAGCGCGCGGAGAAACGGGCGTTTTCAGAAAGAAAACCATACCCGGGATGGATGGCATCGGCTCCTGACTTTTTGGTCACTTCGATGATCTTCTCGATATTGAGATAGGATTCAGATGAAGCAGCCGGGCCGATTGGATAAGCTTCGTCAGCATACCTGACATGCTGGGCGCTGCGATCGGCTTCGGAGAAGACGGCAACAGTCTGAATGCCCATCTCCCGGCACGACCTCATAACACGCAGAGCAATCTCGCCGCGATTGGCAACAAGCACTTTATTAATCATGTATGTAAAAAATACCGGTTAGGTTAACGCGGTAAATATATATGTTTTTACATATACAAACTTATTGATGAATTGTTGGAGCCCTTTCAACCGGTCGATACAAAACAAAAAAGGCTGAAAACCCTGTGAGCTTCCAGCCTTGTTTAAAAAGTTCCGGAGTTTACCGGGATATTGTCATTCGTTTAGTTTCCGAGAAACTGCCTGAATTGAGCGTGTAGGTGTACAAACCGGCTTCAAGGCCTGAACAGTCGATCGTCAGGATATGTTTGCCTGCCGGGACGAATCCTTCGTTCCTATTGAGGATAACCCTGCCGGTAAGGTCTCTTACAATCAGCTGAACCTGGCCGCCATTGGCCAGCTCGTAAGAAATCTGAGTGTTGCCGGTGAACGGGTTCGGATAATTCTGTCCAAGTCCTGAGTTGCTGCTCACCAGGTTCGTACCGTCGATCAGGTTGCCCTGATCATTCAGATTGAGCCGTACCATGAGGTTCCTTTCAGCGACATATCCGGTGGTCACCCAATCGCCATCACCCTTGGCAACGCTGACGGGATCCAAGAGCTTGAAATTATAATCAGCTCCTACCCTGAAATTCTCATACCGTTTGCTGATGATATCTGTATTCAGGTTATTGTATTCAACGCAAACATAGAGGAGGCTGCCGGCCTTGATGAATTCCGATTCACCGTCTTTGGCCAGAGGTAGGGTTACCCAGGTTCCGATCATGTTTGGTGTAAGAACAACGCTTTCAGTGACGAGTCTTTCCACCGGAGTTTCATCTTCTTCACCGATCGGGACAAAATAGAGTGCAAAGCGATAATCGATTTGCCCGTCACATTTGCCACCAGCTATATAGGCTGAAATGGAATTCACCTCACAGTCGTTGAAAATATGGTACTTGGTTCCCACGAGGTGGCCCAGATTCGGCTCACCGTCGTTACCGTAAGCTTCCATACCCCAGATGAAATCTTCCTCTGAGGTATTATCAGCATGGGAGTATACACTGTCGGTAACATTAAAATAGTACTCCCTGATATTATCGGCAGGCTTGTTTTCAGTTTCAGTCTGTTTGTATTGGAAGGTAGCTTTATAATGGCCATACTCGGTTGGCGTAAATGCATCTGTGATCAGGGTAGTATCAGTGATCAGGGTGTAAAGGTCCTTCACCGGACCGGTTTTGTGGAAAATACTCTGGTTATTCTTGGTGATGTCGACATCCAGATAAACGTCATTCTGATCATATTCCCCAAAGTTCAGCACTGCGCTCTTGAAATTGGTGTATGAACCATTGGCAAGCTGGGATTTCGGCATACTGAAGGCAGGACTCATGAGGGTGTTGTCATCCCCATCATTCCATTCCATTTGGGCGAAACGCATCTGCAGGTCATTGTCAAATGCCTCTGAAAGCTGAAAATCATCGATCTGCCAGAAATAGAGGCTGGTATTCCTCCAAGTGAACTTGATCTGGACATTGCTCTGTCCGGCAGCCACATCGGAGATGTTGGCCTCATAGATGGCCGGTTTGCCAGGGGTGGTTTTGTTGGGGCGCCCCTTGTGGTTTACGCCGAAGCTTACATCATATACGGCGGAATGGACCCAATTGTCAACAGAAACCTCCATGAGCATCTGCCAGTACTGGTTATCGTTGTAACACATGAAGCAGGTTTCATATCTGACAATTACTGATCCGTGAGATGAGCAATCGATTGGCGGGAACACAATGGAATTGTCGAGATCGACCCGTGGGTCAAGACCGTCATTATAGCGGTCGAGGAACAGGCAAAGGCTTCCGTTCTCAGCGGTGGTTGAACGCATCGGGGGTTCCTTGGTGAGCCTTGCGGTAACCAGACTGTCATTCGGCCACCAATGCCAGTTGTATCCGATGTCTTTCGGGTCCAGCATGTAATATCCTGCCGGGGCGGTCCATCCCTTGGGATCCGCGGGATTGCCCCAGCCGAAGGTTTCGAGGAAGAACACCTCCCCATTCCCCTTTAATCCAATGGTAACTGGCTGTTCCTGAGCCTGAATAAAGGCCTGTCCAGTAAGCAATAATACAAAAGTCAGAGTAAAGAATCTTTTCATAGGAATAGTTGTTAATAGTACACTTGTAAATGTATAAAAAAAATGGGTACCGGAAATCAGGTACCCATCATTATTATCGGGTGCGAACCGGCACCGGTCAAGTGTCATTTTTTGAAGACGAACAAAATCCTATATTGGGCAAGATTACGTGACAACCTAAAAACTGACTCCGATGAATATTCCTGTTTTGCATGTGACCGGGCGCACGCTTGCGGAAGCGTATGAAATGGCGCTGATACTCCTGTACAAGGCGGGCTTCAGGATTAAAACACAGTATGACAAGCCGGGCGATCCCCTGAGTATCGACAGCACAATGAACATCACCATTCTGGAACCTGAAACGGATCCCATGATTCACAAGGCTTTCCCGGGGGGAATTGATGATCTTCGTGAGTATGTGCTAGAGCTGAAGGGATTTAAGGATCATTGGGTGAAAAACATGAATGATCCGGAAGATACCCGCTGGGAATACACCTACCATGGAAGGCTTGCGGCATACGGATCCTGGAAGGAGCTTCAGGAACCCAGTGTTAAGGAAAGCTCTCATATTGCCGGTTTTACAGTTAATCAGATAGAACAGGTGATATCAAAGCTGGTGAAGCAGCCTTTCACCCGTCAGGCCCAGATGATCACCTGGATGCCGAACCTGGATGCAACCGTATATGACCCGCCCTGTTTGCAATCGCTCTGGTACCGCATTCTTGAGGATGAGGAGGGTGTGTGGTGGCTGAACAGCAACATACGCTTTCGCAGCAACGATGCGTGGGGTGCCAATTTCATGAATATGTTCGGATTTGTCCAGTTCAACCGGGAGGAGATTGCCGACCAGATTGCAGCGCGGACTGGCAAAACCGTGAAGATGGGACGCCTCAACTGGCAGGCCGACAGTTTCCATATATACGGGAAGGACATTGAAAAGGCGGCAGGACTGATGTTTGACCGGGTGGATACGATGCCTTTCGAGGAGCGTATTTATAATTTTCATGATGAGTTTATCCAGGAGATGTATAAAATGGCTGATCTGACCATCCTGCCAAAAATCGAGAGATATGGAAAATAGCGGTAAACCACTGAGGATCTATTTCTGCGGATCAATCCGGGGAGGGAGGCAGGATGCACAACTATACCATGACCTCATCAACTACATGAAGTCATTCAGTGATGTGCTGACCGAGCATATCGGCCGGCTTGATTTGGTGGATGAGCGGGAAATCCCGCCCTGCCAGATCCATGAGCGGGATCTGACCTGGCTTAAGTCAGCTGATGTTGTTATTGCGGAGGTAACCACGCCCAGCCTCGGTGTGGGGTATGAACTCGGAAGGTCGGTTGAGATGGGAAAACCGATCCTCTGCCTGTACCGCATGCTGGAAGGGAAAATGCTCTCCGGGATGATCTCCGGTTCTCCGGGGATTGTTACCGTGGTATATGAAACGGCCGAGGACGCAAAGAGATGGATCTCAGGGTTCATCATGAACCTGAAGTAGGAGCACCGGATCCTTTTAGTTCACCCTGTAGTTCGAGTACTGCACGATCACCTTGGCCTGCTGGGGGCCCTCTTTCACTTTTTCAGCCTGCGGCTGGAACTCACTCATCATTTTTGCTGGCAGTGTCAGGGCGCTGATATCAAATGTGACAACAATCTGATCGGGGAGGTTGAACGGGTGATTTTTATAACTGAATTCGATCAGATAAGAGCCTGATTTCTTGGTGTAGGTTTTCATTTTTACGATCCGGTTGGCAACGGGATCAATCCACATCTGGGCAAGGATAATGTCTTCATTCTCCACCTCCGGGATCACCTTGATGATCTTGGTTCTCACCCCCGCCACATCTTCCTGACCGGCCATAATGGAGGTGTACCCTTTCCCGATGAGGGTGAGGTATTCCATCTGCATCCCGTTTTTTGGCAACAGGGCAAGACCTTCGCTGTCAAAGGTGAATTTGTCGGGTTTCTCGAATCTGATCTTGATCAGGCGATCCTTGATCTTGATGAATTCCACGTCCACCTTGACATTTGCATCCACCTGAAACTTCTCCAGCTTGTCGAAATTCGTACCCAGATTCTGCAGGATTGCCTGAGCCTCGTCCTGTGCCTGTAGGTCAAGCCCCCCCCAAAGAGATATCAATCCAATGATCACCCCGATGAATGCTCCTCTTCTCATATCAGCTTAAAATGTCTTTCTTTCTGAAATAGAACAACGTGATGAAAAAGAACGCCAAAATATAAATAAACTGGATCAGTATATCGTGGCTGATCATACTGAAGGTAAACTCCGTGTTGAAGAACTTTTGCCAGGAAGTGAGGTAGGTGGTGAAGAAATAGGGCAGCACGGGCTTGAGCAGTGAGGCACCTACAGTGGAGATCACGGTGATCCCAATGATCAGGGCGATAGTGCCGATGATAGGCCCGATGGAGTTGTCGGAAAGGGCCGAAAGGAAATAGGACATCGTGGCTACCGTGGTCATGCAGAGGAATCCATACATATAAGCACAGCCGAACCGCCAGATCAGATCATCCGAACCGATAATGCTGACCTTGGTTGTCATTACCAGCATGTCGCCCGGGCCAAACAGGATCCAGCCCCAGACGGCGCTGAGGAAGATCATGAAAACGATCAGCAGGAAAGTATAAAGCCAGCCGGCCAGGAACTTGGAGATGATCAGCTTGACCCGGCTCACCGGTCGGGTGAGGATGATTCTGAAGGTTCCGCTGTTGGCCTCACCGGCCAGCAGGTCGCCGGTGACCAGGGCCACCAGGATCGGAACGTGGATCCAGAGAGTATTTAAGATTACGTATCCAACTCCATACATGTTGATCAGCTTGCCTTCGAATATGAACCGGTCGCTGAGATTCTGGAGAATCATGGCAAACATGTCGTCACCCTTGATCTTGATTCCGATTTCGATGGCCGATATGATCACAAAGATGGCTCCAAAGCCGATGTAGGTACGGGGCTTGGAGAAGATCTTATAGAGTTCTATGCTAATTAATTGTCTCATTTTCGGTCAATTGTAAGAAGAAGTCTTCCAGGGACCTGACTGGCTCTATCGCGTAGATACGGATTCCCTTCTCAATCAGGTAGGCCGTCAACATAGGGATCTCCTCCTTGGTGATCCTGAACCAGACGCGATCAGGACTGCTTTTCTGGAATTTCGGTTCCCAGGCCGAACCGGGCAGGATACTCCGAACGGAATCCGAATTGTCGACGATGTAGGTCACCTGACGGTCATCGCCGTTGATGAGATCATGCACATTGCCTTCAACCAGGGCCTTCCCTTTGTTAATGATGACCATCCGGTTGGCAATCTGCTCGATCTCAAAAAGAATATGACTGGAGATCAGAATGGTGATGTTGCTCTCCTGGCTCAGGGACTTGACGAGATCACGGATCTCTTTCTGCCCCTGGGGATCGAGGCCGTTGGTCGGTTCATCGAGGATGATGAGGTCGGGCTTGTGCAGCAGGGCCTGGGCAATGCCGAGCCGCTGCTTCATACCGAGTGAGAAGGTTCTGACCACGCTTTTTGCTCGCGGCAGGAGGCCTACCATATCCAGTACCTCATCGATACGGCTGTTGAGATTTCTGACTTTTGACAATTTGCCCAGAATCTCCAGGTTCTTCCTGGCAGACAGGTAGTTGTAAAAATCAGGCTTTTCGATCAGGGCACCTACCCGGCCAAGGGTCTGATACCGGTCAACGGCCAGATCATGGCCAAACAGGAGTATCTGGCCTGAGGTCGGGCGTATCAGTGAAAGCAACATCCTGATGGTGGTGCTTTTGCCTGATCCGTTGGGTCCCAGAAAGCCATAGATATCCCCGGGCATCACCTGCATGGAGAGGCCATCTACGGCCTTCAGGTCACCGTAATGCTTTGAAAGGTTTTTTATTTCGATATACGGGGCCATGTTCTTTGTAATATTTACTCAACCCGGAAGGAATAACTGCCGGATCCCACCAGGTAAACGGCGAATCCCTTCTCCATTTTCAGGAACCTGATTTCAGGTGATGCTGATACGGGTTTGCCGCTCTCGGTCACCTTGCCAGGATCATCTGTTTTCACATATATCTCGGCACTGGTGTTGGCAGGGATAACCGCATTCAGGGTTAGCTGATTGTTGTTGAGTTTCCATTCTGATGACACGATGCCGTACATGCTTTGGTGGGATGCCCGTGCAAAAGTAAGATTTCCTCCGGTAACCGGTCTGATTCTGATCTTTTTATAGGCGGGAATAACGGGATCCATCTGAAGGCCGGCCACTGTGCCATACATCCAGTTGCCGATTGCCCCGTATGCATAATGGTTGAATGAGTTCATTCCAGCATCCTGGAAACTGCCATCGGGGCGGATTCCGTCCCATCTTTCCCAGATGGTGGTGGCTCCTTTGGTTACAGGATAGAGCCAGGATGGATACTCTTTGCGCATCAGCAACTGGTAGGCCAGATCATTGTATCCGTATTCGGAAAGAACCGGGTTTACCAGTGAAGCGCCGAGAAATCCGGTGGTAATGTGACCGAAATTCTTCACATCTTTTGCCAGGCGCGAGGCTATGCTGTCGCGCTGGGTTTCCGGAACGATCCCGGCTGAAAGCGCCAGACAGTAGGCAGTTTGGGTATTGGAGGTAAGTCTGCCGTTGGGGCTCATGTATTCCCGCTGGAAGGCGCCTCGGATATGACGGAACAATTCCTGATAGGCAGTAACGTCACCCCTGCGGCCGAGGACTTCGGCTGCCTGGATAAAGAGGCGGGTTGACCATGCAAAGTAGGCCGTTGCAATCAGGTCTTTGTCGGTTGTGGCACCCGGATAGTCGGAAGCATTGGTAGCATAGGCCAGCCAGTCGCCGAAATGACTTCCGTTGGTCCAGAGGTAGGTATCACCGGCCTGGGCCTTCATATAATCGATCCACCCTTTCATCGAGGCATACTGTCTTTCAAGGATTCGTTTGTCGCCGTACTGGCGGTAAAGAGTCCAGGGAAGAACAACGGCCACATCGGCCCAGCCGGTGGATCCCCCTGATTTGAGCACGTCGGGGATCACATGGGGAACGCTACCGTTCGGGAACTGGTCGAAAGCCACATCCTTGAGCCATTTGGTATAGAAGGTGGCAGCATCGCGGTTGTAGCAGGC
>Ga0172369_10001220_pt1 | contig 37285 bp, 34 predicted proteins | sample LakKiv25m_FD_114539 | JGI IMG/M metagenome (GOLD analysis project Ga0172369, IMG submission 114539) | Freshwater microbial communities from Kabuno Bay, South-Kivu, Congo - kab_022012_11.25m | ecosystem: Environmental > Aquatic > Freshwater > Lake | place: Democratic Republic of the Congo... | reverse complement strand
CAAGGCAAAAGCAAAAAGCGGGCTTTAGGCTTTGGACTTTGGACTTTAGGAAAAGCAAAAGCAAGGCAAAAGCAAAAAGCGGGCTTTAGGCTTTGGGCTTTGGACTTTAGGAAAAGCAAAAGCGGCTCAAGGCTCAAGGAAAAGCGGGCTTTAGGCTTTGGGCTTTGGACTTAAGGAAAAGCAGAAGCAAGGCAAAAGCAAAAAGCGGGCTTTAGGCTTTGGACTTTGGACTTTAGGAAAAGCAAAAGCAAGGCAAAAGCAAAAAGTGGTTCAAGACTTAGGTGTACTGATTTTCGAGGTCAAATCATATTAACAGGGGATTGCTTCAAGGCTTTCAGCCTTTCTCAATGACACATTGGAACTAACCTCATAGAATAATACGGCTACCAGCTACCCGCCACCAGCCACCGGCTATTCTTCGTGCATCCGTTGGAAGGCGTCTTTCATGGGATTGTCCACTTCTTTCAGGCCGGAAGGGAGTTCGAACATTGATGCGGGAATGTCAGCCGGGGAGATTTTTTTCGTGATGGTGGTTTGTTTCATCCCCATCATCGACATTTCCACCATTACGGGATAGCCGTTCAGTTGTTTCCAGAGTTTGAAGAGTTTTTGAGCTTCACCGCTGGGATCGCCGAAGATTTGGCGCATCAGGTTGGAATACAGTTCCGGGGGGGCGCCGCAATCGGAGCTGATCCACAAGGCGAAGTTTTCCATCATCCCGGTATATTTTTTGTTAAGCGCCACTTTTTCCGCGTTCCAGCCGCTGATCTTCTTTTTTTCGCCGGTGCGGAGATAGAGGTCGTCGGGGATGATGATTTTACCGGATTTATCGGCTTGCGCGCCCATCATCACCATCGTGAATTGGCCTAAGCCCCTCATTGTTTCCATATCGATGACGGAATAGGTTTTTTCCGCGGGAGTGATATTCCAAAACAAACCTTTGTCCAAGCGGCCGATAGTGATATCGAGAGAATCTCCTTGCATCCGGCGGAATTTATCGCCGGCGATCCACATTTTCACTGCGCTGGTATCGGCGGCCGCGTCCGGCAAAGCGGTGATGACCGACTCTTCGATGTAGTAGCCGGGAGTTTGGGCGGAGGCGGCTGACAGCAGGCAGATAGTTAATACTGTAAGGTGAAGGATATTTCGCATATTGATAAGTCTGGTTATGCATTCCCACGCTGGAGCGTGGGAACGAGAATGGTACTGGCGGCTGACGACTATTCCGGCTCCTCTTTAAGACTATCTCGGTAGTAGATGATGGCCATAATCATCAGCAGAACGGGAATGGTGAAGGAAAGCAGGATTTCATTGACTAAACCTGGGAAGAAGTTTTTGGCGCCGAGGGAGAATTGGCACATCCAATTATTCAACGCGCTGTAGAACCAGCCTCCGGTAGCGAAAGTGAGGAACATAATCGCCGATTTAGCCTTCATCCAGAAGCCCAGAGTAGCGGCCCAGTAGGGGATGATGACAAAAAGCAGGTCCGGGAAAAAAGACGCTACATACATCCAGGTGGCGGCGTTTTGGGCTTCATAGCCCATATCCCGGGGCAGGGGTTTGAAGAAATCGGAAAAATCGCCGAATTTATCCCAGAGATAGAACAACCACATCGCGAAAAAAGCCAGCAGAAAAAGCGACCAAAACAGCAAAAGCCATTTAATCCAATGCAAAGGTTTCATAACCATCCCCTATTTTAAGTTGCAAGTTACAAGTAACAAGTGCCAAGTATCAAATGCCTAATGCCCAATGCCTACAGTTTTATGCCCTCGATGACGCCTTTCATAATGGCGGTGAGTTTGGGTTCAGCTTTATCGGCGACGGCGATAATGGCTTCCAAAGTTGCGGGGTTTAAGGCATCGGGGAAACATAAATCGGTGACGACGGTGACGCCGAAAACTTTCATCCCGCATTGAATGGCGACAATATCTTCCGGGATGGAGGACATTCCGATAACATCGGCGCCGATTCTCCGCAGGAAGCGGTATTCGGCTCGGGTTTCCAGCGAAGGGCCGGTCATGGCGGCGTAAACTCCGCGGTGGACAGTGAAATCAAGTTTACGGGCGGTCGTTTCGGCGACAGCTTGAAGTTCTTTACTATAAGGTTCCGACAAATCGGGGAAACGGCTGCCAAGTTCAGGGTCGTTGATGCCGCGCAGGGGATTGTCGCCGAGCAGATTGATGTGGTCATCCATCAGCATAATGTCACCTTCGTGATAAAGCGGATTCAGCCCTCCGGCGGCGTTGGAAATCAGCAGATGGGTGACACCGAGTTCTTTCAGCACACGGACGGGGAAAGTGATTTGCTGCATAGTGTAGCCTTCATAGAAGTGAAAGCGCCCTTGCATCACCACCACGCGTTTATCCATCAGCTTACCGAAAATCAGTTTCCCTACATGGCTTTCCACGGTGGAAACGGGGAAATGGGGGATTTGGGTGTAGGGGATTTCGGTTTCGACGGCGACTTCACAAGCCAATTTACCCAGACCGGTGCCGAGGATGACGCCGATTTTGACCGGTTCGGCGGTTTGTGTTTTTATAAAAGCGGCAGCCTCTTTGACATTATGTTTGAGGATTTGACCTTGGTCCAAGATGTCTCCTTAAGCAAATTAAGTATATTTTTTTAGTTGGCAAGTCGAAAGCGGAAAGAAAGCCAGCCATTGTCCATCATCCATCGTCCATCGTCCGCTGTTAGTCTTCCTTTTCCAAAACATCGAGCAGTTCGATTTGGGAATTGATCAGGTGTTTCAAGCGGCGGATGAAGGCGGTTTTTTCCGCTTTGAGCATAGCGATTTCTTCGCGTTGTTTCGCCAGTCGATTGCGGGTTTCATCCAATATTTCTTCCGCTTTGATTTCCGCTTCTTTGCGGATAATATCGGCTTCGCGGCGGGATTGGTCGAGTTCTCGTTCGGCGGAAGCTTGGGCGCTCATCATAGTAGCTTTCCATTTTTCTTCCAGATCTTTGTAGTCGGCCAGTTTAGTTTCCATTTGGGCGGCGCGGAGGCGCATTTCATCGGCGGATTTTTGCAGAGTCATCAATTCTTCCGACACCATTTCCAGAAAGGCGCGGACTTCATCGAGGTCATAGCCGCGGAAAGCGCGGGAAAATTCGTGCTTTTTAATATCCAGCGGGGAAAGTTTCATAAACCGCTCCACATAAAGGAAAGGAGGCGATATTAAATAGTAAGTTTACAAGTTTACAAGTTAGAAAGTGTTCAAGTGAAAAGCATCAGGCATTTGGCATTTGGCATTAGCAAGAAGAAAACAAAAATGCCGGTCATTTTATACGATAGGCTAATTCCAATAAAGTCTGCAGTATGAAAGGGCGGATAAAATAAAGCAGTATTATCACTACCATCGGCGAGAGGTCTAAACCGCCCATAAAGGGGAGCATCCTGCGCACGGGTTCCAGCGCCGGTTCGGTGATAGTTACGATGAAGCGCACGATTTGATTGCGGGGATCGGGATTGATCCAGGACAACAGAGTCCGGACTACGATGATCCAGATGTAGATCCCGATGAGGAAATTCAGCAGTTCCGCGATGGTTATAATGAGATTGCCGAAGGCGAACATTTCAATCCGTTCGATTTAACTATATTATCAAGGAGATTAGTTTACAAGTTTGCAAGTTTACAAGGTTGCAAGTCAGAATCGGGCTTGGGACTTTAGATGTATTGACAGACGAAGTTGTTATGGAAAGACAGGAGATTACCACAAGCCTTAATTCTCCCGCCAAGGCGGGAGAATTCACGCTTTCGCAATGACACATTTGCTGCAGCGCGGTCATTGCGAAAGGCTGAAAGCCTTGAAGCAATCCCTTCAATTGTAATACAGCCTGACTTATCAAAACATTTGAACTTTGGATTTTGGGAAAAGCTTATTTTCAGATATTCCTTTCGCCGAAAATAGCGGTGCCGATGCGGAGCAGATTGGCGCCTTCTTCCACCGCGATTTCGAAATCGGCAGTCATTCCCATCGAGAGGTATTTCATTTCCACATTGTTCAGTTTAAGGGCGGCGATTTTTTCGCTGAGCTTCCGCAAAGCCATAAAGCAGGGACGGATTTGCCGGGGATCGGGGGAAAAAGCGCCGATAGTCATCAATCCTTGAATACGCAGACCGGGCAATTCCGATAATTCCGCGGTCAAATCTACGGCAAAATCCGGGGAGACACCGAATTTGCTGGATTCACCGGAAGTGTTGACCTGCACCAGAATATTAGCCCAAGTATCAGTTTTGCGGGTTTCAACGGATATAGTTTGACCCAGATGCAAAGAATCCATGGAATGGATGAGGTCGAAGATTTTCCGTGCGGTTTTGACTTTGTTAGTCTGCAGATGCCCGATGAAGTGTTTGACAATTTTAATTTCGGGATGAGATGGAAAGAGCAGATGAAATTTACTTTCGGCTTCCTGAATTTTACTTTCGCCGAAATGGGTAAGTCCGGCATTATAAGCTTGAATGATGGCGGAAGCCGGATGAGTTTTGCTGACGGCGACAATTTTAATTTGCGCAGGGTCCCGGCCGGAACGATAAGCGGCTTGAGCGATGCGTTCCTGGATTTTACGGTAATTGTCAGCGATTTCCGGCATAGGATTTCCCTGGCGGTTAAGCTAAACAATGGCGCAGCGCGGGAACGAGAAAGCAATAGAACCGTTTAAAAATGACTAAAGTCATTTGGCGAAAACACCATAACGAGTTTTATGAAAGATTAAAATATAACCTTTTTTTTTTATAATTGCAAAGAATTTAAGTTTAATCTAATGCTAAGGAATTCGGTGATTTGGTAATTTAGGAATTCGGAAAGAGAGCTTTACCTTGGTAATGACTTTAAGCGCCTTCGGGGATATGAAGTATTTGTTTGCTTCTTTTAATTAAAATTCTTAAATTTGAAAGATATAGGGGAAAGCAAGCTTAAAGCTTAAAGCTTAAAGCTCAAAGCGCAAAGCGCAAAGCTCAAAGCTTAAAGCTTAAAGCTCAAAGCTCAAAGCTTAAAGCTCAAAGCGCAAAGATTAAAGCTTAAAGATTAAAGCAAAGCAAACCCTTATGCAGCTGGGGCGGCACAACTTTGCTTGATAATAAGAGGCAAGTTTCTCAGCCCCGGTGTCAGGTGAGGACACCTGACACCACCGCTTTTTCTTTCGACTTTCGACTATTTTCAAGATAAAGCAAGTGAGAATTATGAGCCTAACAGACATAAAAGAGTACGAGCAGCTGCCGAAGGAAGAACTTCGGTTACGCATAATGCGGGCGAAATCGCAGAAGAATGCGGTGCTGCTGGTGCACAATTATCAGAAGCTGGAGATACAGGAGCTGGCGGATCATTTGGGGGATTCGCTGGGCTTGTCGATTCAGGCGACGAAAACTAAGGCGGATTTAATCGTCTTCTGCGGGGTGGATTTTATGGCGGAATCGGCGAAGATATTAAATCCGGAGAAGAAGGTGATACTGCCTCACGGCAAAGCCGATTGCCCGATGGCGAAGATGGTGGAAATCGACGCTTTGCGGCAGATGAAGGAACTGTATCCGGAGGCGGTAGTGGTGACTTATGTCAATTCATCGGCGGAAGTGAAAGCGGAATCGGATGTATGCTGTACTTCAGCGAACGCGGTGGAAGTAGTGCGTTCTTTACCGGGAAAAAAGATTATTTTTACTCCGGACAAAAATTTGGCGATTTACGCGCAGTATATGACTAAAGCGGACATCATCCCTTGGGAAGGATTTTGCTATGTGCACGACGCTTTTTCTTCCCGGGATGTGATAGTGGCTCGTAATAGTTACCCTCAGGCGATGTTCATAGCCCACCCGGAATGCGCAATGGAAGTGCTGGAAATGGCGGATCATATAACTTCGACGGCGGGAATGGTCAAGTGGGTGGAAGACAATCAGGAGATAGTGAATAAGTTCGGGGTAATTATCGGGACGGAAGTGGGATTGGTCGATCAGCTTAAAAAGCGATTCCCGGAAGGGAAGATTTATCCTTTATTCGACCGGGCGATTTGCGCCACCCAGAAGTTGACTAATTTGTCGAGATTGTGTTGGGCGATGGAAAACGAGCAGGTGGAGATAACTATTCCGGAAGAGATCAGGCTGAAGGCGTTTTCGGCGTTGAAACGAATGGTGGAGATATTGCCTCAGGAGTAAAGGCTGGCTTTAGACTTTGGGCTTTGGACTTTGGGAAAAGCAAACATAAAAGCTTCAGCACAGAAGCACAGAGGGCATAGAGTTTCACAGAGAAAAGCAAAAACAGGCATCAGGCATTAGGCATTGGGCATTGGTAAAAGCAAACACTCCTGCCTCCGGGGCAGCGCAGTGAAGTAGGAAAATTAGCAGTGAGAAGGGGGATGCGAGATGCGACTGTGCCGCAGAGTTCGGGGACTCTACGGCACGGTCGAATAGCAGGCTGTCAGGCGGGGACGCCTGACTGTAAAAAATAATCGGGCGGGTCTATGACCCGCCCCTACAAGAAGGTTAAATTGGCTTTCGACTTGCGGACTTGCAGATTTATTTTAAAATAAACATATATTAAATAATGGTAATATTTGTATAGAATACTATATAATATTATATTCCTGCCAGTTTTTTGGGCGGTGATGGAGGCGGCGCGGTGTTTTCATTGGAAGGTGAAGGAAGGAGCTGCCGGGCGGAAACATTTGGCGCAAAAGGTCGGAGAGTGGCGGCTAAGTCATCCGGGGAAATTGGCGGTGATTCACAGCGCTTCAGCGGGGGAATTTGAAGCATCTTTGCCGATTATCGAGGCGTTGAAAAAGCGGGGGATGATAACGGCGGCGACATTGTATTCGCCTTCCGGTTATCACAGCGCGCAAAAAAGCAGTATTCCTCAGGGGATTTTTTATCTGCCGTTCGACGATATTAAATCGGTGAAGGGATTTTTAGATAGTATGAAACCGGAGGTGTTTGTATTTTGTAAGCACGATATTTGGCCTAACGCGGTGTGGATTTGTTATGACCGAAAGATCCCTTTGGTATTAGCCAACACTAACCTGCACGAAAAATCCTTCCGATTATATCCCATATTGAAGGGTTTCAACCGGCGGGTGTTCGATAAATTCGACACTATATTCACGGTTTCTCCGGAGCATGCGGGAAGATTGGAGAAGATTGTGGGGAAATCGGATAAGGTTATCGCTATCGGGGACAGCCGGTTCGACCGGGTAGTGCAAAGAGCGAGGAATTCTCAGCATACATTGCCGGGGGATTTTATTACAGCGCCGGTATTTATTTGCGGATCGGTATGGGAAGAGGAGTTTTTCGTGCTGGAAGCGTTTTGTGAGCTTAAAAAGCAGTTTCCGCAATGGAGATTGATTTGGGTGCCGCACGAACCTAAGGAGAAGGAATTAAGAGCGATTGAAGGATATTTGGAGAGCCAGGCGATTGCGCATATCAGGTTTACCGGATTGTCAGAATATAAGAATGAAGAAGCCATTATAGTGGATAAAGTGGGGGTATTGCCGCCGCTGTACCGGGCGGGGAAGATAGCTTATGTGGGCGGGGGATTTAAAAAAGGGGTGCATTCGGTTATCGAACCGGCGGCGTTTGGGCTGCCGGTGATTTTCGGGCCGAAACATTTTGTCAGCGCGGAAGCGCAGGATTTATTGAAAGAAGGCGGAGGTTTTTCCATCAAGGGCAAAGATGATTTCCTGCCGCTGTTGAAAAGCTTGATGGAGGATGAGGATTACCGGGAAGAACGCGGGAAAATCGCCGGCGATTTGGTGGAAAGAAGGACGGGGGTGGCGGAGGTAATTGCAGGGAAGGTGGCGGAGTTGGCGGAGAAAGCGGGCATTGGGCAATAGGCATTGGGCATTGGGCATTAGAAAAAGCAAGAATGGAAAATTGATACTTGGCACTTGATACTTGGCACTTCAACTTGTTACTGAATTTAACAGGGAAATACAAAATAAATGACTGATAAAAGTAAGCCGTTAGTTTTATACGCAGATATGGCGGGAGGAGCGGCGGGAGATATGATCGTAGGGGCGATGATCGACTGCGGATTGCCGCTAAATTTATTACAGGCTGAAATAGGTAAATTAGCGCTGCCGGAGATAAAGTTATCGGCGGAAAAAGTGATGCGGCGGGGAGTGGGGTGCGTGAAGTTTAATGTGACGACATTTGAAACGCATCATCACCGCAATTTTAGTTCGATACGAGAATTGATTGAACGGTCAGGATTGTCCGAATATGTTAAATTAACGGCTGAGAAGATTTTCCGGAGATTGGCGGAAGCGGAAGCGGAAGTGCACGGAACTACGGTGGAAGAGGTGCATTTTCACGAAGTGGGGGCGGCGGATTCGATTGCGGATATAGTATGCGCGGCGATAGGATTGGAATATTTTGGGACGGAAGGATTTTATTTATCGGATTTTGTTTTGGGGACGGGGACGGCGGAATCGGCGCATGGGATAATCCCGGTGCCGGCGCCGGCAACCGCTTTGCTGGTGAGAGGATATATTTGCCGGCAAACAAGCGTTTGCGGGGAGTTGACCACTCCGACGGGGGCGGCGATTTTAACCGCTTGCAGTATGGGGAAGATGCCGTCCAGCGGATTTACGCCGGAAAAGATCGGTTACGGGGCCGGGAGTAGACAGCCGGAAGGGATACCGCAGTATTTTCGTTTATGGACGATGAAACGGGAAGCGGGGGAAACGAAGTCACAGGATATCGTCATCGAAGTCAATTTGGACGATATGGCGGGGGAGATGTTTCCTTTTTTGATGGATAGGTTATTTGAAGCGGGTGCTTTGGATGTGTTTTTCACCCCGGTGTATATGAAGAAGCGGCGTCCGGCGACTATGGTGACGGTTACAGCGGAAGAAGCGAAATTACCGCAATTGGGGGAAGTATTTTTCCGGCACAGCACGACGATTGGATTAAGGTGGTATCCGGTGAACCGTTGGAAGCTGGAACGGGAAATTGTCGAAGTGGAAACGATTTACGGCCGATTGCCGGCGAAAAAAGTGGAATTTAAGGATAAAAGCCGGGTATTCCCGGAATATGAAGCGTGCCGAAATGCGGCGGAAAAGGCGGGAGTGACTTTGTTCGATGTGTATCAGGCGGTTTATCAAGCGGGAGAACAGCTGTGATCCGTATGCAGGGGGTAACATACAGATATCCTAATGCCACAGCTTTGGCGGAGATCGATTTCGATTGGGAACGAGGGGAAAGGATAGCGTTGATGGGGGCTAACGGCAGCGGGAAATCGACTTTGGCGATGTTGATTAAGGGATTGGCAATAGCTGCGGAAGGGAGGGTGGAAATCGACGGAGTGGAAGCGTCGGCGGTGGCTGCGGGGAAAGTGGGGATGGTGTTCCAGAATCCGGAAGACCAATTGGCGGCGGCGACGGTGGAACGGGAAGCGGCTTTCGGATTGGAAAATCTGGGAATGCCGCGGGAGGAAATGAAGGTGAAGGTGGAAAGCGTTTTGCGTAGTTTTGGTTTATGGGAATACCGGCATCATCCGCCGCACAGATTGTCCGGGGGTCAGATGCAGAAATTAGCTTTAGCATCGGTTTTGGTGATGCAGCCGGATTATTTGATTTTCGATGAATCGACTTCAATGTTAGATCCGGCTTCGCGGAAGGATTTTCTAAGTTCATTGCGGAATTTACCGGCGGAAACGGGAGTGCTTTTCATCACTCAGGCGGCGAAAGAGGCGATGGATTTTCACCGGTTAGCGGTGTTAAACAAGGGGAGGATTTTTTTCGAGGGCAGCCCTGGGGATTTTTTTTCTAAGAAGGAATTGTGGGAAAGAGCAATGGTGGAAGCGCCGTTAAGGTACAGATTTGACTTTGGACTTTAGATGTATTGACATCTGAGGTTATATTATGATAGAAACAGGAGATTGCCACAAGCCTTCATTTGTCCGCCTGAAGGCGGACAAATTCACGCTTTCGCAATGACACAATAATTGTAAGAGCGTCAGTGCGAAAGGCTGAAAGCCTTGAAGCAATCCTTCAATTATAATACGACCTGACTAATCAGTACATTTAGACTTTGGGAAAAGCAAAAGCTGGATTCCGGCTTGCGCTAGTGTTTTGTCCCGTAAATGACTATGTAAGGTAAAATCTTATTATTTAGAGATTCTTCACTTCGTTCAGAATGACAAGTTGGGAAAAATGTAAAAAATATTTAGATAGTTAATTGTGGGACAGAACACTAGGAATGACGCCCTTAGGGCGTAAGGAAGAACAGAAACATACTTTAAACTTTCAATTTTAGGACTTGCAGACTTGTTGACTTGTAGACTTGCGGACTAAGAAAAATGGATAAACGGCATTTAGAAGACATATTGCGGAAGTACAAATCCGGGGAAATGGAGGAAAAGGCGGTTTTGGAGGCTTTGCGGGATTTCCCTACGGCGGAATTGGGTTTCGCTAATTTGGACAGCCACCGCAGTTTGCGGCAGGGATTTCCTGAAGTGGTGTTCGGACAGGGAAAGACGGCGGTACAGGTGTTGAGCATAGTCAAGCGCTTAGCGGAATCACACCGGACAGTACTGGCGACCAGACTGTCTGAAGAGGCGATGGATTTATTACGCCGGAATTTTCCTCAAGGGGAATACTTTACAGCCGGGCGGGCGGTGATTATTGGGGAGGCTGAAAAGCCGGTGGAAAATTTGCCTATAGTTGCGGTGTTCAGCGCAGGGACTTCGGATGCGCCGGTGGTGGAAGAAGCTGCGGCGACTTTGAAAGCGATGGGAGTGAAATATCAGGCGGTTTATGATGTGGGAGTGGCGGGGATACACCGGATATTGAAATACCGCGAATTATTACAGGAAGCGGGAGCAGCGATAGTAATTGCGGGGATGGAGGGGGCGCTGGCTTCGATGGTGGGGGGATTGACGGCGGCGCCGGTGATTGCGGTGCCGACATCGGTGGGGTACGGGGCGGCGTTTCAGGGATTGGCGGCGCTGTTGGGGATGTTGAATTCCTGTGCGGCGGGAGTGATGGTGGTGAATATCGATAATGGATTCGGGGCGGCGGCGGCGGCGGCGAGGATAGTAAAAGCAGGGATTGGGAGTTAGGATTTAGGGAAAAGCGGAGTTCGAATTCGGAATTAGGTATATTGACAAACGAGGTTATTTGGAAAAAACCGGAGATTGCCACAAGCCTTCATTCTCCCGCTAAAGCGGGAGAATTCACGCTTTAGCAATGACATATAAGCTCCAGCGCCGTCATTGCGAAAGGCTGAAAGCCTTGAAGCAATCCCTTTAATTATAATATAACCTATCATGTCAATACAATTGGAAATATGAAAAGCTGCTGGCAAAGCAATCCTTACAGCGAAGAATTTTTGCCTGGCACTTGGCACTTGCTACCTGCTACTTCTTTATAACGACACAGATCAAATTAATTACTTGTTTATTAACGGTATAATGATTTTTGAGGCATAAGATGTTGAAAACATCAGCTGATTTTGCCGGGGATTCGGGGGATTTTCCCGACGATATCGAATATTATTTAAGTAATTTTTTCGGACTGAAGTTCAACCGTCCGGCGGTATATTTGGCGGAACGGACTTGGCGGCCAAATACGGATATGTTCGAGACGGAAGATGAAATCACGGTAGTGATGGAAGTCGCCGGCATTTCGGAAAAAGAGGTCAGTATAAAACTGGACAAGGATTTCCTGATTGTAACCGGTATCCGCAAAGAAACTCACGGACATTACAAAAAGCGGCAGTATCATAAGATGGAAATAGATTACGGGCCTTTCGAACAGATAGTCAAATTACCGGCTTGGGTAGAAGCGGAAACTGCGAAGGCGTTTTTCAAGGACGGTTTTTTAGTGATTTCCATCAAGAAGGGGACGGAGCCGCCTTGCTGTCAGGAGATTGAAATTAAATAAGTGCCAAGTAACAAGTATCAAGTGCCAAGTATCAAGCAGCAAATAGCAAGTTGCATGTAAGAGCAGGGGATTGGTTACGACCGGGGCGGGATTTTTTAGATAAGTTTGAAAAGGTAAATTATTAACGGATAAGGCGATGAATTCGAACCATAAACCAGAAGAAGAAGCGGATCAGCTGCCGGAAATACCGGATAAATTGCCGGTATTGACTTTAAAGGACACGGTGATTTTTCCCAATGTGATTTTTCCGCTGTCGATATCGGATGAACCGACAATCAAGATGGTAAACGACGCTTTGGACGGCAACCGGTTAGTGGGCGCTTTCGCGGTCAAACCTACGGAGGAGGAGAAGGCGCAGCTGCAGGAAGAGCATTATAATGTGGGGACGGCGGTGGGAATATTGAAAATGTTCCGGGTGCCGGATAACTCGATACGGTTATTAGCGCAGGGATTGGTGAGGATTAAAATTACTGAGATAGTGCAGGAAGAGCCGTATAAAGTAGCGAAGATAAAGGTGATCCCTCCGGATCGGCGGCGGGGACCGAAAATCGATGCGCTGTCGCGCATACTATTGGAAGATTTCAAGGGGGTAATCGACCATGCGCCTTATTTGACCGACGATATCAAGACGGCTTTACTCAATATCAAGGACGCGGAGATTTTGGCCGATTTGATCGCTTCCAATATCAATTTGACGATGGAAGAGCGGCAGAAGATCTTGGAAATCCGGGATTTGGAAACGAAATTGAAGGAAATTTCCAACCGGGTGACGCGGGAATTGAAGCTGTTGAAGTTAAGGGATAAGATCAAGGGCGATGTGGATGAGAAGGTGGAAGAATCGCAGAAGCAGTATTATTTGCGGGAGCAGTTGAAGGCGATCAAGAAGGAATTAGGGGAGGAGGACGAATACAGCCATGAGATGGAGGAATTGGAGAAGCGGATTTTGGCGACCGGTATGCCGGAACATGCGCGGGAAGCGGCGAAGAAAGAATTGTCGCGGTTAGCCAAGATGTCGCCGGCGTCGGCGGAATATACGGTATCGCGGACTTATTTGGATTGGATATTGGAAGTTCCTTGGGAAAAATCCACGGAAGAAGCGATCGATGTAATGAAGGCACGGCAGGCTTTGGATGAAGACCATTACGGTTTGAAGGATGTGAAGGAACGGATATTGGAATATTTGGCAGTGCGGAAGTTGAAACAGGATACCAAGGGGCCGATTTTGTGTCTGGCAGGGCCTCCGGGAGTGGGCAAGACTTCATTGGGACGGAGTATAGCTCGGGCGACGGGGCGGAAGTTTGTGCGGATAGCTCTGGGAGGGATGCGGGATGAAGCGGAAATCCGGGGGCATCGGCGGACTTACATCGGGGCTTTGCCGGGGAGGGTGATACAGGCTTTGAAGAATGCGGGGTCGAACAATCCGGTGTTTATGCTGGATGAAATCGACAAAGTCGGGGCGGATTTCCGGGGCAATCCGGAATCAGCGCTGTTGGAAGTGCTCGATCCGGAGCAGAATTTCAGTTTCACCGACCATTATCTGGATTTGGAATTCGATTTATCCAAGATTATGTTTATCACTACGGCGAATGTGACGCACACGATATCGCCGCCGCTGCTGGACCGGATGGAAGTGATTCAATTGCCGGGTTATATCACGGAAGAAAAGGTGGAAATCGCCAGAAGGTATTTAGTTCCCCGGCAATTGGACGAGAACGGATTGAAGAGACAGCAGCTTTCTTTCAGCAAGGCGGCTTTGGTCAAGATGGTAACGCAGTATACGCGGGAATCGGGGGTGCGGAATTTGGAACGGATGATTGCCCGGGCTTGCCGGCGGACGGCTATCAAGATCGCGACGGGGGAATCGGCCGGGGAAAAAGTTTCGGTCGACAATTATGTGGAGTTTTTAGGTGAGCCTAAATATTACGGTGATATTACCGATCATCCACCGATGGTGGGAGTGGCGACGGGATTAGCTTACACGCCGGTGGGGGGAGTAGTGCTGTTGATCGAATCGAAGGCGATGCCGGGGGGGAAAAGCATCCGCATCACCGGGCAATTGGGGGAAGTAATGAAGGAATCGGCGGAAATCGCTTTGTCGTATTTGCGGGCGCATGGGAAGAAGTATAAGATAAAGCCGGATTTTTTCAGTAAAAACGAAGTGCATATCCATGTGCCGGAAGGGGCGACGCCGAAAGACGGGCCCTCCGCGGGGGTGACGATGGCGACTTCGCTGGCGTCGCTGCTATCGGGGCGGAAAGTGCGGAACGATGTGGCGATGACGGGGGAAATCACTTTGCGGGGAGCGGTATTGCCGATAGGCGGACTCAGGGAGAAGATTACAGCGGCGGTGCGGGCGAACATCAAAGAGATCATCATCCCGGAAATGAACCAGAGGGATTTGAAGGATATACCGGAAGAGGTGAGGGCGAAGGTGTTGAAGGTGCATACGGTGAAGACGATCGATGAGGTGTTGAAGGTGGCGTTGGTGGAATGATGAATGATGAATGATGAATGAAAAGCAAACATAAAGCACATTTTTGAACCGCGGATAAAAGTCAGGATTTGAACCGCAGATAAATTCCGATTAAAAGCTGATAAAAGCAAAGATTATTTGAACCGCGGATAAAAGTCAGGATTTGAACCGCAGATAAATGCCGATTAAAAGCTGATAAAAGCAAAGATTATTTGAACCGCGGATAAAAGCGGATAAAAGCTGATGACGCGGATTAATACTAAAACTGAAAGGTTAAAGGAGTCCTACTATGCCGATAGAATCTTTAGAAAAATCTGAAATAACTGGAAAAATAATTGGCGCAGCAATGACAGTGCATAGTGAATTAGGTCCTCATTATTTGGAAGTCATTTACCAAAGAGCTTTAGAGGTTGAATTAAAGGCAATTGGATTAAATTATAGCCGGGAAGAAAATATTCCAATATACTATAAGGGTGAAAAACTCGACACCAGAAGAGCTGACTTCATAATTGATGGTGTTCTTGTTGAAATAAAGGCAAAAAGCCAACTAGAAGAAAGAGATTTTTAACAGATTTTATCTTATTTGAAAAGCAGTGGTTTTAGAGTCGGTCTAATTCTAAATTTTGGAACAGATAAACTGCAGTATGCACGAAAAGTGAATTCTAAAGGTAACATTTAGGACGATATTTATTGAAAGTCAAGCTCGTGATTTCCCTGTTTTGGTTTGCTTTTATCCGCGTCATCCGCTTTATCCGCTTTTATCCGCGGTTCAAATAAAGCAATAACAATAATTTACCCGAGCCTTTTGTGAAACAAAAAATTTCTCTTCAATCCCCTTTCATCCAATTCCTGCTGGCGGCGGCGGTGTATTATCTGCTGACCGTATTCATCTTCCATAAAGTCATTTTCGAACCCAATATTTTAGCGCCTTCGCCGGATTATATTTCGGGCAAGATATTGATGGAGGCGAGCGAAAAATTGGCGGAGCAGGGGCCGCCGCTATGGAGTCCGTATTTTTTCGGGGGAATGCCCGGCTTGCCGGCTTTGCATCATCCGATGTATACTTACACCTTTTTCAACGCTAAAATCGTGCAGGGAGCGCTCGGTGTATTGTTCCTCAATCCGGGGATGGATTTGCCAGTCAAGCTGATGTTGTTTCATTTGGTGATGGCGGGGATGTTCGCCTATTTATTGGCGCGGACATTGGGGCTGGGATGGGGAGCGGCGGTATTTACCGGGATAGTTTATATGTTTACGCCGCAGTTAATCGTATTGCCGGGAGTGGGTCACGGGTCGAAGCTGTTTACTGCGGCGTATATACCGTTGATATTGTTGACGACTATAAGGTTGATGCGGGAAATCAAGCCGCTGAATTTCGCGCTGTTCGTGCTGGCGGTGGGGATGACATTGTTGTCGATACATGTGCAGATGGCGTTTTACGCGCTGCTGGCGGGAGGGATGTATTTAGTGTGGGATTGCATATTTAGTATAAAGGACAAACCGTTAAAGATACCGGTGAAAGCGGGAGTATTTTTTCTGGGGATTGTACTGGGGATAGGTTTCGCCGCCGCTTCGTATTTACCGGTGTATGAATATACGCCTTTTTCCATCAGAGGAGGGACAGAAGGAGGATTAGGCTGGGAATACGCCACTAATTGGTCGTTTCATCCGTTGGAATCTTTAACTTATGTAATCCCCTCGTTTTTCGGATTCGGCGGGCAGACTTATTGGGGGTATATGCCGTTCACCGATATGCCGCTGTATTGGGGAGCGGGAGCTTTGGCGCTGGCGGTGATCGGGATAATATGGGGGCGGAAGCGGAATGCGGCGTTTTTCATCGCGCTGCTGCTGTTCGCCTGGATAGTTTCGTTCGGGAAGTTTTTCCCTATATTGTTCAAGCCGATGTTCGCCTATTTCCCCTATTTCGACAAGTTCCGGGTGCCGGTGATGATCCAGATATTGATGGTGATTTCAGTGGCGGTATTGGCGGGATACGGATTGGAGCGAATCAAAGATTATGCGGCGAAGCCGGGATTTTCGCGGAAAATTTTGTATGGGATAGGGGGAGTGATAGGTTTTGCGGTAGTGTTTTCACTGCTGTATTCGCCGCTCAAATCGAGTATCGGCGGGTGGATAGCGGCGAACCGGGCAGAGTTTCCACCGCAAGCTTACGGGATATTGATGGAGATGATATTGGGGGATTTGTGGAAGACGGCGTTATTTGCGGGGACGACTTTAGGGGCGGTGTATTTATTCGTAACGAAAAAGATCAATTTTACCGTATTGATTATTGCGGCGGCTTTGATATTAGTGGTCGATTTGAGTCTGATCAACACCAAATTAATCAGCGTTCAGCCGCGCAGTGCGATGAGTTCGCTGTTTCAGCCGACTCCGGCGGTGGATTATTTAAGCAGGCAGGAGAAACCTTTCCGGGTATTGCCATTGGACCGGTTCCGGCCGCAGAATTGGTACGGATATTTCGGGATCGAAAGCATCGACGGTTATATGGGGACAAAGATGAAACTGTATCAGGAATTATTGGACAGCGTGGGATTGGCGAATTTCAATGTGATCAATATGTTGAATACACGGTATTTATTAACTGATCAGGATTTATCGGTTTATCCGGGATTTGAAATAGTGGTGGAGGGGAAGCAGAAGGTATTCCTTAACCGGTCGGCTTTACCGCGGGCGTGGATGGTGCACCGGACGATTTGCCTGCCTAATGCGGCGGATAAATACGGCTATATGAAGCGGTTCAATCCGTGGGAGGAAGCGATTACTGAAGAGCCGGTATCAATTCCCGGCGGCACCGGAGGATCGGTGGAAATTACGGAATATCTTCCGCAGAAAATGACCATACGGACTTCCAGCCCGACGGCGGCGTTTTTAGTGCAGTCGGAAGTATATTACCCGCCGTATTGGAAGGCGGAAGTGGACGGCAACCCGGCGAAGATTTATCAGACGGACCATTTGCTAAGGGGAGTGGTAATTCCTGCGGGGGAACATACGGTGATTTTCCGGTGCGAATCGAGGAGTTTCAAGCTGGGATTGACTATCCACTATATTGTGATGGGAATGATATTAATTGTTTTGGGGTGGTATGGAGTGAAGGAGGGGAAAAAAAATTTTTAAATTTTGAATTTTGAATTTTGAATTTTGAATTAAAAAGCAAAGATAAAAGCCTTCACCACTGAGAAACAAAGAAAAGCAAAATCTGGCTCTAAGCTTTGGGCTTTGGGCTCTAGGAAGAGCAAATCGTCTGCGCTCTTTGGCAGGTCTCAAGATGAAAAGCGGTTATCTGTCAGGTCTCCGCTTCGCTCAAGACCTGACAGGGCATCACTAGGCTGTCAGGCGAGGGGGCCTGACAGCACTACTTTCGACTTGATGACTTGCAGACTTGCGGACTTGAAGACTTGCTACAATATAGATGATACGGGATATTGCTCTTTCTTGAACACTTGCCAACTATATTATGGAATACGCACCGATAAAGAATATTTTGCGGGGATTTATCCGGGGCAATGCGGCGATGACTAAGATGTTTTTCGGCGTGATGGGAATGCTGTTTTTGCGGACGCGGTATGTGAAGCGGGAATTGCGGAAGTTAATGAAAAACGGCCGGGAATGCGGGAAGATTCTGGATGCGGGATTCGGCTACGGGCAGTATTCTTATTGGCTGATGCGAAAGTATCCAAAAGCGCAATTGACATCAGTAGAAATCGAACCGATGATGATCGAGGATTTTCGGAGTTTTCTGCGAAAGATTAAGCGGGAAAATGTCGAATTGCAGGAATTGGATTTAACCAAGATGACTTACGAAAACCAGTTCAATTTGGCTTTGTCAGTGGATGTGATGGAGCATATCGAAGACGATGAAAAAGTATTCGCTAATATATACCGGAGTTTGCAGCCGGGAGGAGTGTTTTTAATGCATACTCCGCATATCCGGGCGGCGGCGAAAGAAGGGAAAGGCGCTTTCGTAGGGGAACATTTCCGCGATGGGTATCGGACAATCGAATTAAGGGATAAACTGAGAAACGCAGGATTTAGCCGGATAGAATGTACTTTAACTTATGGGATTTACGGTGGCGCCGCGTGGAAACTATTGCAGAAATATCCGTTGACCGTGTTGAACAAGGTGAAACTATTGTTTCCGCTGCTGCCGGTGTATTTGCTGGCGGTTTATCCGGCGGCGGAATTATCGATGAGGTGGGATATGCGGTGCGTTAACCGGGAAGGAGATGGGATATTGGTTAAGGGGTGGAAGGATTAAAAGCGGGATTTGGGATTTAGGGAAAAAGCAAATATTTGAACCACAGATAGAAACTGATAAGGGCTGATAAAAGCCGAATGAAGCAAAAGCGATATATGATATATGAAATCTGATATTTGATATTAGAAATAAAAGCAAAGCAAACATAAAAGCGGCACCACAGAGTCACAGAGAACACAGAGAAAAGTAAAGCGATATATGATATATGATATATGATATATGATTTAAAAGCGGAAAAGCAAAAGCAATTTGACAGGATTAACAAGATTTTCAGGATTAAAAGCAAAGCAATTCGTGATTTTACTTGATTTTTGGCACTTGATACTTGGCACTTGCTGCTTTTTGACACTTGGAACTTCTTATCTACTTGCAGACTTTTTTTTGGAGCCAAAAATGTATTCATCAAGATATAGGCGGGTGGGGCAGTTCAAGGGATTGTTATTCCTGATAGGTATAGCTTTGATTTTTGCGGTGTTTTTTTATACCAGGTTTTTGGTGGATGAATTGAGGCGGGAAGCGCGGCATAGTTTGACGATGAATTTGCAGCATTACTTATTTTTATTGGAAAATGCCACTCCGTTTCAGGCTTTTGAAGAGATACGGCAGATCGATATTCCTATCATATTGACGGGGGAGGAGGGGAAGCCGAAGTATTGGAAGAATTTAGGGATATCTCAAGCGGATACTACGGCGGCGGCGCAGGAGAAGCTGCTGGCGGTAATGAAGACGATGGACAAGGTATCACCGCCGATCGCCATCGAATATTCCATCGGTTTCAAAGATTATATGCATTACGGGGATTCCAATTTAATCAATCAGCTGCATTTTCTGCCTTATATTTCCATTGGATTGATTGGATTATTTATTTTGATCGGGTATTACGGATTTAAGAATATCAAGGACAGCGAACAGCGGTGGGTGTGGATAGGGATGGCGCGGGAGACGGCACATCAATTGGGCACGCCGTTAAGTTCATTGTTAGGATGGATGGAACTGCTAAAAACGGGTCAAAGCGGGGAGGCGGTGTTTCCAGAGATGGAGAAGGATATCCAGCGGTTGGAAAAGATAACAGCGCGGTTTTCCCAAATAGGGTCGGAAGTGAAGCTGGAAAGCTGCGAAATCATCCCTATCGTGCGGGAAGCGATGGATTATTACCGTTCGCGGATACCGCAGACGGGGAAGCGGGTAGAATTATCGGAAGAGTTTTCCGGGGAAGCGAAGACGATGGTCAACCGTTATCTATTGGGCTGGGTATTGGAAAATTTGATTCGCAACAGTTTGGATGCCATCGCTTCTGAAGAAGGGCGGATCGTGGTCAAGACGGCGGTGGAAGGGAGAAAGATAGTAATCGAAGTGTGCGATAATGGGTGCGGGATAGAAGCTCACAACCGGCGGAATGTATTCCGGCCGGGGTACACCACGAAAAAGCGGGGATGGGGAGTGGGATTATCGCTGGCGCGGAGGATCATACAGGATTATCACGGGGGAAAATTGACACTTAAGGAAAGCGCTCCCGGCAAAGGCACGACGATGAAAATTATATTACCGGTTAGGATATGAAAGACATTTTCGATTACTTAGTCCGGCAGGCGGAAATAACACAGGCTTCGCCGGGTTTGCTGCTGGCGTTCAAGGTAGGATTGACTATCGTCATCACCTATACGGTGTTTTTCATCGCCCGCCGGATATTGAAGACTTTGGAGAAATTCACAGTCGAAAAGACGAAGTGGGAATATGACGAGCAAATCATCGCTTCGGTGAAGAAGCCGATTTGCCGGTTGATTTTGTTGATTGGGGTGAATTTTGTTTTTAGCCATTTGACTTCGGTATTCGGCGAAGGATACGGGAAATACATCGGGGGGATTTTTTATATCCTGATTATCGGGCAGATAATGCTGTCGTTGATGAGATTAGTGAGTCTAGCGGCAGAGATATATTACCACAAATACTTCGATAATAGAGTTTCTGGAGGTAAAGAGGAATTTTTTCCCCTGTTGATTCGAATAGTCAAGATCATATTATTTGTCATCGCTTTGATTATTGTGTTGAAGCATTTCGACCAGGATGTGCAGTCACTGGTGGTATCTTTGGGGGTGGGTTCATTGGCGATTGCTTTGGCGGCGCAGGAGACTTTAAGCAACATGATTGCGGGATTTGTGATAATGACGGATAGGCCTTTTCGGGTGGGCGACCGGATTGAATTGCCCGATGGCAGGAGGGGGGATGTGTTTGAAATCGGTTTGCGTTCGACCAGGTTGATTACTTTCGACAATACCTTAATTATCGTACCCAATGCTCAGATAGTGAAGGAGAACATTGTCAATTTGACTTATCCGGATCCGGCGACCAGAGTGAAGGTAACGGTAGGTGCGGCTTACGGCAGCGATGTAAACAAGATCAAGGCGATATTGGAAGAGATTTGCCGGAGTATGCCGGAAGTGTCAGCGGAACCGGCGCCGAACGCATATTTCCTTAATTTCGGGGAATCTTCGCTGGATTTTCAGGTGACTTGTTTTGTGGCGGATTGGCGGCAGGAATGGCCGGCGGCGGAAAAAATCAGATTGGAAATTGAAAGAAGATTTAGGGAGGAAGGGATCGAGATACCGTTCCCGCAGAGAACAGTGTGGCAGGGAAAAAGCCGGCAATAGGCATTGGGCATTTGGCACTTATCACTACTTTGTCAATTACTATAAATGGAATGTATGAATATTTATTATTGTTAAATAATCCTCCTTTAATTCCCCCTTTAAGAAAGGGGGAAAGTGGGGTGGAACAGCTGTCTGCTTTCCCCCCCCTTTATCCTGAATCAAGTTCAGGACAAGCTTAAAGGGGGAAGGTGTCATAAGCGCTAACTTAGGCAAGATGGTACTGAACATAATAATAGTAAATCAATGGAGTTTCGGATTTTTCTGTCAGGTCTCCGCTTCGCTAAAGACCTGACAGAGCAGCAATAGGCTGTGAGGCGGGGGCGCCTGACAGCACCACTTTTTCTTTCGACTGTCGACTTTCGACTTGCAGACTTGTGGACTTAATCATATGAACACGGTGATTGAAACGCAGAAATTGACGCGCCGGTTTGGCCAGACGGCGGCAGTGGATGGATTGGATTTGCAGGTGGGGGAAGGCGAGATATTCGGATTTTTAGGGCCTAACGGAGCGGGAAAAACTACGACTATCCGGATGCTGATGAATTTTATCCGTCCAACCCGGGGGAAAGCGTCGATTTTAGGGCGGGAATTGCGGTGGGGAGATTACAGTTATCGGAAGGATATAGGTTTTTTGCCCGGCGATTTGTATCTGCCGAGGCACTATAGCGGTGAGGTATTTCTGAAATATTGGGGGGAATTATCCGGGAGAAAGGCGGTATTGCAGGAACGGTGTGTGCAGGTTTTAGCGCTGGAAAGCAGCGATTTACGGAAGAAGATACAGGAATATTCCAGCGGGATGCGGCAGAAATTGGGGATTACCGCGGCGTTGCAGCATCATCCCCGGCTGATAATTTTAGACGAACCGACGGGGGGATTGGATCCATTGGTCAAGCATTCGTTTTTGGAACTATTGAAGGAATTAAAGGAAAGCGGCTCGACAATATTTTTCTCCTCACATATTTTATCGGAAGTAGAACAGGTGGCGGACCGGACGGCGATTATCCGGCGGGGAAAGTTGGCGGCGGAAGGTAAAATCGAACAATTGAAGCACCGGGGTCAGAAACGGGTGTCGATAGTTTTCCGGACATTGGAGGCGCGGGATAAGTTTGCCGGCCGATATGAATGTAAGACGCAGAATCGGGATTTGAAAGTGCAGATGTTGACTTCCGGGGAAATCTCGGTTTTACTTAAGGCATTGGAAGGAATAGAGATAGTAGACATCAACATTGTCGAACCGACATTGGAGGATATATTTTTACAGTATTACAATGATAGGTAAAGATAACATTGAATAGAGAATACAAAAGTAGTGTCAAGCGGGGGCGCCTGACACCACGGTTATGTAGGGACGAGGCAACGCCTCGTCCAATGATTGGTTTTGTAGGGGCAGATTCCTATATCTGTCTCCAAAACGCCCGAAGGGCGTCATACTGGCGAAAGTCAATATCCATAACTCCTTAATTAACAAAAAACTGGATTCCCGCTTTCGCGGGAATGACAGCTCCGGGGCGTCTTATGTGTGTCAGGCGGGGGCGCCTGACACCACGGTTATGTAGGGACGAGGCAACGCCTCGTCCAATGATTGGTTTTGTAGGGGCAGATTCCTATATCTGTCTCCAAAACGCCCGAAGGGCGTCATATTGGCGAAAGTCAATATCCATAACTCCTTAATTAACAAAAAACTGGATTCCCGCTTTCGCGGGAATGACAGCTCCGGGGTGTCTTATGTGTGTCAGGCGGGGGCGCCTGACACCACAAGAGTTTGATTAGTGTGAGGCTGGGGAGTTTGACACCACAGCGGATTGATATTGGAAGATATATTTTTGCAATATTACCACAATGAGAATTAATCGCGCTATACAGAGAATTTTATTCCGTAATCATCGGAATACTTTGATATTCTTCGCCGCGTTTCTACTGGGTTTCGAAATCGTGATGCATTGGTTTATGATTGCGTCTTCGATGGCGAAGAGCATTGCGCAATTTGTGGCGATAGCTCCGCCGGCGATGAAACGGTTTTTTTTTGAAGACAGTATGGGATTGGCCACTCCGGCGAGTTTAATATCTTTAGCTTACACTCATCCGTTCATCCTCTTCCTTTTTATTGCATATCCGGCGCTGTTTTATCATCGGGAAATAAGTTCGGCTCAGGAAAAAGGTTTGTTAGCTTTAGTTTTATCCAAACCTTTATCGCGCAGTTCTTATTTGCTGAATTTGATAACCGCGAACCTATTCAATATGATAGTATTAGGCGTTTTTGCGGCGGCGGGGGTGGTTTTGTCATATTATATTTTTGGCGCGGAAGGGAATATGGGGAATTTTATGCTGGCGATAGTCAATTTAGTCTTGCTGGCGGTATTTTTGGGGGGGGCGGCGTTGTTGATTGCGGTATGTTCCACTAACAGCGGTCAGGCGACGGGATGGATGATAGGAACGCCTTTGACGCTGTATTTGGCGGAATTCTTAGGCAAGTCGATGAAACAGCTGGCATTTTTGTCGCCGGTCAATCCTTTCCATTATTTCAATCCTCAGCAAGTGATAACACAGGGGCGGCTGGCGGGGGAAGAAGCGGTTTTTCTATGTGCAGGGACGATTGTTTTGATGGGGGCGGCCTTTGTGGGATTTGGGAGGAAGGAAATTTAGAAAAGCGGTGGACGGTCGACAGTGGACGGTAAAAGCAAGTTTTGAATTTTGAGTTTTAAGTTTTGAGTTATGCGGATTATGAACTCCAAGGCTGGAGCGGTGGAACGAGAGAAGGCCGCCATGGGCGGCTGGGTTCGCGAGCTGTCCGCAAAGAAGGATGAAAATAGGATGCGAGATGCGAGCCGCCGCAGAGTGCAGGGACTCTGCGGCACAGTGTATCGTTTCTCACTTGAACACTTGCTCACTTGAACACCGCTTTTACCGGCGACTGACGACCGACCACTGAAGACTATTTTCAGAGCAAACCGCCATGGGCGGCTGGATTTGCGGCCGCCCACAGCTTAGAATGAAAATACCCGGCTCGCGAGCAGCGTCCCGGCAATTTTCAGGATAAAATAATGATAATACAGGATTGAGATGCGGCTTATTTGGCGGCTAATTAAAATGGGGGGATTAGCAGCAGGGGTGTGCGTGATAATCACGCTGCTACAGGCGGCGGCGTTGAATTTTTACAATCCGTCTCAGACTGCCTGGATGCGGATGCGGATGCGGGAGGCCAGGTCTAAAGGGAAAGTTTTGGAGATAAAGCGGACTTTTGTCGAAATAGAAAAATTGCCAAAATGGATGCAAATTGTGGCGGTCAAAGCTGAAGACGATGGGTTTTACACGCATTACGGATTCGATTTCGAGGCGATGCAGAAAGCGTATGAACGAAATGAGAAAAAAGGCAAGATTAAACGGGGAGGCAGCACGATTACTCAGCAATTGGCGAAAAATTTGTACCTATATCCCAAACGGAGTTATTGGCGGAAAATTCGGGAGGCAGTGATAACGGGAGCGATGGAATTGACATTGTCCAAGAAGCGGATATTGGAATTATATTTGAATTATATCGAATGGGGGCCGGGGATATTTGGGGTGGAGGAAGCGGCGAAGTATCATTTTGGCATCAAGGCTCGGCAATTGAATTTGGAGCAATCTTGCAGATTGGCGGCGATTATTCCTTCGCCGAGAAGGTACAAAGTGTATGGTGACTATGTGACAAGGCGGGCGGAGAGGTTGATGCGGATAGTGGGGGGAAGACAGGCCGAGGGCATTGGGCATTAGGCATTGGGCATTGGTATAAACAAATGCGAATATCGAATGCAGAAGGTAGAAGGAAAAACGGTCACTCGTCACTTGATACTTGATACTTGATACTTTTTTAAATCACACCCAGAAATCAGCTACCTCAAAATCCACTTTTTCTACTTCCGGTAAATTTCCTCCGAAAAACCTGCGGCTTTGTTCGACAAATCCGGGCGAAACATCGCTGGCAAAAAACCTCAATGCGGCGTATTTTCGGGAATCGCTTATCAAGCCCCGCTGAAACAATTCATTTTTTACCATAGCGGCGGTGGCGAAAGGCGAATCCACGATAGTAACTTCCGGGCCTAAATAATCGGCGATATTTTTTTGCAGGAGGGGGTAATGGGTGCAGCCGAGGATGAGGGAGCCGATGTTCCGCATATTTTTCAGGTAGTGGCGGATGACTTGGGGGACTTCGCCGCCGGTCAAACCTTCTTCGACCATCGGCACGAAGAGGGGGCAGGCGCGGGAGATGATTTTGACATGGGGATTTAATGCCGTTAAGGCTTTTTGGTAAGCGCCGGAAGCGATGGTGGCGGTGGTGCCGATGACGCCGATAGTATTGTCTTTTCCGGCGGCGAGGGCAGCTTTGGCGCCGGGTTCGATGACCCCGATAACGGGGACGGACAGACGCTGCTGCAGGAATTCCAGCGCGACGGACGAAGCGGTATTGCAGGCGATGACGATGAATTTAACATTATGTTTCAGCAGGAAGAAACAGTCCTGCAAAGCGAATTGTTTGACGACGGGATCGGATTTGGTGCCGTAGGGGACGCGTGCGGTGTCGCCGAAATAGATGAAAGATTCCTGCGGCATAGTTTGAGTGAGGGCTTTCAGCACGGTGAGCCCGCCGATGCCGGAATCGAAGACGCCGATGGGGGAATTTTTATCTGCGGTCATAAGAAAGTGTCCAAGTATTCAAGTTGGCAAGTGTTCAAGCGAAAAGCAAGAAACAAATGGATATAATTGTGGATTATCCACAGTTGCAGAAAAAAAGCCCTCGCTCTCGAGGGCTATTCTCTCTGAAATCTTAGTATCTGTTTCTTAGTAAGATATATCACTATAACTCCGCCAAAGTGTCCCAAGCTTTCTTAAAACGAGTATTTATCCGATTGCGTATAATTTTTTTCTTTTCTTCAAGTTCAATCTGCGCTAAATCGGATTTCTCATTAGAATCCACTAAATTTTCTTTTACAGGAACGCTTTCATCCGAAACAGAAATTACTATTTTATCAATTTTTTCCATCGATTTTTTCTGCTTTTTCCATAATCTAAGTAATTTTTACTCTTATGTCAAATTTCTTTATTAATGTATGGTGTCAGATGAGGGCGTTTGACACCACAGTTTGATGAATATGGTGATTGACGAGGGATCTAACACCAAAGATAATTGTTATATGTTTGCTTTTCCCGATGCCTGATGCCCGATGCCCGATGCCTATCCTCATTCCCCGCCTAAGAACAAACGGGGGACGCGGCTGGTGAGGCCGCAGGTAATTTCATAAGGGATAGTATCAGTCAAAGGGCAGATTTCTTCGATGGTGATGGACCCAGTTTCCTGTTTGCCGATAAGGACGACTTCTTCTCCGATGCGGACGCGTTCTTCGCCGGTATCCACCATAATTTGATCCATACAGACTTTCCCCACGATGGGGAAGCGTTTGCCTTTGATGAGGACTTGACCTTTATTAGACAGCCGGACGGGATAGCCGTCGCCGTAGCCGATGGGGATGGTGACAATGGTAGTTTCGCGGGAAGTGGTGTGGGTGAGGCCGTAGCTGATGCCTTCGCCGGGCTGGACGCGTTTGATGAAAACGATTTCCGATTTGACGGAAAGGACAGGCTGTAATTTACTTTGGGGGAGATAGGAAAGGTCGGGATTAAGCCCGTAGAGCATCAGCCCGGGGCGGATTAAGTCCATCGCCCACCCAGGATGATTGAGGATACCGGCGGTATTGAGGATGTGGAAGGGGATTTTATCGCGGAAGATTTTTTCCGCCGGCGCTCGGAATTCCTGCAGACGGCGGCATTGTTCTTCCGTAAATTCCCGGTCGGTTTCCGCCGAGGCCAAATGGGAATAAACCGATTTAACTTCCAGCCCGGGCAATTTCGCCGCGGCTTCAAGGAATTCCAATCCCCGGCGGTAATTGACGCCGATACGGTTCATCCCGGTGTCGATTTTAAGGTGGACTTTAGCGATGCGGTTCATCCGGCGGGCGCGGCGGTCGATTTCGCTGAGGATCAAATGGGAAGAAGCGGTCAAATCGAGGTCGTATTCCAGAAAATGGTCGATTTGGAAACCGGCGACTCCGCCGAGGACTAAGATGGGCAGAGCGATTTTATCTTCCCGCAAGGCGATGCCTTCTTCCAGGAAGCCGACGCCAAGGTAATAGGCTCGGAGTTTTTCCAGATAGCGGGCGATGGGAAGCAGGCCGTGCCCGTAGGCGTCGGCTTTGACAATGGCAGCTATTTTTACGCCGGGGAATTTAGCCCGGATATGCTGGAAATTGTGTTTAAAAGCTTCCAGATCGACTTCGGCGTAGGTAGGCCGGCGTTCCAGAAGCGGGGGGTAATGATGGGTATCGGTTTGGGTGGAATTTTTGTGCATTTTTTTAGTCTGCAAGTCCGCAAGTCAACAAGTCTGCAAGTCAAAAGCGGGATTGGGGATTTTGGATTTAGGGAAAAGCAAAAACGAATTAACATCGGATAGACAGGATATTCAGGATTAAAAGCAAAAGCAATTAACAGGGATAAAGGAGATAAAAGCAAAAACATTCACAGGCGATTAAGGCGATTAAGCGAAAAGCAAAACACTATTTGACAGGATTGACAAGATTAATAAAAGTAAAAAGCAAACTCTCATGCGCCTTTCGGCGCACAACGAAGGATGAAAATAAGCTGCAAGATTCGAGATACGAGATGCGAGTTTGCCGCAGAGTTCGGGGACTCTGCGGCACAGTCGATAACATCGGGCGGGTTTGAAATCCGCCCCTACAAGAATGTGAATTTGACTTGCAGACTTGTTGACTTGCGGACTTGCAGACTTATTTTCAAGATAAAAGCAATTAACAGGGACGAAGGGGATAAAATTTTTCCATAATTTCCATAATTTCCAGTGAATACATTTTGAATCCTTCGAGACCTTCGAGGCCGTTTTATTCGACTGCAGATAGAAGCAGTTAAAAAATATCTCCGGCATAATTGAGATAGAGGGAAAAGTCTTTTTCGAAAGAACCGGTTTCCTGATTAGGACGCCAGGAATATTGGGTGAAGCCGGATTTAAAAGCCAGGGTAAAACCTTTGGGCAAGTTCAGTTTGACTACGGCGTTTCCGGCGAAACCGTTGCCGTAGTAGAAGGAGGTACTCCCTGCGCCGGGGACATCATCCAAGTAGTGATAAATTCGGCAGTCGTAAGCGGAGATGTTAAAAGCGAGGGCGGTCAGATCGAGGTATCCCGGAAAAAACCTTCTACCCCACCCTATTGAGACAAGTTTTCCGGTGGAGGTTTCGCTTTCCAAAGCCGATTGGAGGATTTCTCCGCGAAAACTGTAAAAGGATTGGCTAAATTCTCCGCGCCAGGTGAAGCGGAATTGGCGGGTTGTGCGGGATTCATCCGTTCCTTCATAGACAGTGCGGCGGATTCTTAAGGAATAAACTTGACTATTCCATTTCTGTTCCAGACAGAAGGAAGTTTTGCAGTTGGCAGGGGGAATTTCTTCGGAATAGGTGCGCCAGGGACGGATATAGTAATCATAGAGCAGGTGGATTTGGGCGTTTTTCCAGGCGGGGAAAGTCAATCCGAGAATGGTTTGTTCGATATTACCTTCGGGGTAAAGGGAACGCAGATGGGAAAATTTTTCGCTGCAGTTAAGGTAGGAAAGGCTGATTTGCACCGGAGGTAAGGCGATTTTATTATTTACAGCGAGGGCTTGTCCGCCGGATTTGGATTTGGCTAATTCAAGGGAGGAAGTCAGATTGGAAATGACGGCGGTGAAGTCAGCGCTGTAAACATAGTTATCATCGCCGGAAAAATCGAAGGTTTCCCTGAGGGAATCAGCGGGGGCAAAAGCGGGATGATATTGCGAATAGAGGGCAGAAAGGCCGATTTGCAGGGGAGATATGATAGCGGTGCGAAAGCGGGCGAAGGTGGATTTTTCCTGCAGGCGGTCCCGGTTCGCCAGTTCGGTATCTGTGTTATGAATTCCGGAGGTTTGGAGGGAGGCTATGCCGTTTTCGGAAGCGGAAGCGTCCCAGCGGGAATGGGAAAATCCGGTGAGGAGGGAGTATTTGCCGGGATGATAATGCGCAGCAATTCCGAAAAGGGCGCCGTTTTCGGTGGGGGAAGAATAGCCTCGGAGGAAGTCTTGTTTTTCGGCGGACAGGGGATTTTCCGGGTAGGCTGCCCAATTGAAGCCGCGCCATAAGACCAGTCCTTGGGCGAATCCGGCGGAATAATTGCCAGCTGTCAGAGTGAGCCGGGGGGATTTTTTCTGCAGATAGCCGGCGGTGAAGTCGTTCCATTTTTCGCCGGGGTCGCTTTCGGCCAGCAGGCTGATTTCCCAGCCGGCGGCGAAGTGCGCGTTTTGGCGGAACAAGCGATGCTGAAGATTATTTCCGGTGAAGCGGGAAGTGAAGCGAAATTTATGGGGAGTTATCGAAGATACAATATCCGAAGAAAATCCAGGGAAAGACAGAGTATCAAGTTTGAAACCGGCGAGATGGGCATTCAATAGACCTTGGTATCCGCTGTATTCGAGGAGGAAGAGTAATTCTTCATCGAGGCCGTTTTCTTCCCAGAAGCCGGAAAAATCTTGCGGGAAGCTTCTTGCCGGGACAAGCATAAAAGCGAAGATGAGGATATGAAGCGGATTTATTTTCACCGGGGAAAGCTCAAGGAAACTCCCATTGTTTGTTCGATACCTAAATAAGGATGATTGCGGAAGGCGTAGGAGAATTTTCCGCGGCGGAAAAGCAAATCTGTCCCGCAGGCGAAGATGTTAGTTTCCGAAGAAATTCCGGCGCGCAGGACGATTTTTTCCAATAGAATGTATTCCAAGCCGCATTTTAGTTCCGCCGGGAAACGGTTTTCGCGATGGTAGTCGAGGAGGATTTGCAGCTGCGGGTGAGGGCGGTAAGCTGCGCCGAAAATGAAGGCGGCGGGGAGTTGGGATTGCAGATGATTGGCGGGAAAACCGGGGATATTGCCGGGGGAAAAGCCGAAAGACAGGTTATCGAGCAATTTATAAACAGCGCCCAGACTGAAGGTTACGGTGGAAGCGGAACCGTAACCGGATATGGCTAAATTATACAGCGAAATTTTTCCGCCGAGATGAAGACGCGAATATAATGGATATGCGGCTAAGAGACTGAAGGCGTTTTCTCGATATTGACTAAAGCCGAAATAGTATAGTTCTCCGGCGAGGTTGAACTTTTTCAGGGAATGATTGTAAGATAAGGAGGTATGCTGCAGTTCCGGGAGGCCGAATAGGCGGCGGTAGGAAAGGGTGAAGGAATTGTCGCATACGGAATAAGCGGGATTGACAGTTCCGGCCAGGCGGTATTCCGCGGCGGCGCAGCCGGCGCCGGCTAAGGCAAGATTAGAGACATTGTTCCCGCAGGTTTCAAAAGCGGAGAAGGCGAAATGCGGAGTCAAAATTAAAAACAGTAATAAAAGCTTATTCAATTTGACAAATTCAAACATAATGTATATCTTATCCTGATAGTTGGCAAGTTTATAAAGTGTTCAAGTGAGCAAGTGAGGAAGTGAAAAGCACGGAAGTGAAGAGAGTTTATATGGTTAAATGACCGCATCGAAGTTCTGTCAGGTCTCCGCTGGGTTAAAGGCTTGACGGTGCATTTAAACTGGATTCCAGCTTTTCCCGCCCCGCATGGGCCACTGCGTGACAGGGACTACTGCGTAGCACTCGGAATGACGCCCTTGGGGTGTTTAGTATGCGTCAGGCGGGGGCGCCTGACGCCACAAAAAGAAGTGTTCAAGTGGGCAAGTGAGCAAGTGTTCAAGTGAAAAGCAGAAGGTCGGATGGTAGAGCAACTCTTTATGACCGCAAATCACTTGTCCGGATGCGTAGTACCGGAAGAGGTATTGGCCACAAAGATAATATAATAATTATTTCCATAAAAAACTACAAATATCGATAAGGGGATAAGTGTGAAACTCGCCATTTTTATAATAGCAGTAATCATCTCAGGAATGTTTGCCGGGGAAGCTTACTGCCAGAAAATCACCTGCGAGGTGAAAGTTTCTTTGGAAAAAATGCCGTTGGAAAATCAGGAAAAGCTGACTTTTCTGCAGAATGAATTGGACACTTATATCAATGCTTACGACTGGACGGAAAACGAATACGGCTATGAAGTGGCTTGCCAGATGGAAATCGCTTTCGATGAGGTGAAGATTGTCAATTATGAGGATCGTTATACCGCAACTATAATAGTTTCCAATGGAGTGGATTTGCAATTCGCCGATAAAAGGTGGGTGTTCTCTATGGCGAAGGGAGAGAGGCTGGCGCATTCATCCAGTTTTGGTTCGTTTACCGGCTTGATCGATTTTTATTTCAATCTGATATTGGCGCATGAATTCGACAAATTATCCCGGCTGGGAGGAGAAAAGTATTTGGATGCGGCAAAGGTCATCGGGGAAAGCGCGAAATTTTCCACGCAGTATTACAAAGGATGGGACCGAAGGAATGAATTGGCGGTGGAATTAGCCAGTGAAAATAATAAACCATACCGGTTGATCCAGTTTCACACTTTCCATGGGACTTATTTTTATGAGGAGAAGGATCGGGAGAATGCGGCGATTCATTTCAAGTATGCTGTGGGATTGCTGAACAAAATTCCGCCGGAAAAGCTGAAAAGGTATTATGAATTGTATTATATTACTTTATCGAAGGCTTTGAAGGAGATGAAGATGACAGGAGAGTTGGAAGTATTGAACAGTATGAAGCCGGAATAGAAATACTGGCATGGGGCATGGGGCATGGGGCATTAGGAAAAACAGTTTAAGTTGAGAAGAATAAGTCGATTTTTTGTTGTTATCGAAAAGTGTAATTTTAAATTACAGCGATATGCTTTTTAAATACAGTTACGATACTAATATAGGAAGCCATTGGGGATCAGACAAGCGGGAAGAGTAGCTGGGCATAGTTTTTGTGATATAAGACCACGGTAGAAAGGCGGCGGAATGGAGTATCATCATAACAAGGTCTTTGAGTAGGGACAGAACAGTGTTCTGTCCCTACATAGAATTATTAATCAGACCTTTTTATATTTTACATCGTGTTCAGTTCCACATCTGATAAAAAAGGCTGGATTCCCGCTTTCGCAGGAATGACAGTACCGGGATTTGAGCATAATTCATAAGGTTGAAATGTAAAATATTTTTCGCTCGGATTAATATATATTAAGTACATACCTTTTTCGAATTTTGATTTACGGACTTGTGGACTTGCCGACTTGCGGACTGTTTGAAATAAAGAAATGATTTTTTCCGGGAGAAATCTTGACAATAATGAGTAAAAGAAGTATATTTAGCTATTAATCCGCAAATTATATTCAAGAGATATTTATGAAAAAGCTATTGGTAATTGGAACGCTGTTAATTGCATCGGTCTTAGTGTGGGCGTCGGTCATCGAGACTTTCACGGTTTCAGCGCAGGGCGATCAGGCGCGTCTGCAGTGGAACAGCGGGATTGAAGGCAATTTGACCAAGTATAAAATCGAAAGAAGCGAAAACAATTTGAATTATACTATGGTTACTGAAATCAATCCGATGGGGAGTTTTTCGCTCTATCAGTACCTGGATGACACGATAATGAAATCGTCTTCACAGAGAGTATATTATTACCGGATCAAGATGGTTTATGCGGACGGGAATTTCGATTATTCGGAAACCGCTTCCGTGACTTTATCTTTTTCCGGGCTGCAGGAAACTTGGGGATCGATAAAGGCAATGTTCAGATAGATTTGACATACATTTTAAGCAAAGGGGATTGTCTAGATCAGGCAGTCCCTTTTTTTGTTTAAATCATTTAAGTGTTCAAGTGATCAAGTTGGCAAGTGTTCAAGTGAAAAGCGAAGTGCTTCCTGAGAATAGGACATAAACATTTTATTGTCAGGAGGGGACACCTGATACCATAAGAGTGAATCAAAGGGCATTTGAGTCACACACCCTAAAAAGTCTTTTCGTATAATCTGAATTGTAAGTTTAATAAAAGCAATGGATTCTGGCTTTTCCCGCCCCGCAGGGGTCACTGCGTGACAGAGACTACTGCGTAGCGCCAGAATGACGCATCGGAAATGAGTTCTGGAAATTGGTAGAATTAGATCTTTTTTCCCCAGCCTTGTTTGAGTTTACAGCCGACGGTGACGGAAAAGATTTCCACATCCCAATAATCCCATCCTTCCAGTTTGACGGTAAGTTTAATGGCTTTCAGTTTAGCGCTGCCGCTGGCGGTTTCCACTTCATCTTTTTCCCATAAATCGGTGACATTGGTGATGGTATAGCCGGATTTCAGGACGACTTCGATTTTGAAGGATTCGATACCGCTTAGATCGATGGGGAGTTTTTCTTCCAAGATGTGGACAGAATACGAGGAAATCACGGAATCGTCGCCTTGGAAAGGGGAAAAATCGATGGCGGTGATGGTATCGTAGGTTTCCACGGGAATCCAGTCATCTGGGGGCGATTGCAGCAGAAGTGTAAGGATTAAGGCGAAGCAGGTCATTGTTGAAAAAGGTTAATGAGAGAATATGCATTCCCACGCTGGAGCGTGGGAACGAGATACAATACTTTGTAGATACAATGCAAGTTTGGATTCCCGCTTTCGCGGGAATGACATGGTTGGATTTTTCACCATATGTGTAGTGTTGCTGAACTGAGTGCATAACCGTAATAAACAATATCAATTAAACTTAACTAACCTTGACAAAAAAGTCAAGCTTTATACCGTTCCCCCAAAATCTTTTCGCATATTTCGGTAGGGACAGAACAGTGTTCTGTCCCTACAATCGGAAAATATTATTCAGAACTGTACATATAAAAAAGCTGTCCGGAGATAAGCGGGGATAGCACTTATAGTTATTATTAAAAAGATTGTCGTCTAAATCGGGCGGGTCTTTGACCCGCCCCTACAAAAAGAACTCCACAAAAATCAGCCGCCGAAGACAATGGCGAATTCGAAGTTGACATTGTTTAAATCCAAGTCCGGGGCACCGTAGACACTGGAACCGAGCACTCCCCAATTATCCGAGGAAGCTTTAGTATAGAAATAGCCAACTTGACCGGAAAACCCCATCCAGGGGAGGATTTTAACGAAGCCTCCCACCCAGGGATTGAGGATAAACAGGGAGTTATCCATAGTAATGTTAAGATCATAGCTGTCTCCCGCATAACCGATGTGGTAATCTTCCCAGATGCCATCCCAGGAGAGGGCATTTTGATGCTGGGAGATGCGTAGGGAAACTCCGCCCCAGCCTATTAATCCGCCGGCGAAAACCTGGATGCCGAAAGGAGCGTCATAGACATATTCCAGCGTGACGCCGCCGTATCCCATATCGAAGGCGACTTCTTTAGCCAAATCGGGCGCTCCACCAAAACCATGGACTAAGGCGCTGGAAACCGCGCTCCCGCCGTACCCCAAGCCTCCGATACGAAATTTCCGGTTGATGTAGCCGTAGCCTTTCCCGCCGTAGAGAAAGAGTCCGTTATCGAATTCCGGCACTCCCATAGCGGTGAGTTGGGAATTGAGGACGCCCAGATCGGGAGTTTGGTAGCCGATGACCGGGCCTCCGCCGCCGCCGGAAAAACCGGCTCGAGCGAAAGTTGAACCTGCGCCAAATAAGAAAGCGGCGCAAATTGCTAAGACAAAAATGTTTTTCATGTGGTTAATCCTTGAATTTTTAAGTGTTTAATGGTCCACCCATAATTTAAGTCCGCTTCAAAATTGGTCGATGGTCGATAGTGGATGTCGATGGTAAATGCGAGTATTGTTTAAAGAAACAGGGAAGCGATTTCGGATTCGGTCAGATAGCGCCATTTGCCTTCGGGGAGGCCGGACAGGGTTAAACTATGAATGCGAATGCGTTGTAAGTCCAGCACTTGCCGGCCGACGGCTTTAGTCATCAGCCGGATTTGCCGTTTAATGCCTTGCCGGAGGATAATCCGGTATTGACATTCCCCTACTCTATCGATACTGTGGAATTTTCCGAGGGTATTATTAAGACTGATTCCGGCAGTGAGAAGTTGCTCATCTTTTGAAGAAAAAGGGGAGTTAGTTTTGACCAGGTATTCTTTTTCTTTGGCGAAGGAGGGATGCGTCAATTTGAAGGTAAGATTTCCGTCGTTGGTAAGAATGAGCAGTCCGCGGGAGTCTTTATCGAGGCGACCGACGGGGAAAATCCGGACATCGACGGCAACCAGTTCCAGCACTGATTTGCCTTTTTCTTGCCCCGGGCTGCAGGTGGACAGATAGCCCGGGGGTTTGTTCAGCATAATATAGACGAAGCGGGGAGGATTCAGGGGATTACCATCTATTCGGATGTCGTCAGTTTGAGGATCGACGGGGGAAGTGATAAGGGCGAGTCGACCGTTAAGTGTGACTTTTTGGCTGGCGATGAGCAATTCCGCTTGACGGCGCGAACAATAGCCCATAACAGCGATATATTTGGCTAAACGCATAACCGTCCTCACCGATTGGGATTTTGCACGATTTCCATATCCAAGGCCGCATTGAGTTTCAGCCAGTCGCTGCGGGGAAGAGTTTCCAGCGAACGGATTTTGAGAGATTTTTTATTCAGCACTCTTTCGAGGAGAAAACTTAGTTCGACTACTTCGCCGTCCCGGCATTCAATTTCTCTTTCCAGAGTCATCCCTTCATAATCGAAACGCAGTAAATGTTTGCCCGGGGGGAGATTATCGATCAAATAGCCATTTCTATGGCCTTTTGAGGGGGTAAAATAGGGGCGTTGGTCCAGGTTGAAATGCAGTTTATTGCCTTCGATGATGCCGTTTTCGGGGAGGCGGACGAGAGCGATGGCGGATTTTCCGATGATGCGGATATATTCTACTTTTATCATCTGGATAGGATCGTTTTCGGTCAGGGAAATAATCATCGGATTGGGGGTGAGGAAATTTTTCACTTCGCCGAAGCGGATTTGGTATTTCCCCAGCGGAAGGCGGGATTTGAAAGTTCCGGAGGCGGCTAAAGAATCGTTAAGGAAGATTTTCCCGTCGACAGGTTCGGTGGCAATCATCAATTCTGGATTAATTTGTTTCGAGGCGGAGGCCAGATGAAAATGAATTAATTCGGTTTGATATTCCCGATCCAGAATGACGGTTTTACTTTTGGGAGTGACCATAAATCCTTCTTTCACCAAAGAAACCGTCAAGGATCCCAAGGGCAGACTGTCTAAACTGGAATTAGTGACCAACCCGCTGTTGACTCCATTGACCAGAATGACGGCGCCTTTAATATCGGAAGTGACAATAATACTGCGCAGTTCCCGCTGGCGATTAGCTGGGGGAAAGTAGCGCAGGTGGGTGGATTTTCCGGGAGTGTATTCTTGGGTCAGAACAGGATCAAGTGCGGGGGTGGTGTCCGAGGGAACAGTATCCGGCAAAGTATCCGGCGCAGGGAAGAGGGTGAATTCGATTTTCAGCGTTTCATCGACGGCAATGACACCAAGAAATTCTTCTGGCTGACAGATGTATCCCGGCAGATAGGCGGAGACGGTGATGTTACCGGGTTTCAATCCGGCGACGACTTCTCCGGCGCGTTGAATGATGACGGAACCATTGAGGATAATCATAGAAGAATCGGGGTGGGAAACCACGATAAGCGCGCCGTTGTCTTCCTCTTTGACTTGGAAATATATCAAGACTGAAGCCACAATGACCGCCAGCGGCAGAAAGTAGAGGAGAAAGGCTTTGCCGGACATAATCAGCGCCAGTTGAAAGCGATTGCGTTTTTCAATCAGGGGTGACAGGTCTTCGATTTCGACAAAGGGGTCGTCGTTATTTATATCGTCGGGCATTGTGAAGGTAGTTGATTAGTAGAAATTAGGGCTCGGGGGGCTCGGGGGACTCGAAGGTCTCGAGGATCTCGGAGGACTCGAGAGCCACAGGGGAAAACGGCGTGTATGCGTTCCTATGCTGGAGAGGGGGAACGAGATTATACTAATGCTAAAAAGTTTTTTCGCATGTTTTGCGCAGGGGCTTGATTAATCAAGCCCCT
>Ga0172369_10001218_pt1 | contig 37319 bp, 28 predicted proteins | sample LakKiv25m_FD_114539 | JGI IMG/M metagenome (GOLD analysis project Ga0172369, IMG submission 114539) | Freshwater microbial communities from Kabuno Bay, South-Kivu, Congo - kab_022012_11.25m | ecosystem: Environmental > Aquatic > Freshwater > Lake | place: Democratic Republic of the Congo... | reverse complement strand
TCTGGAAAATATGTTTCGGCCGATGGCAATATCCTGGAATTTCAGTCTTCAAAAAAGTTTGGAAGGTCAAATTTAAAGCTGATTGACGCTGACCTTTTTGACCTAAGTGCGTTAAATAAAGAGAATGTTCCGCCGGCTTCGATCGTTCGTATTTCAAATGTTTTGATCCCGCATTATGAGTTAAGCCAGATCAGAGACGCGCTTATTTCTTTGCTGCCGCATGTTGAAGAAGGCGGGCTTGTTTTGATCGGTTTCAGCGATGCGATGGGCTTTCCCAAGGAAGAATCCTTGGTCTATCAAAAGATAGATGGCCGTTTTGAATTGACAAAATATCTATTCTCTGTACGTGCGGATGACAATCTGAATTTAGGCAATGACGGCAGCCCGGTTTCTTTGTTCAATGGAGGCTCTCTAGAATCAAAGATGTCCGATCTTTTGACCCTGCACCCTCAATGGAAAGATGTTAGAGAGTTCATCATCAAAAACCCAACCCTTTATTACGAGAAATATCCTAATGATTACGATAAAGCCATGAAGGAATTCGATGCTGATGCGAGGATTTTGGAACAAAAGCTAGCCTCTTTTTTAAGCCAAAAGCTGGTCGAGGAAGGTTTTAAGGCCCAGGCCTTAGGCAGTATGATCGAAGTGGCTATTGAAGAGCCCGGGGCTGCAGAAACGTCACTTAAGAATGAATTCATGGAAAAAATTCAGGAGAATTATATTGCCCAAGGCGCGCCGACAGTTGTCCCTAGTATGAAGAACGTATCAGGTTCGCCACTGAAAGTTAATTCTTTTGACGGGGGTATTTCTTCCCAGCAAATCGCTGATTATATGGCTTTGATTGTGGAAGATCATTTCCCCGAACTCGGCCCCGCCACAAAGAAAGTTTTTCTTAATCGCTCAAAAAGTATGTTCGGCGATGACTTTACCAAAGATATTGACGAAAAAGATGTTCATTATATTCAGTTATTTTTTCCTCAGAGCGTGAAAGATGACGGCTCTCCGGTAGCGGCTTATCTTAAAAAAGGCGTTCCTTTTATTGTTTTAGAGAGAGTCTTCCCGGGCTCGGGGGCAGGGATTGAAGAAAGCGTTTGGCGAGTCACCGACCATGAAGGTTTAGAGCTTGAGATTGACAAGGACACGAAGATGGGTCAGGCAGATGTCAATGATGATATCAGCGCCCATCGATTATCTAGTGAGTTTCTAAAGAATTTGAAGAAAGAAATTTTTGAGAAAGGAAAAGACCCTGCTGAAGGAATAATTGGCTCTTCAACGATTTCTGTTTACAAAGAGTTGACAACTCAGACCGCTCAAAGCAATGGTCTGCTTATTAAAATAAATCCGGTCCCGTCTTTTTTAGAGACTAAATATGGCAATAAGATTAACGGCATCAAAGCTGTGGTCAATCTTGACACCGGGGAAGTTTTGTTTTTCAACGGAGATCACATGACGGCGATCGATGAACATTTCGGTAAAGAAACCAACAAAATCTTCGGGTACCAACTTCAACTAGTTCAAGATCCCGCAGCAGGAGAATATTTTGTCATTGGCGCTCATTTGGATAGCCAAATGAATTATCGATATAAATTTCTGCCTGAGGGGCTGCCAACTCCAGAGGATATCCTTAGCGCAAATAAGTTACTGTTAAATGCTGTCAAAATTCCGAGGAAGGCAGGTGAGTTAGAAACACCGGCACAGGTTCTCGTTCTTCAGGATCTTTTTGATGAAATCGTTGAAAAGTTCGGGCCCATTGTAGCTGAGAAAATTGCGCCCTACAAGGAGGAAGAGAAACTTTACACGTCTTATTTTAAAGATCCGCAGAGCCGTATCAATTTTGTCGATGAGTATCTGCGAGTCCAGAAAAAAATTCTGTCTATCCTTGGAGCTCAAGGGGCAGAGAGCAATTCTTTTGAGATACAAAAAAAGAAGGTCGAACCCATTTTAATTGAGTTCATTTATCGAACAGCTTATCATGCGATTAACTTTTTGGAGCCGAATGCTACGCGCGATGGTCCTTTTTGGAAAATACTATTCGAGGAAATATCGTTGACCCCCCGAGAGGCCCGGAAGATCAATTTCATCAAAGATGGCCTGGGAAAGCTGAGATCTGATATGAGTATGATTTTATTGGTAGAAGCAGGAAAAAGAAATGCAGTAAAAGGGAAATCAATGGCAGCCAACAAAGAAATAATCGAAAAAATCTGGATTAACGAACTTGACCACCGCTTTGGCAATCTTTGCAACCAATATGGCGCGTTACTGAGTTTTTCAACACCAGAGGCACTCGCCGAGAGCGATGAGGAAATTTATTTATTTAAGCAAGCATTGCGCGAAGGAATCATTTCTGCAGACGATATGCTACAGTATAAACGAAAACAAAGTTTAAGCGCGAGAGAGGCTTCGCTGCCTGCGTCAGGTGAAATGCTAGAAGGAAGGATCTCAGGCCTGACAACGGGAATCAATCAAGCCTATTTCTGGTATAACGGAGGATTTTATTTATTAGATATGGCGTCAAACAAAATACTCGTTCACAAGGATGGCGACATTCAGAATGTCCCGGAAGATAATTTTATGGCGATTGCTCAGAATTTATATATTTTCTCAAAAATTGCTAGCAGATCGCAAGAAAAACAAGAGCGATTTCAGAAATTTATAGAGCGGCTTGAGGAATATATGAAGGATAAAAATATTCCGACACCCTCATCTGGGGAAGTTGCTCGGGCTCAAGCGATTGCGGATGCTGAGAAACAGCAGATGCAAGAAAAGGCAAGGGCAAGTGTTAAGATTACAAGCAATAATGATGGACACATTTATTTTTCATATGAAAATTTAGATGGAAAGAAGAATTATTTTTATGATGAAAGATACCCGCAAGGACAGAGGATTCATATTCTTGATCGGAACTTGGGAGTTGCAGAAAATCAAGAAGAGATCATAGCCGCATTGAATCAAGCCTTGGATGCACAAGGATACGAGAAGATAAGCTCAGGCCTTCTGGAATTCAAGACAGGGGAAAGCGGCTCTTTGCAAAATTTTGATGGTACTTCCGGCGCGCCGTTAACCAAAGGCGGCGTGGATTTTAACCCTGCCAAGCTAAAGATCGAATCTGCTGCCGGATCGCAGAGGGTTGATTTTGACATGAATCAAATTGATTTTGAACATATGGATATCCAGGGACTTTATCCTGTGATCATCAACGTGACGCCTGTCACGAACTTACCGCTTTTGATGGGCGCATCGCCAGAGCAAGAGAATACACCTCAGCTAAGCCTCGCCAGATAATTCTTGACAATCGGAATCATTCCTATAGAATAAAGACTCCTGAAAAGACTTATTTAACCTTTTAACCTGCGAGGTTTATTATGCGCAAATACAAATGTACAGTTTGTGGCTACATTTATGATCCAGAAAAAGGGGATCCAGACGGCGGTATCAAGCCAGGGACAGCGTTTGAAGCTATTCCTGATACCTGGGTTTGCCCGGAGTGCGGGGTCGGTAAGGAAGATTTTGAAGTAGTAGAATAAGAAATAGTGAAACGTCGTTCGTGAAACGTGAAGCGCAGAATGCGAAACGCTTCACGAGATACGATTCACGCTTCACAAAATCAATTTTTAATTCCTATGCATAAAATTACTTCTGACATTTATTGGACAGGGTATATTGATTGGGATTTGCGTAATTTTCATGGATACGACACGCCTTCCGGGTCGACCTACAATGCCTATTTGATCAATGATGAACATCCTACGTTGATCGATACCGTAAAATACTATGGCTTTGATGAAATGCTCGCCCACATCAAAGAAGTCATGGATCCTGCGAAAATCGAATATATCATTTCTAATCATACGGAAATGGATCACTCAGGCTCGATCGATCAGCTTTTAAAAATTTGCCCTAAGGCTCAAATTGTTTGTTCGCCAAAGGGTGCGGAAGGGTTGAAGCGTCATTTTAAAAAGAGCTGGAATTTTAAAGTCGTTACCACTGGCGATGAGCTTAACATCGGCAAGCGTACCTTAAAGTTTCTTTTGATGCCGATGGTTCACTGGCCTGATTCGATGGCCACGTATTCGCCACAGGACAGGATCCTTTTTCCAAACGATGCCTTTGGCCAGCATCGCGCATCTGTGGAGCGTTATGCCGATGATCTTGGAGGAGACATCGTTTTTGAAGATGCGGCAAAATATTATGCCAATATTGTTATGCCGTATGGCAATCAGGTTTTGAAAGTTCTCGAGGCTGTCAAGCCTCTTGCCATTGATATGATTTGTCCGTCGCATGGATTGATATGGCGCCGACCGCAAGACATCAAGAAAATTGTGCAATTGTATCAAACGTGGGCAAGTTTTCAGGCCGATAAAAAAGTTTTGATTGTTTATGACACCATGTGGAAATCCACGAAACAAATGGCCCTTTATTTTTATAATCTTATTGAGCAGTCGGAGATCGCTGTCAAACTGGTCAATCTTCAGGAGGCGCATATTTCAGACATCGTCACCGATGTCCTATCGGCGAAGGTTGTTCTTTTTGGAACGCCGATTCTTAATAACCGCATGCTTCCAACCATGGCTGCGTTCTTGATGTACCTAAAGGGACTGAAAACAAAAAATAAGCATGCCTTGACCTTTGGTTCTTACGGCTGGTCCACCATGGGATTTAAAGAGTTTGAAACCTTCATACAAGAGGCAGGTTTTGGGCTTTTAGCAGAAGGAAAATACGTCCCCTTTATTCCTGACGAGGCTGAGCTTAAAGGACTGGCATCTTTTTTACCAATGATTAAAGAAGCTTTGGAGAAATAGCCGATGCATATCGATAAAGACATTATTAAATTTTTTGAAAAACAAGATACGGTGATTGTTTCCACGATTGATTCTGCCGGGCGTATTCATTGTTCGGTGAAAGGAATTATTAGCGCTGAAAGTAATGAATACATTTTTCTGATTGACCTTTATCTTTATCGGACATTTCGTAACTTGAAAAAAAATCCTGTGATTAGCATTACAGCACTTGATGAGCATCTTTTTAAAGGTTATACGCTTCAGGGTGAAGCCGAGATCATTCATCGCGATAAAATGCATGAGTCTGTTTTTGAGGAATGGGAGCGGCGCGTTGTTTTGCGTATTTCCAAAAGAGTAGCTCGCAATGTATCGCGGGGGATAAAGGCGGACACGCACCATGAAGCCCATTTACCCGTTCATCCTCAATATCTCATTAAAGTAAGTGTTAAAAACATTATTGATTTAAAGCCCCCCTCAACGGAAAGAATAAAGAGCCAGCGATGAAACAAAGCGAACAAATTCTTCGTCATGCGGATATTAAAATTACGCCGCAGCGCTTAGCCGTATACGGTGTTTTTAAGAATACCAAGGGGCATTTCAGTGCTGAGCAAATTTTTCAAGATGTCCGCCTCAAGGTTCCGGCGATTTCATTAGGGACTGTTTATGCTATTTTAGAAAGTTTTACCGCCAAGGGGCTCTTAAGTGAGATTAAGATTGATTTTGAAAAATCTCTTTATGAACGTGCGGGTATGGATCACCATCATTTTTTGTGCAATATCTGTAAAAAGATTTTTGATGTTGAGATGCCGATTTGCGCAGCCTTAAGATGCAGAAGTATTCAAGGTCATACAATTGAAGATTTTCAGGGCTATTTTTACGGTACATGCCATGATTGCCAGGCTAAGGATCAAGGGAAAAAAGGAAAAGATGGCGCAAGAATTTAGAGCAGAATTTATTGAGCGCGTTGAGAGAACTAAGAGCGTCGTTAGCTTTCGCATGAAACCTCTGGTACGTATTGATTTTATTGCAGGTCAATTTGTTCAAGTTTTGTTTGATGAAAGCGATAAGGCAAATAAAACGGTAAATAAATATTTGTCATTTTCTTGTGCTCCTGGAAAAGAATATTTTGAGGTGACAAAGCGGATTTCCGAGAGCGATTTTTCTAAACGGCTTTTAGTCCTTAAGAAAGGCGACAATGTTTCATTGAAAGGTCCTCTGGGGCATTGTGTTTTGGATAGCGCTTATGAAAAGATCGCTTTTTTGATTGGAGGGATTGGCATCACACCCGTTGTGTCAATGCTTGAACATATTGCCGAGAATAAAATGAAAACAAACGCCTGTCTTTTGTATTCGAACATGAGTGATGATGACATTGCGTTTAAGCCTGAGCTTGATACGTGGAGCCGAGACAATGCCAACATCAAAGTTGTTCATACGGTTGTTAATCGCTTGCGAGGCGATAAAAATTGTTTTGTGGGCATGATCACAAAAGATTTTGTCATCGGAGAGGTGCCTGATTTTAAAGAGCGGGATTTTTATCTTTTTGGTCCGCCGGCAATGGTCAATGCCATGAAGGTTATTTGTCGGGAAATTGGTTGTGATATGGAGAAGGTAAGGGCAGAAAATTTTACAGGATATTAAAAGGGTTGATAGAGGTGATTGAGTTTATTGGGTTGATAGAGGTAAAATCAATCTCCAGCACAATGAACTCAAGGAACCTGATAAACCCAACAAACTAAATAATGGAGGTTTAAATGGCTGATATTAAAGGAACAAAAACAGAAAAGAATTTGATGGCGGCTTTTGCCGGGGAATCGCAGGCAAGAAATAAGTATACCTATTTTGCCAAAGCAGCTGAAAAAGAAGGCTATATTTATATCAGCAAGATTTTTTTAGAGACAGCTGATAATGAAATGCAGCATGCCAAAGATGAGTTTAAGCTCTTGGGCGGGATTGGCGATACCAAAGCGAATTTGAAAGAAGCTATGAGCGGTGAACATTATGAAACAACACAAATGTATCCTGATTTTGCTAAAGACGCGCACGCGGAAGGCTTTGAGGATGCCGCGCGTCTTTTTGAACAAATTGCCAAAGTAGAGAAAAAGCACGAAGAGCGCTATAAAAAGCTGTTAAAGATGGTTGAAGACGGCACTGTTTACAAGAGGGAAAAACCCATTCAGTGGAAATGCAGCAAATGTGGTTTTATTCATGAAGGCACCGAGCCTCCTGCCAAGTGCCCATCATGCAAACATCCGCAAGAATATTTTGAGCCTGCCGATTTAAGTTTTAGCAAGTAGCGGTGCATGAAGCTAGCGTGGCGATAGCGTAAAAAGACATTTTCAATTCGGTAAAAAAGAGTATACTGAAATTAAAAAAAAGGAGCGGACAATGGACAAAAAGATGGAAAAAGAAATGAATGCTCAGATCAACCGCGAGCTTTTTTCAGCTTATTTATATTTATCGATGGTCGTTTACCTGGAAGCGGAGAATTTAAATGGATTTGCCCACTGGATGCGTATCCAGGCCATGGAAGAGATGACGCACGCCATGAAGTTTTTTAATCATATGAGTGAGCGCGGGGGCAAGATTGTTCTTGAGGCCCTTGAAAAACCAGCCGTAAAGATATCGTCCATCAAAGATGTTTTTGAACAGGCTCTTCAGCATGAGAAATATATTACAAAGAGCATTAATAATCTTTATGCCATGGCGAAAAAAGAAAATGATAATGCAATTTTGATTTTTTTGGAATGGTTCGTGACGGAACAAGTTGAAGAAGAAAAAAATGCGACGGAAATCATCGGTAAGCTTAAATATACGGGAGAGCGTGGAGAGGGTATTTTGATGCTGGATAAAGAATTAAGCCTAAGACCTATGCCGGTTTTGACACCCGCAGGGACACCGGCACCGACAACGGCCGCATAAGTAAAAAATATCAAATTGGACAAGGATAGACTATGCTAAAGATAGCGCTTAAGGATGTCATGTGCGATCATCCCATCAAGGTCAAGGAGGGCGTTTCGGTGGGCAACGTTGCCCACCTTCTTTTCCGTTATCAGATTAATGGTATTTTAGTGGTGAGCGATAACGATGAAGACAAGCTTATCGGGATTTTTACGACAACGGATTTGTTGCGTTTAATGGCGGATGCCATCGAGAAAGGTGTTCACCGGATTGATGAATTGCAAAAGGCCGCGCAGCGACCCGTTGGTGAACTTGCTAGCAAAGACGTTGTTGTTTTGCAGCAAGAGGACAAGGTGGTGAAGGCCATTGCCCTTATGCATCGCAAAAATGTTCATACGATTCCTGTGTATGATGGTGAAAAACTTGCAGGCGTCGTAGGCCGGCACGATCTCATTAATGTTGCCTTGGCACTTTCGTAAAAAAGGAGGAAGGGATGCCGAAAATTTTGCTTGTTGATGATGAAGCGGATGTTCTCAAAGTTCTTGCGAAAGAATTAAATGCAGCTGGTTACGAAACAGTTACGGCATCGACGGCAAAAGAGGGTATTCGAAAGGCTCAGGAGGCATCGCCGGATCTGATTCTGATGGACCTCATTTTGCCCGATATCAGCGGAGCCGATGCCGTCAAGATGATTAAAGAGGCCCCTGGGCTAAAACACACGCCGGTTATTTTTCTAACAGCGATGGTGACTTCATCTGAAGAAAGAGGGGAAGATTTAAGAATTCATGTCGGCAGCGATTGGTATGAGACAATATCCAAACCTTATGATAAAGCAGATCTGTTTGCCAAGATCCAGGAAAAAATACCTACTGATTAACGCGTACTCCTCAGCGATCCCTGATGCATAAGAAATCTTTTCAATATATTTATGGCCCGGTTTATTCTTGGCGCCTTGGCATGTCCCTCGGAATTGACCCTATTTCTTGCCCGCAGAAAATTTGCAATTTCAATTGTCTTTATTGCCAACTGGGAGAGAATTGTTTTTTTCAGTCAGAGCGTAAAGTGTTCATTTCGGCCAAAGCAATTGTGGATGAAATTAAACAAGTCTCGTCGACGGACATTGATTATATTACTTTTTCAGGCTGTGGAGAGCCGACGCTGGCAAAAAATTTAGGCACCATGATCCGTGCTATTAAACGTGTCCGGAAAGAAAAGATTGCCGTGATCACAAATTCCTCGCTGATGCATCGAGGAGATGTCCAGGCTGATTTGATGTTGTCTGATTTTATCCTCGCCAAGCTTGACGCCGCGACACCAGAAAGCTTTGCGATGATCAACAGGGCCATCGACACGATTTCGTTGGGTCAGATGATCAAAGCCATGGGTGATTTTCGTAAAAAATTTAAAGGAAGATTTGCGCTTCAGATCATGTTTATTGAGAACAACCAGCATCAGGCCAGAGAGATCGCCGAGATCGCAAAAAAAATCAATCCTGATGAAGTTCAGATCAATACACCGCTTCGCCCATGCCAAACAAAGCCATTGACAGAAAAACAAATTAATGTTATTAAAAAAGAGTTCATTGATCTTAATGTTGTTGGCGTTTATGATGTTTTTCGGAAGCCTTTCTCTCCGCTTGACGAGGCAAAAACCGTTGCTCGTCACGGAAACTATAAATCTTAGAGGTTCCCTTGTTTTCCACTATATCTTGTGAAATAAAAATCTTGACATACCATATCTTGTGGCGTAACATAATATTTAGAAATAGATTAAATCGGTATTATTTCCAACATTTATTGAAGAGGGAGGCGTAGATGCAGTCGACAGAAGTCTTGACGAAAATCGTCAAACGTAATGGCGGTTCGGAACCCTTTAATGCAGAAAAAATCACCATCGCCATTGAAAAGGCCGGGGAGGCCACGGGGGAATTTGGCCGGGATGTTGCACAGAAGCTCTCCATGCGCGTTATCAACATTGCGCAGCAGCTCATGAGCCCTGAATCATCTCCAACTGTGGAAGAAATTCAGGATATTGTTGAAGAAGTGTTGATTTCTTCTCCGTATCGCAAAACAGCCAAAGCTTACATTATCTATCGTGACCAGCATGCCAAAATTCGTGAGATTACTTCCGCGAGCAATGTAAGCTTGGTGGATCAATATCTGACCCAAGCCGACTGGAAGGTCAAAGAAAACAGCAACATGGGTTTTTCTCTCCAAGGGCTTAACAATTATGTCTCGTCGGAGATTAGCAAAGTGTATTGGTTAAATAAATTATATCCGTCGGAAGTCAAAGACGCGCATACCAGCGGAGATTTTCACGTTCATGATTTAGGGCTTTTAAGTGTTTATTGCGTCGGATGGGATTTGCAAGATCTTTTGACCGTTGGCTTCAAAGGGGCGTCGGGGAAGATGGAGTCAAAACCCGCAAAGCATTTGCGCAGTGCCTTGGGCCAGTTGGTTAATTTCTTTTATACGCTCCAAGGAGAAGCATCTGGAGCCCAAGCCTTTTCAAACTTTGACACACTGTTAGCGCCTTTTATTCGTTATGATAATTTAACATATAAAGACGTTAAGCAAGTTCTGCAAGAATTTGTTTTTAATGTCAATGTACCGACGAGAGTTGGATTTCAGACGCCTTTTACAAACGTAACATGTGATTTGCATCCCCCATCTCATTTTAGAGATCAAAATGTTGTTATTGGTGGCGAATTAAAGAATGAAACCTATAAAGAATTTCAAGCCGAAATGGATATGTTTAATAAGGCTTTTTTAGAGGTCTTGATCGAAGGCGATGCCAAAGGCAGAGTCTTTACGTTTCCGATTCCGACATACAACATGGGAAAAGATTTTGACTGGGACAATCCAAATCTTGCGCCGCTTTGGGAAGTGACCGCAAAATATGGCATTCCTTATTTTGCGAATTTTGTCAATTCCGACATGAGCCCTGATGATGCGCGCAGTATGTGCTGCCGCCTTCGCCTGGATAATCGTGAATTAAGAAAGCGCGGCGGAGGTTTATTCGGATCCTCTCCGCTAACTGGATCGATCGGTGTTGTCACGATCAACACTCCTCGCCTTGCTTATACGTCGGAGAATGAGGTAGATTTTTTTAAAGGTTTGGATGAATTGATGATTTTGGCCAAAGAGAGCCTGGAGATCAAGCGTAAAGTTCTTGAGAAATTTACCGATAACAATCTTTATCCTTATATTAAGTTTTATTTAAGATCGGTAAAGCAGCGGTTTGGCGAATATTGGAAAAATCATTTTTCAACGATTGGCTTGGTGGGCATGAACGAAGCCTGCCTCAATCTTCTCGGGGAAGATATTACGTCAGAAAAAGGGCGCGCCTTTGCCGCCAAGGTTCTTGATCATATGAGAAACAGGATGAAGGATTTTCAAGAAGAAACAGGAAACAACTATAATTTGGAAGCCACACCCGCCGAAGGCGTTTCTTATCGCTTGGCGCGGCTTGACAAAGACAATCTTGCGGATATTATTTGTGCCAATGAGGCTGAATATCAAAACGGAAAAGAACCTTTTTATACCAACTCAACGCATCTTCCCGTTGGATTCTCAGATGACATCTTTGAAGTTTTAGATCGCCAGGATGATCTACAATCGCTTTATACTGGAGGAACGGTATTGCATGGATTTGTCGGTGAGAAGATTGACGATACGGAAAGCCTTAAGGCGCTTATCAAGACCATTTGTCATAAATATCGCTTGCCGTATTTTACCATCACGCCGACATTTAGCGTCTGCCCTAGCTGTGGGTATTTAGCCGGCAAACAAGAATATTGCCCTAAATGTCAGAGTGAATGCGAGGTTTATTCGCGCGTTGTAGGATATTTGCGGCCTGTTCAACAATGGAACAAGGGCAAGCGACAAGAGTTTGAGCAGAGAAAAACCTATCGTATCTGTTCACCCCGCTAGAGAACGATGACGAGGAAATTTTTGCCTGCGATAGTGTGCCGTAGATGTAGATTACCATTAGAGCTGGCCGTGTACCCTGTTAGAAATGGTATTTCTAGCAGGGCAAGTAGAGTTGGTTTTCTAACGGGGCAAGCATGCGCATAGGCGGGCTTCATAAGCTTTCTCTGATTGATTATCCAAAAAAAGTGGCAGCGGTCATCTTCACCCAAGGGTGTGATTTTCGCTGCCCTTTTTGTCACAATCCGGACTTGGTCCTGCCGGAACAATTTTTGTCCCCCATGAACGAAGAAGAAATTTTCAAATTCCTTGCAAAACGTAAAGACCAGCTTACAGGTGTTGTCGTGACAGGCGGCGAACCCACGATTCATAGCGATTTGCCAGATTTTTTAAGAAAAATAAAAGAGTTGGGCTATTCGATAAAGCTGGATACCAACGGCAATCATCCAGATGTTTTAAAAAGTTTGATGGATCAGGGGTTGATTGATTATGTTGCCATGGATATTAAGACATCATTTGCCCGCTATAGCCAAGCCGCAGGGGTTAGCGTTGATATTCAGAATATTCAAAGAAGTATTGACTTAATTGTTGGGTCAGAAATTGACTATCATTTTCGGACAACGGTTGTTCATAAGTTAATATCAGAGAATGACTTGAAGAATATTAAAGAGTCTTTAGGCCAGGCCAAAAGATACCTTTTGCAAGAGTTTGTTGTTGACCAAATGATTTTAGACAAGACGCTCAAAGATGAGCGTGTTTATACTGAAGAGGAGTTTAAAAAGTTGCAGCAAGGCTGGGAAAAGAAGTAATCTGCTTGATCGCTGAAAGAAGTGTCATAAAGCAGTTTTTAAGATCTCAAAACTTGCGTAGGTTTTCCGAATTATTCCCTTTTCATTTGTTCAAATCGTGCTATAATTTCAAAATTCACAAAAAAAGAACCTATTTGGTTGAATTAATTACCGTTTCTATATAACAAGGAAAGAGGTAGCAAAATGGCAAGAAAACAAATTATGATGGATGGCAATGAGGCCGCAGCACATGTCGCTTTTAAAGTAAGCGAGGTCATCGCGATATATCCGATTACGCCATCATCCAACATGGGGGAATGGGCTGACGCTTGGGCGGCTAAAAATTTAAAGAATGTTTGGGGGACAACTCCGCTCGTTCAAGAAATGCAAAGTGAAGGCGGGGCTGCTGGGGCTGTCCATGGCGCGCTTCAGCGAGGAGCTCTCTCATGCACATTTACGGCTTCGCAAGGATTGCTTTTAATGATCCCCAACATGTTTAAAATTGCCGGCGAGTTGACCTCGACCGTTTTTCATATTGCCGCACGCACTGTTGCCGCACATGCGCTTTCGATTTTTGGTGATCACTCTGATGTTATGGCGGCTCGCTCGACAGGTTTTGCACTTTTATCTTCAGACTCTGTCCAGGAAGTTATGGACTTAGCGCTCATTTCTCATGCGGCAACGCTAGAAGCGAGAATTCCATTTTTGCATTTCTTTGATGGTTTTAGAACGTCTCATGAGCTTGCGAAAATTGAGCTCTTAACGGACGATGACATTAAATCAATGATTGACGACGATTTAGTTTTTGCTCATCGCGCACGCGCCCTTTCCCCGGACAACCCTTTTATTCGAGGGACTGCTCAGAACCCTGATGTCTATTTTCAGGCCCGTGAGACTGTCAACGGTTATTATGATAAGTGCCCGGACATTGTTCAGAAAGCGATGGATAAATTCGCTAAATTAACAGGTCGTCAATATAAGCTTTTTGAATACGTTGGAGCACCAGATGCCGACAAGGTTATTGTTGTGATGGGGTCTGGAACGGAAGTTTGCCGTGAAACCGCTGAACATTTGATGAAAAAAGGCGAGAAGGTCGGTGTCTTAAATGTCCGCTTGTATCGTCCTTTAGCGATTAAAGCCTTTATCGAAGCGTTGCCAAAAACAACAAAGATCATTGCTACATTAGACCGTACCAAAGAGGCAGGAGCTGGCGGGGAACCTCTTTATCTTGATGTGATCCAGGCGCTCGTTGAGGCCGGTGCTAAGAAATTTCCAACACTTCCTAAAGTTGTTGGTGGACGTTATGGCCTTTCGTCAAAAGAGTTCACGCCGGCTATGGCAAAAGGGCTTTTTGACGAGATGACGAAAAAAGAGCCCAAGAATCATTTTACTCTTGGTATTAATGAGGACGTGACGCACACGTCGATTGATTTTGATGCCTCATTCTCGACGGAAAATCCTAAAAGTGTACGTGCTGTTTTTTACGGGCTTGGTTCTGACGGAACGGTTGGAGCCAATCATCAATCGATCAAGATTATCGGTGAGAATACATCTAATTACGCCCAAGGGTATTTTGTTTACGATTCGAAAAAGTCCGGCAGTATGACGGTGTCGCATTTACGTTTTGGCCCTGATCCTATTCATGCGCCTTATTTGATCACGCGGGCAAGCTTTTTAGCGTGCCATCAATTTGTTTTCTTAGAGAAATACGATATCTTGCGACATGTTGATAACGGTGGCGTTTTTCTTTTGAATAGTTATTACGGCAAGGATAAAGTTTGGAATCAGCTCCCTAAACAAGTCCAGAAACAAATGATCGATAAGAAATTACAATTTTACGTGATCGATGGTTATAAGGTCGCCGAAGCGAGCGGCATGGGTGGACGCGTGAACACGATCATGCAAACCTGTTTTTTTGCTATTTCCGGGGTTCTTCCTCGAGAGCAGGCGATTGCGGAGATTAAGAAATCAATCGAACATGCATATGGGAAAAAGGGCGCGGATGTTGTTAAAAAGAATTTTGCTGCCGTTGATATGACGCTTGAAAATCTTCACAAAATTGAATATCCCAACAAAGTTACAAGCACCATTGATATGCCTCCGGTTGTTTCGGCCGAAGCGCCAGAGTTTGTTCAGAAAGTGCTTGCGAAGATCATGGCTAACTGCGGAGATGAACTTCCAACAAGTGCTTTTCCTTGTGATGGGACATTTCCAACGGCTACCACGCAATGGGAAAAACGAAATATTGCCTTGCAGATTCCTGTTTGGGAAAAAGATATTTGTATCCAGTGCGGCAAGTGCAGCGCTGTTTGTCCTCATGCCGTTATCCGTGCCAAGGCTTATGACGCGAAGGCTCTTGCTGGAGCTCCGAGTACATTCAAGCATGTTCCGGCCAAAGATAAAGATTTAGCTGGCTTGGAATTTACTCTTCAAGTCGCGGCCGAAGATTGTACAGGTTGCGGTCTTTGTGTGACTACTTGTCCGGTTAAGGATAAACAAGATCCTAATAAAAAAGCGATCAATATGCGTCCTCAACCCTCCTTAAGAGTTGAGGAATCAAAGAATTGGACATTCTTTAATAAGATCCCAATGCTTGATCGTTCTAAGGCAAAGCCGACAATTCGTAGTACGCAATTTTTGCAGCCATTGTTTGAGTTTTCTGGTGCTTGCGGAGGCTGCGGTGAAACACCTTATATCAGAATGGTGAGCCAGCTTTTTGGTGACCGCATGGTCGTCGCGAACGCGACGGGATGTACGTCGATTTATGGCGGCAATCTTCCGACAACTCCGTGGGCTCAAAATACGGATGGCCGCGGTCCGGCCTGGTCGAATTCTTTGTTTGAAGATAACGCTGAGTTTGGGCTCGGCTTTCGCCTCGCCCTCAACAAGCAAAAAGAATATGCCTGCGAGCTTGTCAAAAAGCTTGAAACAAAAATTGGTGGAGATTTGGCAAAGGCCATTATTGAAGCTAAGCAAATCGAAGAACCGGATATTTATGAGCAGCGAAAGCGCGTAGAGATCCTAAAGGAAAAGTTGAAGAGCGATTCTTCATCAGACGCTAAGCAGCTTTTAAGCCTTGCCGATACGCTTGTTAAAAAGAGCGTTTGGATCATGGGCGGGGATGGATGGGCGTATGATATCGGTTACGGCGGACTTGATCATGTTTTAGCATCAGGCTTCGATGTTAATGTTTTAGTTTTGGACACAGAAGTTTATTCCAATACTGGCGGACAGATGTCCAAGGCGACTCCTCGAGGCGCTGTGGCCAAATTTGCTGCATCCGGTAAACCAGCACCCAAGAAAGACCTTGCACGCATGATCATGACGTATGGCAATGTGTATGTAACGTGCGTGGCGCTAGGGGCACGCGACGAGCATACGGTGAAAGCCCTCTTGGAGGCCGAACATTATCCTGGGCCGTCTTTGATTATTGCGTATTCTCATTGTATTGCGCATGGCATCAATATGGGCCGCGGATTGGATTATCAAAAAGATGCGGTTGCGTCTGGCTATTGGCCGCTTTTTAGATACAATCCGCTTCTTAAGGAGGAAGGAAAGAATCCCTTGGTATTGGATTCGCAAGCCCCGAAGATGGGATTTGCTGAATATGCCTTGAAGGAAACTCGTTTCAAGACGCTGGCTACAAGCAATCCCGAGCGGTCCAAAATGCTTCTTGAGCAAGCTCAAAAAGATGTTGATGAGCGCTGGGCGATCTATGAAGCACTTGCCTCAGAGGCATTTGCCCCCAAAAAGAAAGCCTAAGGAGTTCAATAAAAAAGGGCGGCTCTTTTTAAGAGCCGCCCTTTTTACTTTTCATTCTAAAGAATGGTAAAATAGATCATGACCCTATCTGGAAATTTCATTGATTATTTCGTTGTTTTTGGCGCGGGCGTTTTGGTAAGCTTTAGCCCGTGCGTATATCCTTTGATGCCCATTACCGCAGGATTCGTTGCCGGAGCTAATACCCAGGGGACGCGTCTCATGGGGTTTGTCACCTCACTTGTCTATGTCCTGGGCCTTGCCGTGACTTATTCAGCGCTTGGCGTTTTTGCTGTTACGACAGGCCGGCTTTTCGGACATTTATATACAAATCCTTTTGTTTTTCTTTTAGTCGCTTGTGTTCTTATTTTTTTTAGTTTTGTTATGATGGGATGGGTGCCTTTTCCTGTTCTTGGAGATCATTTACAGAACAAGATCAGACCTAGGAATTTGTGGACGGTCTTTCTTTTTGGTGCTGTTTCCGGCCTTGTTGTTGGCCCGTGCACGGCGCCTATCTTGGGAACACTTCTTTTGTATGTTTCGTCAAAACAGAATTGGGTCCATTCTGCGAGCTTATTGTTCGTTTTTTCTTATGGGGTTGGATTTTCTTTAATTCTTGTTGGAATCTTTAGCGGTCTTCTGGTAAAATTACCAAAGTCAGGTAAGTGGCTTTTGCGCATTCAGCAAATTTCGGCAGCCATTTTATTTTTAGCGGCTTTTTATTTTTTGGTCAAAGCATTATCGCTGTCGGGATTTTTTGCAGGAGTTGCGCCAAATTTGTAATCTATTAAAACTTTTAAACGGAGTAAGATCATGAAAAAGATATTAGTGCTTTTTGTTTTGCTGGCGGTTGTTGTTGCTCTTGCTGGTTGTGAATCCATGGGGTCAGATACCAAGAAGGGCGTTGGCATAGGCGGAGTCCTTGGCGCAGTTGCCGGCGGGGTTGTAGGGAACCAAAGCGGCCACGGCGTTGAAGGTGCCTTGATCGGCGGTGCCGTAGGCGCCGGTGCAGGCGCGTTGATCGGAAGCGGCATGGACGATGATAAAAAGGCTAAGCAACAAGCTCAAGCAACTCCGACCACAAGTGCTGCCTCAACTCAGCTGACGATTTTAAAAGTTGTTGATATGGTCAAACAAGGCACGCCGGATGATGTGATCATCGATCAAATCCAAAAGACCGGATCTGTTTTTGAAATGGACGCACAAACCGTACAGTACCTCAAAGATAATAAAGTCAGTGACAAGGTCATCGGCTATATGATGTCGACGAAGAAATAAGAGAAGGGGTTATTTTCTAAAAAGTCCGGCATATTTTCTTTAAATAGAGAAGATTTTTTCTAACAAAGGCATAACTTATTTATTATCAATAAGTTATGCCTTTTTGTTTTATGCCTGCCGCCCTTGTCAGCGTTTATATCTAATGCTATATTTGTACAAAGTTCACGCATACAATATTTTCTCAAAGATCTAAAACAATTCTTATTTTTCTCACGCCACGGAGAAATGGAGCATTTGCTCAATGTTCATATCTAAAAAGAATGCGATAAAGGCATCCTCGAAAGTCGTTCATTGTCTTGTCTCAATTTGTTTTTTAATTAATCTTGTTTTGCCATCCCAAGGATTTGCGCAAGCCTTGAACTTACCGCAGCCAGGAAGTCTTATGCCGCTTAGCCCTGCCTACATGCCGGCGATTTTAACAGGCATTCAAGTCCACCCTGAAAATCCTTTGCAGTTTGATTTTATTGTTAATGACGGCGATGATAATCTTCGAGGTGAAGCCCTTAAAGGGGAAGCCCAGAAGATGATCAAATATTTTCTTGCCTCACTAACCATTCCCGAAAACGATCTTTGGGTAAATCTATCGCCTTATGAAAAAGACCGCATTATCCCTGAAGGTTTGTCTAGGACGGATATTGGCCGGGAACTTTTAGCACAAGATTATGTATTAAAACAGATTACCGCTTCCTTAATATATCCAGAAGGTGAGTTTGGTAAGAAATTCTGGGACCGCATTTATAAAAAGGCTTATGAAGCCTATGGAACGACCGAGATCCCAGTCGACACCTTTAACAAGGTATGGATCATGCCTGACAAGGTGGTTGTTTATGAGCATGGCAATATGGTGTTTGTTGCGGAAGCGTCGTTTAAGGTGATGCTGGAGGAAGATTATCTCGCGCTATCGCGCTCGAGTGAAACGTCGTCCGTGAATCGTGAAACGCAAAACGCTTCACGTGATACGCTTCGCGCTTCACGAAGCACTTTAGCTTCTGACATCGTCCGCGAGATCGTCATCCCCGAACTTCAAAAGGAAGTGAATGCAGGCAAGAATTTTGCCTCCTTACGTCAGGTTTACAATGCTCTTATTTTAGCTGTTTGGTTCAAGCAGGCTTTAAAAGAAAGCCTTCTTGGCAAAATCTATGTTGACCAGAATAAAACTGCCGGAATTAACATTACCGATGCAAAGATGAAGGATCGGATCTATCAGCAGTATCTTAACGCTTATCAAAAGGGCGTATACAATTACATCAAACCTGAATACGATCAATATACACAAAAGAACATTCCTAGAAAGTATTTTTCTGGCGGGATCGAAGTTGCAGATGAGGTCAGAAAGAATTTAAAAATAATTTCTTCTCCAACCCTAGCCCAAAAGAAAGATATTGTTAAAGATGGACATAACACGCAGTTTACCGCGGCCCTGGCATCTGCCGATAGCGAGACAACGAGCTCAGGGATAGTAATAAAAGCAACGCCCACGGAAGTTCTTGTTGAAGAACTTTCAGGCCAAGGATCCGAGGAAGCAGAAAAATTTCTTAATAAGAAATATGAAATTCCGCTTTCTGAAATAAGGATTAGTCCAGACGAGACACAGGTCACAGCCAGGATAACCACGACCATAGAAATTAATGAAGGGGAGCAAATAGTCGGCGGGGCAGTTTTTTCTCTTACAAAAAAAGACTCGAACTGGTTTCTTTTTATTAAGACCAAAGATCCGCGGCCGGATACTTGGGGTGTAGCAACGAATGCTCATGAGAGAGGAAATAAATTTTCACCTTCAGAATTCAAAGAAGAAGTTGTCGCGACGCAAGGAGAAAAGAAAGTCGTTTCTCCTCTTGATCTTCTTTACCAAAGGTATGAAGAAACAGCTCCTGCGCAAATTGGCATCTTAACCGTCCCGACCGTTGCCCGCCCAAATCAATATTTTTTACGTATGCTTTTTGCCATGACATCGGTTGTGAACAAGATAGCCTTGGCAAGTGTTTATAAAAAATTTGAAGAAACGCAATTGCCTCCAGCCCAAGGGATCGAAGCTGTTGCGGTGCCTAAAAATATTACCAAGGATGAAGAAGGCATTATCCGAGGGATTTTTACAGCCATTTCTTTGCAGGAACAAAGGAAGCTAGCGGCAGTCTACGAAGGCGTTGAAAAAACCGCATTGCCAGAAACCGGTGTCTTTACGTCACCCAAGCTTTCCAAAGGTGAAAGATATATTCTTCGCGCATTATTTTATTGGACGACCCTTGCCGCAGCTGTGGACCTAAAGCAAGTTTACGAAGGATTTGAGAAAACCACTCTCCTAGATCCAAACTCACTTCAACGATTTCAATTAGCCAATGTGAGTTTCGGCACCCAGTTGATCTTGCAGGCCCTTTTTAATATGAATGCCCTTATTACAGACCGTGACCTTTTAACCATTTATGCCGAATATCAAAACACCATGCTTCCAGGCGAAGACAGCGCCGTTGAGAAGACCAAATACGTAAAGGTTTCTAAAGGCGAACAAGCTCTTTTGCGCGAGATGTTCGAGATGACGGTGGCTGTTTCAAGCTCATCGCTTAGCTTTTCAGAAAAGCTCGGTACTCTTAACATTCCTGGTTCGTATCGGACTCCGAGCGTTATTGCTCAAAAAGTTTTTGATGTTTTTGGCTGGGCTGAAAACGTGGTCGTCAATGACGATATTCCCTTAAAAGATTTCGACGAAGATGATGACGAGGCCCGGACAATTGATTTTCAATATGCCGAAGGCGCCTTCAGGCTTATTCGTCCAGCCAACCAAAAAGACAATTGGATTGTCCAAAAGGTTTCTTCTTCAACGATTGTGATTCCCGAAGTTCCTTCCAGTCAAGGCTGGCAGAATCTTGTAAGGGAACTCATGACAGCGATCAATGATGAAAAGAAACTCGAAAAGACGGAAAGCTGGAGTGGAGGAAAGTTTCTTCCGATCGATATGGTTGAGTCAAAGCGCGAAGGGGCCAGAAACTATCATTCCAAGATACGATTTACGTTTAAAGACGGAAGTTTTGTCACCTTTGTCCCGCGAAACGGTATTTGGGAAGTTGAAGAATCTCAAGGGATTGATGTAAAGATTAAGCGATCAAGCTCATTGATCATTGCTAAAGGTGCATCATCGACAATTGAACTTCCTAAACAGGATTCTTTTCCTGGGTATCGGGATCTTAAGTCGGGACAGATGTTTTTTGGCAAGTATGATAAAGTCTATCCGTTGGCAAAGAATTTCTTTCTTCTCTATGGCGGTAATAAAGAAAATTACCAATTTTTGCGTACATTATCTGGCTTGATGAACGATCTACAATTTTTTGTTGGAGAGACAAAGGATGATTATGCTGATGTTGATGCCGTAAATAAAAAGATCACGATTAACGCTCAATTCTTTGACCATTTTATTCAGACAGGATATAAAAAGATCAGCCTGTCCTTTCTGGCCGGTTTGATTGCTCAGATATATCCAGACAGTATTTCGGCGTCCATGAGCGTTAAGGACATGGAGATCTTGATCGGTTCCAGCAAAAAGAGCTTGATGATCGAGAACGGTTCGCGGCTGGATGACGTCAAGGCGCTTTATCAGTTGAAAAAGAAAGTTGCCCAAAATGACACCCGCGATGGCGCAAAAAATCCGTATTACCTGACAGATGCGGACATTTTGTTATTTATCTCTGACATGTTGCATCGGGGAAAGACTCTTAATAAGCGTTCATTAGTAGAAAGATTAACAGATGAATATTTGCTTTATGGAAAAATTTCTGAGGAAAAGGCCGAAGAGCTTTTAAAGAAGTTTTGGGATGCTCACCCAGATATTGTTGTGGTTACTGTGACCACGCCTTTTAATCCTATTGAGAATCTCCGGGCAAAACTTGAGCCTGATACAGAGATTGAAATAAGCGAGAAAGATTCTGGGGAGGGAGAGCAGAAAGTCGTCAGCTATAGCTTAAATCCGAATTATGTAAAAGACCCAGCCTTTAAAGGCCGTGCGCTTATCGATGATATTGAAGTTGAGCGACAGGATGAGAAGGCCTTTGGCGGCAAAACAGCTCACACGGGAGAAATGCAAAATGTTCCTTATATTGTGACGCTTCCAAATTTTGCATCTGCCGGCGAAGTCTTTCAGGATCTTTTTTCAGGGTCTACGACGAAAGAATATTTGGATCATCTTGAGAAAAAGATCGCTCAAATTATTGAATACAAAGATTCCCATCTTACAGAATTAAACCAAGAGCATTCTTCGTTACCAAAGGAGGCGATTGATCGAATCACAAAAGAATTAGCCCTTTTAGGAATCGCTATTGAACCAAAGAAGGGAACGGTTATTAAACAGATTGAAGATGCTCTTACCGTGATGGAAGAGATTGATGAAGATCTTCGCAATGGTTCTTACGCAAACCTTAGCGATTATTTTCAAGAGAAATCAGATTATGTGGACAAGGAAATGCTTCCAATTCGGCAAAAGATAGCCGAGCTTTTTTCGAAAATCGAAGCTCTAGAAGCTCAGAAAAAAGGCACAGAAAATAAAGAAATCGATGACGAGATTGCAACTCTGGAGAAGGAGCTGCAGAATGAACAATTTAAAGGTGGAACACTTATAACAAATATTTCCAATAAGCTGGCAATCGGCGGGCGATTGCTTATTCCGTCTCAAGCGCTTCAATCTGAAATGAAAGAAAAACTCAAAGAACTCGCCCAAAGACTCGGCATTCCGCTCAATAAATTAGTTTTAGCTATCCGTTCTTCAGCTGTAGGCGAAGACAGCGAAACCGCTTCATTCGCTGGTCGCCAAGACACTTATATTTTTGTCACACCTTTTGCAACTGAAAGCGATCAGGAAGGGTTGGACCTTATTATTACGAATTGGGTATTTAATCAAGCCTCGCTTTTTAATAAGCGCGCGATCGAATATCGGTCTCAGCTTAATTTACCAACTTTTGATAAAAGTGTCGAGATCAGCACGCTTTTCCAGGAGATGTTTTTATCGCAGATAAGCTGGATTGGTTTTTCGGTTGATAGAGAATCAGGCTTTCCGCTGATGACTCTTTCCGCCACAGAAGGTCAAGGGGAGCTGCTCGTCTCCGGGCAGGAGACAGGCGATAAAAATCGCATGATGCATAATGGCCAGAATTTGGACAGAGTGCGAGGGGCACGCGCAGAAATGATCATTGAAACCCCGGATGGATTAGGTAAGATGCGCGTGGAAATTCCGGAAGAACAAAGAAATGAATTTGTCATCACGGACAAAAAATTATTAAGCAATATTGCTCGATATTTTAAATCTCTCCATGATTATTATGGAAGTTATGTGGATCTGGAAGGTGCGCTGCGTGTTAAGCGTGACAAAGAGGGCAACCCAATCTATTTAAGAGACGAAAAGACTGGAGAAATTCTTTTAGATGAGCGCGGTTTTAAAAGATATGACTGGATGATCGTGAGTACCCAGGCTCGTCCAGAAACCGTTCGCTCCCAACAAGATCCACACAAGATTTATATGAAACAAATATTGATTACGGAGAAATCCTATCAAAAAGCATTAGATGAAGGCAAAGTGTTGCCCCTCAACTTTCTTGCAAAGACCGGAGGCGTTGCTCAAGGTCAAGTTTTTTGGATCAGCAAGGATGACGACGAAGCAACAATAGCGCAAGCCATTCGAAGAATTATGTTAACGGAACAAAGCGATCCGGACATGAATGAAATTATGAGAATGGCAAAGGGGATTGTAGCTCTTCGCGGAGGCCCGAATTCCCATACCATGATTGTGGCTTCGGAGTATGGACTCGTTGCTTTGTCAGGATCGGATATTTCGCTCAGCGAGCTTCAAGATCTTCTACCTAATTTTACCAAAATTACGATTGATGCCAATCGTGGAAAGATTTTAAAAGGAACAAATTATACGCTCCAAGTGCAAGGTAAGGATTTTCGCCCGATTGATCTTCCAGCCATTGAAGGCGATGGCATGATCGGTGTTTTTGCTGCCACGGCTAATGCCGCTTTGCCCTTAGGGCCTTTTGCAGAATGGATTTATTTCTACGGCATTGGCCTTGATCGTCAGGAGCTGACGTTGACCAATGATATAAATATTTACCCTGACCTCCTTTTAGCCTATGACAATATGATTCGGAAAGAACACAAGTTGACGCATGATGGGCCGATTCTAAATCGGGAAAAAGATCAAGAAAAGATCAAGTATGTCGAAGAAGCCATCAGAGGCTTTAAAACAGCCGAAGATTTTTATATGTCGAAACTCACAGAATCGATATTGACCAAATCGATTACCACTGTTGCTCCTTTAAAGCGTGTATTGATGCACGCACAGACAATATCTGATTATAAGCTGCGTCTTAAAGTGTTGGATATTGTGGAAGAGCATTATAAAGAGGGTGTTGGCAAGATCGCGCCAATCAAAACTCTAAAAAAGATGCTTTCAAAATTAGATAAAGATAATTCAGATGCCAAAATTATATCCGAAGTCATCAAGCTTTTGGATAAGCGCCACTATATCCGTCTGGATGACCGCAAAAGCGATGAATATAAAAATCTTAAATGGGCGAGTGAATATATTAACGAGGAAGCAAATCCTATGAAAGGGTTTCGTGGATTGGATCTCATGCTCAGCAAGCCTCAGACTTTGCGTTGGCAATTAAGAGCCATTAAAAATGCCATTGATGCTAATCAGGCCAAGTATGGGATTTTTGCCCCGGTTGTTCGAAGGCCTGGTGATGTTATCAAATTTTTGACGATCCTTTATGAAGAAGGATTGATTAATGAGAATATCAAGGTTGGCATCATGACGGAACTTCCCACCAATTCCATTGATGCGGAAGATTATTTTATGGCTGTTGAGATATTTGAACAATCCATAGGGAAGAAGGTAACGGTGGATTTCTTTACTTCTACCGGCGGCAATGACGGCCTTCAGACTCTTGCGCGTATTGATAGAAATGCCATCAATAAAGATTTGCAGGATACTGTTAAGGATAGGAGTCTTTCGGTCCTTAGATGGAACATGCGCATACCAAAAGTCACGCAGAAATTTAACACGCTTTTCCGGAAGATTCTTGACTGGATTCGCAATAATTTCTGCGGAAACGCACCATCGCTGGATGAAAGTTACGCAGCTGGGCTGATTGCTGGAGGGATCAATGGAGTTTCTTTAACCCCCGAGTCTTCTCAGCGTGGAGCTATTTTTGCAAGTAAAAAGACTGAGCTCCCTAAGGAATTTAAAGACGCAATTGGTTTTGATTTTGATATTAACCCGCCAGATGTCCAAACCGTAAAAATATTCAATGACCACCAGATGAAAATCGGTACAGATTTTAATTTCAAGTTACCGTTTCATTATAGAGTGTTTAAGGCTTATGATGAGGTCCTTCTGCCCAAGATGATCAAAGGGGAGAAGTTATCAAAGACTGAAGCGGATATGTATCATCAGGTGCGGGAGCTTTTTCGTAAAACTCAGTATTTGCTAGGGATAGATGAGTCGGGAGTGGGAATGAGATTTTATAAGATGGAATTTCGAGAGGTGCTGAATCAGCAATTTGAAAAGGCACAGGCAGAGCACAAGCGGCTTGTGATCGGAATCGATGCCACCTTCTCAGATCAGTATTACAGCATGCCTTTCGGTGATCAATTTGAACCTAAGGAAGCTAATCCAGAGTTGGGTGTTCATGGGCTTGTTAAAGCGCTTCATGGGGATCTTGAATTTTTTAAGGCCCAACTTTCAGCCATCAAAAGTCTCGCAGAGAGAATAGAAAATCCTAAAGATGTTATTTTGCAAATCCGGGTTTTAAGAAACCCTAAGGAAATTGATGCAGTAAGACAGGTTATGGAGGAAGTTGGATTAGATATCCCGATTTCTTTAGATGTTGAGGTTCCTGCAGCGCTTTATGAAACGGACGAGATCTTGGACCCCGCAAGAAAGATTTCTGAAATATCGATTGTCAACCCCCTTCGCCTTGTATCAGACAAGATGGCTTTGGAGCTGAATAATACCAATGGGGATAATATTACCCAAAAAGACCAAGATTATCAGTTGATTCGCCCTATTATGATCCTGGCCACAGCTGCCAGAAAAGCAGGAATTCCTTTTTCTGTCGGACTTCCTACAGAAGCTTCCATGCAGGATCGTTTGCAATTTGAAGCTTATCTAAAGGATCTCGCGGAGCAAACCAAGAACCTTCCGCGGCAAAATAAAGACACAGGGATGGTTTTTTATATCCATCCGCTCACAGGGAAAGTAGTTGCCCTGCAAAAGGCGGACCAAAAAATCAGTTCTACTATTGTCATCCCTTATCTAAGTTCAGAGTTATCGGCAGAAGATGTTATTTTTAAGATGAGAGGTTTATTATCGGAAGGATATATAGAGTTTGCGAAGGCAAGGGTGCGATTAAACAATGAATTTCACCAGCCTTTGATAGATTATCACAGGACTGTGCAAGATGAAAGAAAGTATATTGGCGAAATTCGTTTGTTTTATCGCAATGGTTTTCAGATTATTCTTGCAAAGAATGCGAGAAGGGGAATATGGGAAATTGTTCAATTTATTGATCGCGACAAGACGCCTGTCGTATTTACTCAGGAGACAGTTTTTTCGCCAGAGGATATCTTATCTGAATCTCAGGAAGTCTCTTTCGCTGAGGTGCGGACACTTTCGGATGTCTTTGGTTTTTTGCAGGGTAAGCTTAAGGCTATTTCGAAAACAAGAATTGATAATGTCTATGTTACGCCTAAAGGAAATGGTAAGGTGGACTCCTATACGGCGAAAGGTTCGCTGGAGCAATATCATTTTACTAATTTTGAATCAGCAACCTTTAATTTTACGAATGGTGACTTTATCATTGTGGAACCTAATGCGGAAACTTCTCAGTGGCAAATTACGCAAGCCGTTGGCAAGAGCGCTGAATATCTAGCATTGAGAATGGCGAGCTTTACGCTTGGGGTAGGAGATTTAATCGAAGGAAAAGGATCGCAAAAAGTAGAAACAACCGGCGGTATTGATTTTGCAAGCATCTATGAAGATTTAAAAATTAAAACCGATGCGAGCGGGTCGCCGCTTGCTATTCAATTCCAAGATTTGGATCAAATTCAGATCGATGGTTTTATTCCGGTGATTATTCAGATCGTGCCGATCCACAATCTTCCGTTTTTACTCGGGTTTGATGATCTTTTGCAAAGTTCACAGCAAGTCGTTAAGGCAGAGCAAGCGATTGAGAAAGTTATCGGTCTCAGGGAGTAAAGGCAAGTTCGAAAATTGATTTTCAAAGATCAACGATAAGTCATGAGTTAGAAGTTTTGACTTAAAACTGAGAGTTTGCAACTCGTCACTGTTCCTTGCTTCTTGAACTCGGTTTTCTTCCATCCGTAAACCGCGTCCTCATTTATCATTTAGCCTCTTTGTCGTTTGACAGAGGGGTTTTTTAATGGTATTCATAAATAGGACATAATGTTTACTAAAGTCGTAAGATATGAGCCTTAAATCTTTTTATATATTCTTAAAAGAATATATGGAAAGAAAGTTTTAGAAACCCATTTCTTGCCAAGGAGTCTAAGGTGCCTGGAGAAGAAAGAAGAGCCTATCGGCGTTTCAACGCTGAGTTTCCTATCGAGTATAAATTTGCTGCATTTCAAGATCAGACGACACAATCTTCTTCGCTCGATATTAGCGCTAACGGCTTAAGGTTTAGAGTTAAAGATAAGCCTATCATTGATGAAGAAGTTCATTTGATTATTGATTTACCAATCAAGAAAAGAATTAAGCTGGCAGCCAAGGTCGCCTGGTCCAAAGCAGTTGAAAATGATTGCTACGATATTGGCGTTAAACTTGCGGACACAAAATCTGAAGATGGCAAGATGTTCATGGATTTTTATTCTCAGCAGCTTTTAGTTTTTATGGAGTCAAACAAAGATCAAGGCCACATCATCACATAAGGGGTTGCGTACATAGTTGTGAAAAGTTTAAACATTATTTACAGTATTCTTTTTTTTCTGTTCATGAGCACTATGGCCTATAGTCAAGATCCCATCAAAAAACCAAACGTTAGCGGACAATTTTATCCAGACAATCCCAAGGAGCTTTCTAGTCAAATAGATGGTTTCTTAAGCAAAGCTTCTGTGGAGCCGTTGGATGCGAGAGCTGAGATTTTGATCGCGCCGCATGCTGGTTATGTTTATTCAGGTCCGGTTGCGGCTTATGGGTATAAGGCGGCAAGCCTATCCTCTTATGCTACGATCGTGATTATTGCTCCAAGCCATCATTTTGGTTTTACGGGAGCATCGGTTTGGGCGCAAGGTAAGTTTGAAACACCCTTAGGCCAAGTCGATATTGACAGTGATTTTGCTCAAAAGATTATTGCTGAAAGCAAAGAATTTGCTTTTTTCCCACAAGCCTTTGAGAAAGAGCATGCCCTTGAAGTTCAGATCCCTTTCTTACAGAAAACATTTAAGAATTTTAAGATTGTCCCTATTATTATGGGGCAGCCAACTTTTCAAACCTGCCAAGAGTTAGCAAAAGCATTAAAAAATATTATTGCTCATCGCAAAGATGTCCTTATCGTGATTAGCACGGATATGTCACATTATCATAGCGCTAAGGTTGCGAAGTCCATGGATGGCAAGGCTATCGATTTTATAAGAAACCTAAATGCTACGGAGTTGTGGCAAGAATGCAACGATCAAACAGTTGAGCTTTGCGGGTTTGCCCCTGTGACAGTCGGCTTGATTTATGCGAAAGAAAAAGGTTTAAGCGTTAAGATCTTGAATTATGGGGATTCGGGAGATGTAACAGGGGATAAAAAGGCGGTGGTCGGGTATTTCTCCGCAGTGTTTTTTAAAGGTCAAGGAGAAGAGAAGGAAGAAATGAAAAAGAATAATGATCAAACGATTCCTTTGACAGATGAACAGAAAAAAAAGTTGCTTGCTATTGCAAAAGAGACAATTGATGCGTATGTCAAAACAGGGAAAATGTTAGATTTTAAAGAAACCGATCCTCGCCTTTTAGCTGTCGAAGGCGCATTTGTTACCTTGCATAAAGATGGCCAGCTTCGAGGCTGCATCGGTAATGTTCTTGGCAGAGGGCCGCTGTTCTTGACGGTTCGCGATATGGCCATCGCTTCGGCCACGCAAGATCCGCGATTTCGACCTGTTAGCGCAGAAGAGCTTGATCAGTTGGACCTAGAGATTTCTGTTTTGTCCAAGCCGTGGCGTATCAGCGACCCAAATGATATCGAGCTTGGCGTTCACGGTGTCATGATCAGCCGCGGGCCATTCAACCAAGGTCTTTTTCTGCCGCAGGTGGCAACGGGTCAAGGCTGGAATCTGGATCAATTTTTGTCTTATCTTTGCACTGAAAAAGCTGGTTTGCCTGCCGATGCCTGGAAAGACCCTTCCACGATAATCGAAATATTTACTGCACAAGTTTTCTCTGAGAAAAACTTTTGATTTGTTTTAAATACTAAGAGATAAATACCGATGATGAAAAAAGAAGTGGGCTTTCTTGTTGGCGTTGTTTCTTTGCTTGCGTTTTTGACAGGCGCGAAGCCTTTATTTGCAGAGCCTTTTAGCAAAGACAAAGTTTATCGTTATTTGAAATCTCAGCAGGAAGATAAAACAGGCCTGGTGAATAGTTTTACGAATACCTCCGACGAGGCACTTTTGTATCAAGCGTCAACGTATGATCAAGCATTGGCCGTGATTGCATTTTTGCTCAACAAAGACGATGCCGCCGCATCGCGCATTCTTGATTTTTATCAGTCAAGATGGAATGGGTTAGGCTTTGCAAATTTTTATTACACAAAAGATGGCCAAGTCGGCCTTGAGGGGACGATTCATTTAGGCCCAAATGCCTGGATTGCGATTGCAGCCTTGCAGTATGATGCAATGACGAGCAAGAAACGTTATCATGACTTTGTGCGAAAGATTGTTGTTTGGATAACCAAGCTTCCTCATGACCAAATCGGTGGAATCTCCATGGGGCCGATGGCCGATTGGGGAGCCAATTGGCGTGAAGTTTTTTCCGCAGAGAATAATATTGACGCGTTTATGGTGCTTCGGACATTTGCAGAGCTTTCTTTAAGCCAGGGAGATAAAACATTTTTCAGGGAAGAGGCCAAAGGGGTTGAGCAGTTTTTAGCCAAGAAAATTTTCTCAAAGAAACCACGTATTCCCGTTGGTCCAGATAGTGAAGCCATGGCCTCTGATGTCTTTGCGTTTTCTTTGTTAGCTTTTAAGCCAAGTCAATTACAAATCGAGCTCGGACTTACGGTGCCAGAGATGTTTCAGATTCTTGATGAGTATTTTTTAGTTGAAACGGATGATATTTCTGGATATGATTTTACGGATTTCTCATCAAAAAAGACATTTGAACGGCGCCCTATGATTTCGATGGAGTGGTCGGCGATGATCGCATTAGCGTATTTAACAATGAGCGATTATGAAAAGCAATTTTATGAATTGTCCGGTGATCCAGAAAAAGAAAGCCAAGCAAAGATGTACGCTGAACGGGGCAAAAAGATTTTGGATGAATTGGACAAAAAAGCAATGACATACGCTAAGAATCAGCAAGTGTATCCATATGCGACAAAAGCTTGGGAACAGGTTTTTCCCTTTGCCCCATGGTGGAGAACACCGCAGCGAGGCGAAGTAGGGCGGCTCGCCGGTTCATTGTCCGGAACGTGCTGGCGGATGTTCGCTGAGGAAAATTTTAATCCATTTGAGATCACGGTGGTTGTGCAAAAATAGCAAAAAAAGTTTTTTGTCGAAAGACAGAGGTGAAATTATGGAGCGAGGAAATGGTATGAAAAATTTTAAGAAGATATTTTTAATTTGTTTTATCGTTTTTTTTGTTATTTTTATTTTGTTGGGAGGAGTTTTATTTTTTCTTTTACGAAGTTTTGACCCTAACAAATTTAAGCCTCAAATCATTGCCCAAGCCCAGCAGGCATTAAATCGGCAGGTCGACATAGGGAACATTCAGTTAAGTCTTTCCGTGCGGCAAGGCTTGATTGCCAGCGTCTCCGGAGTAAAAATTTTAGATGATCCTCAGTTTTCGAAAGAAAGCTTTTTAACGGTTGACCGCATAGGGCTCGGGTTAGATGTTTTAACCTTGATTACGAAGCGGCAAATTAATGTCTCGACCGTTGAGATTTTGGCCCCTAAAGTTCTTCTTGTCCGTAACGAAGATGGACTTTTTAATTTTCAAACTTTAAAAATCTTGCAGCAAAATAATCAAGACACCAAAAATCCAGGAGCGCCTGCGGCATCGCCGGCAGACAAGGCTACCCCGGCGGCGCTTGCGGCTATTTTGATTCAGAATATTATCGTGAAGGACGGGATATTCAGCTTTAAGGATTATTTTGAAGAAGAAAAGTTTTTTGATTTAAAGAAGCTTGATTTTAACCTATCAGATTTTTCCCTAGCGCATCCTTTTAAAATCACAGTAAAAGCCGCAGCCTTTAGCGAAAAGCAAAATGTCAGCTTCGTGAGCTCTGGCGCGATTGATATTGCCGGAGCCTCGCTGATATTAAAAAATATGCAGCTACGATGTGATTTTTCTTCGATGGATACGCGTCTTTTAACGCATCTTGTTCCCGCCCTGGCGCAAGCCAAGCTTCAGAATCCATTGAGCGGTCAACTTGAGGTTGGTGCCAAAGAGGTCAAGGTCAATGCTCAAGGACTTTCAGCTAAAGAACTTCAAGGTCAAGTTTCCAGCGGGGAAATAAAGACGGGATATTTAAAGACGCCAGTTAAAAATATTGAAAGCAAGTTCGACATGAACAACGACATGCTGAATATTAACGCTGCCTCTTGTTTCATCGGCAACGGGCGTGTTGATTTTAACGGGACGATTGCCAATTATTTGACAAGTCAGGATTATGCGCTGGCATTGAAGGCCAGTGATCTCAACATGGGGGAGATCCTTAACCAGGCTAATCAAGATGTTGTCCTTGAGGGCCTGGCTTCGCTTGATGCGAATGTGAACGGCAAGGGATTGTCAGACCTTCTTGCCTTTGAGCCTCAGGGTGGAAAAGTGATACTGCGATTTAAAGACGGCAAACTTAAGAACATCAATATTTTAAAGATTGTTTTAGATAAAATAAGCATGATTCCTGATTTGGTTTCTAATCTTGAACAAAGTCTTCCGGAAGAATATAAAAAGAAACTTGAGCAGAATGACACGGAGATTACATCCGTGAATTTTGATATGAATGTTGATCAAGGAAGCCTGAATATTGATCCCGCAGAAGTACAAGCTGATGTTTTTATTTTAAAGGGCAAAGGAAACATGGATTTTCGTTTGAATACCCAAATGGCGATGCGCATTCTTATTCCCCAAGATTTATCCAAGAGCATGATCGCAGCAGCTAAAGAATTAAAATTTCTTTCCAACAATGAAGGCCAAATAGTTATTCCGTTAACGATTCAAGGCAAAATTCCCGATCAGTTAACGTATCTTCCTGACTTAGAGTATTTGGGACGCCAACTCTTTGAAACACAAGGGCGTGAAGCCTTGGGCAACCTTTTGGATAAGGCCCTTAAACGCAAGGGCGGGTCTAATGGGACAGGGACGGAAGACCAGACGGGAACGTCCGGTAAAGAGATTATCAATAGCGTCCTGGATTCAATATTTAAATGAAAAACTCTTCTTATACGCGAAAACGAAATCTTTTTGATCCAGAGGCTAAGGTTCCTTTTCGGTTGAGCCGTTCGAAAATCGAAAATTTTACGAAATGCCCAAGGTGTTTTTATCTTGATCGAAGGCTTGGGATTGGACAGCCGAGCATGCCCGCCTTTACGCTTAACACCGCGGTCGATGAACTTTTAAAAAAAGAATTTGATTGTTATCGCGCGCAGAAAAAGAAGCACCCTTTGATGGAACGTTTTGGCATTGATGCAATTCCTTTTGATCATCCGCTCTTAAAGGAGTGGCAGGAAAATTTTAAAGGGATCCAGCATCATCACAAAGCAACCAATTTTATTATTACCGGCGCCATTGACGACCTTTGGCAGGGACCTTCTCAGGAGCTTTTCGTTGTTGATTATAAATCGACGAGCACGCGGGAGATGATTGATTTAAATTCAGAATACAAAATAAGCTACAAGCGTCAAATGGAAATTTATCAATGGCTTTTGCGGCAAGAAGGGTTTAAAGTTTCGTCCACCGGGTATTTTGTTTACTGCAATGCGAACAGAAACAAGAATGCCTTTAACGGACAGCTTGTTTTTGATCTTGAGATTATCAGTTATGATGGTGATGGCTCCTGGATCGAGGATACACTTGCCAAGGCGCAGGAGTGTCTGTTATCTGAGCATATTCCTGGCTATACCGAGGACTGTGAGTATTGTCAGTATTCTAAAGCAATTGAAAAAACAGGCGAGGATCATCTGACTTTGCCGAATAAACAAGAGGAGTTTTTATTCTAATGAAGCGTCTTGCCTCTCTAGCGATCGTGGTTTTTTACGTTATTACCTTCTTCGGGTGCACAACGTTTACTCAGGAAGATTACGATCTTCAGCAAAAAAAATATGAGCGTGACCGCAAGGTGGAAGAGCAGAAAGCCAAAGAATCTGTCTATTTGAAGTGGTAAAATAATTTGAATAGATATTGCATCTTTCGTCGCAAGTGTTATACTTTGATTAGTTAAAAAATCATAAACATATGTCATTAATGTCACATCAAAGATTATGATCAGGCAGCCATAAGGGCTGCCTTTTTGTGTTTTCAAGGAGGATTTATGACTAGAAATATGTTTGGTTTTCCCAAGAGGCTTTATGAAGAGACACGACGACATTTTCGTGTGAGAGAATCCGTGCCGATTAAATGGACGATTGGCGGCCTTGCGAGCGGGTCGGGGCGTGTTTGCGATATCAGTTCAACAGGGGCGTTGATCGAGGCCCATGCCACGACACGGCCGATTGGCGATGGAACCGTGATCGCGCTTGAGCAAGAAGCGGGGGTTCTTGACAGATTTTTACCATCTGAGGGGCGAATTGTCTGGTCAAAGTCTAAGGGATTTTTCAAGAAAAGCACGTTATGCGGAGTAGAGTTTATCAATTCTTCGTCTGAAGTTAATGATCATTTAAAAAATAGAATACAAGAGCGCATTGGCCAGATGGAGCTTGGCGATAAGATCATGGGTGCAATTACGATTTCTTTGATTATCATTATGCTGGCATTTGGCGGGTTTTTATTAGCGCAACGCTCATCGATTTATCAAACGATAGAGCGTTCAAATATTTTGGCATTAAATATTTTAGGCCAGCAGGCGACACTTTACAAGGAGCTGCTGGCACAGCATAAAATTCTTCAAAATGTTTATACTGAGTTGCAATCGGAATACGCGGCAACACGTATTCTTCTGGCGCAGACCGAAGGTCTTTTGGCAGAAGCGAAAAAGCAATATGCGCAGGCACAGAATGAAATCAGTACGTTGCGCAGCGCCTTGGCTCAAGCCAAAATAGAAACTTTGGGAGAAAATGTGAAGATTCTTGTGGCTCAGCGAGACAGCCTTCGAGAAGACCTTAAGGCGTTAGAGCTTGAGATCAATACGCTCGCAACAGAAAATCCTGAAGCCTGGACAGCCCAGGCAAGGCAATATGCTGATAAAGTGGATGGGTTTGATATGCGGATGAAGAGTCTCAAATATGAGACGCTGATTGCCAAAGTGGGGGAGCAAAAAGAACAGATTCGATTGTCCAAAAAAAGAATTCGCGATTTAAAAATACAGGCAGCGCTCGCTAAGCGTGAGACACAGATAAAGAAGGATGAAATTGCCCTGCGTCAGGGTAATCAGGGATTCTTTACAAAAGACGGAAAAGTTTTTTTGGGTAAAGATCTTCCGGCAGGAAGCGGGGATTCAAAAATCTCCGGGACGCCGGCAAAAAAAGTTAACATCAACGTTTCTGTCTTTTAACGACGTTTATTAAAAGTGTTCCTACGCCTCGAAGCTCAACGCTGCGAAGCCAAAACAGCAGCAGGGTTAATTCGTTATTCTTTAATTCGATCATCAAGAAGAAAAACCCTTACGATTTGTGTTAAAGCGGACAAAGCGGTTCGTGTCTTGGCGCCTTTGTTTTTGAATGATAATGACATCGCAAACTTTATCCAGAGAAAAGCTTTTTGGATTGTTAAAAGCGTAGAAAAGCTTGATTCTCGTCTGCGCAGGTCGTCATCGCATCATTATCAAGACGGCGAAAAGTTTTTATTCCTTGGAGAAAGCTATCCGCTATGTTATGTTCCCTCCGAGGCTAAACGCGTAAAAATTGATTTTAATAATTCTCGTTTTGAGGCCTTGGTGCCATTTCATTTGTTGTGCGGTCAGGCTGAAGCAAAGATAAAAAAAGCATTTTTTATTTGGTATAGGAATCAGGCGAAAAAGGTTGTTGATGAGCGCTTGCGACATTGGCGTCAAAGATTAGACGCTGATGTGAAGCAAGTTGTTATTCGAACCCAGAAAAGAATTTGGGGCAGTTCTTATTATAGAACGAAGCGCATTAATATTAACTGGAAGATTGTCATGATGCCTTTAGATGTGATTGATTATGTTATTGTTCACGAGCTTTGTCACCTCTTTATCCCTGATCATTCGAAACGATTTTGGGACAAGGTTAAGAGTGTCTTTCCCAAATATCAAGATTCTGAACAGTGGCTTAAAGAACATGAAGGATTAACACAATTATCTTAAAATGCGGAAAGGGGTCTCTGATGCGCCGCCTTGACATTAAAGTTATTCCTTGCGCCAAGCGTAATGCGATGAATGCCGAAAGTACTCCTTGGAAAGTATATCTGACGGCTCCCGCGGTTGACGGCAAGGCCAACAAGGCTTTAGTTGCGTTCTTATCAGAATATTATAAAATTACTAAGAGTAATATTAGTATTATAAAAGGATTGAAAACGCGGCATAAAACGATTATCATAGAAGGACTTTAACGATTTTTAATGGAGGTCGTATGCTCGAACAAAAAATATCCAGTGATTATATTAAAGCCATGAAGGAGCGAAATACGCTGAAAAGCTCTGTGCTAAGTTTTTTGCGTGCCCAAATTAAGAATGTGCGCATTGATAGCAAGGCGCAAGAGCTTGCGGATACAGACGTGATTGCCGTGATCAAGAAGCAAGTCAAACAGCGTCAAGAGTCAATTGTGCAGTTTGAAGCTGGCGGCCGAGCTGATTTAGTTGAGAAAGAAAAGAACGAAATGGCAATTTTGCAGAGCTATTTACCGCAGCAAGCGTCTTTGGAAGAGACAGAAGCGGCTGTCCGTCAAGTGATTGCAGAGACCGGGGCATCCAGCATGAAAGATATGGGTAGCGTGATGAAGGCTGTGGTCGCAAAATTCGAAGGACGGGCGGATAATAAAGTTGTCAGTGATTTAGTAAAAAAATGTTTGTCATCGCTTTAAGGTTAAAATTCTTATGAAAATTTTTCAACGTGTTGTCATTCTCCTCATTCTGCTCGGGATAGCTATTTTTACCTACGGTCTTGAGCTTCAGGATCAATATGTTGTTCCTATCGTGGTTTATCATCAGGTTGCTCCCTGCGGGGATTCTGGCAATTTGCTTAATGTGACGGTGGATCATTTTGACGAACAGTTATCTTTTTTGATGAAACACAAATATAATGTGATTAGTTTGGATGAATTAGTCTCATCGACAAAGAGCAGAAAGCCTTTGCCGCACAATAGTGTTGTTTTGACGTTTGATGATGGGACCGAAGATAATTATCAATATGCTTTTGCTATCTTAAAGAAATACGGTTTTCCAGCGACTATTTTTATTATCCCGTCAAAGGTCGGAAAAAAAGGCTACCTGACTTGGGATCAGATCAGGGAAATGGATAAGGCGGGGATCACATTTGGCAGTCATACCGTTACACACGTTTATCTTCCTGACCTTCCCAAGGGAAAGCAAAAACAAGAAATTTTTGTCAGCAAGAAAATAATTGAGCATCGTCTTGGTCATCGTATTAATCATTTTTGTTATCCTAAGGGAGGCTTTACCGATGATGTCAAGAGTTTTGTCCGTCAGGCTGGATATACGTCTGCTTGCACAACAAACCGCGGATATAATCGCTTGAACCGAGACGTTTACGAGTTAAAGCGCATACGTTTTGCTAATAAATATACAACTCCATTTGTTTTTTGGGCCAAGCTGTCGGGATACTATAATCTACTGAGAAAATCAGTTTCACCGTATTAAAAGATAAAGGAAAGGTATGAAAGTGAACAAAGCGCAAGCTGTCTCCACAAAATATTGCTTAGACGATCAAAATCGTTTTGTCATTAATGATTATAATAATGCAAAGATCTTTACAAATTTCTTTTCAGGGATCGGAGGCGTTTGGGGAATCCCGATGTGGGTTTTTTATGTGAATCGCGGCCAATGTATTTCCAGTTTCGGCATTGAGAGTAAAGATAAAGCCATCATGGAGTTTCAACCTGCCAACAAAGCTTATCGTTATACGTCCCTTCATGGATTTCGTACCTTTCTCAAGATCAAAAAAGGTAAAGATATTATTTACTATGAGCCATTTCAGGATAATCTGCAGAGTAAAAAATATAAAGTTTCTCAGAAAATGGCCATTTCTTCTCATGATTTGACCATTGAAGAATTCAATGAAACTTTGGGGCTTTCTGTTGAAGTCAACTATTCAACACTTCCCGAGGAACAGTATGCGGCGCTTATTCGTCAAGTCACGATTAAGAATAAATCAAGGCATACCTATGCAATCGAGCTCATTGACGGAATGCCCGCTATTATCCCTTACGGATTTAATGATCGGCTTTTAAAAGATATTTCACGTACGATTGAGGCATGGATCCAGGTAAGGAATATTGAACATAAGGCTCCTTTTTATAATTTAGAAGTCATTGTTTCTGATAAGCCGTAT
>Ga0172369_10001215_pt1 | contig 37416 bp, 33 predicted proteins | sample LakKiv25m_FD_114539 | JGI IMG/M metagenome (GOLD analysis project Ga0172369, IMG submission 114539) | Freshwater microbial communities from Kabuno Bay, South-Kivu, Congo - kab_022012_11.25m | ecosystem: Environmental > Aquatic > Freshwater > Lake | place: Democratic Republic of the Congo... | reverse complement strand
GCTTCAATGGCAGTGATGCCGAAATCCTCCTCCTGCGGGAAAATGAAGGCTTTCGCGCGCGCAAATGTCCGGGCAACTTCCTCGTCGCTGACTCTTCCCAAAAATTCTATGTTCGGTTTTGCCATCTTGCGCAATTTTTTGTATTCCAACCCCCGGCCGATGATTTTGAGCTTCCAGCCGAGCCGGTTGAAGGCCTCGACGGCGATGTCGAATCTTTTGTAGGTCATCAGTCGGCCGACCATCAAGAAATAGTCTTCGCTTCCATCGGTGAAAAATTTTTTCGTGTCAACCGGCGGATTGATGACGGTTGAATCTTTCTTGTAGTATTTTTTGATCCTTCCGGCGACGAAGTGTGAGTTGGCGATATAGGCGTCCGGTCGGTCGGCGCTCATGCGGTCCCAGACGCGGATATAATTCATCAGAAACGGGATGAATTTTTTGACCAAGCGAGGAAAGCCAAACTCCTCGATATACTTCTGGCAGTCGTCCCAGGCATATCTCATCGGCGTGTGGCAATAGCAGATGTGCAGAGTCCCGGACGGAGTGATGGCTCCCTTGGCATAGCTTGACGAATCAGAGAGCACGATGTCGTATTTTGAGAGGTCGAACTGCTCGATAGCGGCGGGCATCAGCGGCGGGAAAATGCGGTGGTTTTTGCGCGAATAAGGGAAATTTTGGAGATACGAGGTGCAAATCCGCTTCTCTTTGAAAATTCCGTGCGTTTTTTCCTCATCGTAGATGAGAGTATAGATCGGCGCATAGGGCCAGATTTCCGTGAAGCATTCCAAGACCCTTTCCGCGCCGCCGTATTGGACCAGATAGTCGTGAACAAGAGCGATTTTCATAAGTGAATTGTAGCCTTTTTCAGCGATTTTGGCAACAAAAAACCGATGCCGGAGTAGCAACGGGTATGGGGAATATTGAATGAATTTTTTTGTCATTTTCCGTTGTCTTCCAATATCTCCGCGGATTCGCGGCGTTTGATGAAGACAATTGTGAAGACGGCGATGATAGCCAGACCGAAGACAGCAAAACCTGCATATTCAATGTATTGGCTCACGCGCTCCGCCGCATAGCCGAAGAAATAGCCAATGAAAACAAGCAGGCCGCTCCAAACGAAGCCGCCCAAGATGGAATATTTGATGAATTCTGAAAGCTTCATCCGCAAGGCTCCTGCGAGAGTGAAGGTGATATAAGAAAGGCCGGTTGTCGATTTCACATAAAAAATCAATTTTCCGCTGTTTTCGTGAAATTTGTTTTTCAACTTTTCGACGACGCGATGGCTGATTTTCAGAAATTTTTGCGCTTTCTCGATTATGTGCGGGCCGCCGAAATAGCCGATATGGTAGAGCCCGATGTCTCCAAGCACATCGCCGACAACGCTCAAAACAAAAACAATTCCGATGTTGAAATACCCCTGCGAAGCCAGAAATGCCGCGATCATCGTCGCAAAAGGCCCTTCAAAAAACATCAGAACAAACATCAATGGATATCCCCAGAGATGGATCTGGTGAACGATTTGCTGGGAAGAGAGGTTGAGCATGGCAGGTTAGAAGTTTTTTCTTTTCTTGAGCAGCACAAAAAACGTTTTGAACAAAATTTCGATATCCATCCAGAGCGACCAATTCTCGATATAAAAAATATCAAGCCGGGCCTCGTCGGAAAAATTCAGGTCCGAACGGCCGGAAATTTGGGCAAGGCCCGTGAGTCCGGGCTTGATTGACAAAGTCCGTTTTTGCCAGGTTTCGTATTTTTCCACTTCCCGCGGCTGATGCGGGCGCGGACCAACAAGGCTCATATCGCCCCGCAAGATGTTCCAAAGTTGAGGAAGTTCATCGATTGAAAGGGCTTCAATGAACTTTCCAACCCGGGTTTTCCGCGGGTCGTCCTTTATTTTGTAAAGCGGCCCCTTGCGCACGCTCTGGCGCGCAATCAGTTCTTTTTCCAACTCGAGTGCCTTTTGCTGTTCCGGATTTTGCGCTCCGGTGCAATGTTCGATTTTCATATACCGGAACTTATACACATTGAAGTTCCCGTTGTGTCCCACCCTTTCATTCTTGAAAACAATCGGACCGCGTGAGTCAAGCTTGATGGCAATGGCGGAGAGGAGAAGGATCGGGGAAGTGAGAATCAGTCCGAAAACCGAACCCGCTATGTCGAAAATACGCTTGGTGATTTTCCCCCAGCCGTCGAGGGGGGTGTTTTTTATCGCGATGACCGGCTCGTCAAAAAGAGTCTTCATTTCAAAGTTCGTGCTCACAGACTGCAAAATCGCCGGCACGAACTTGAACTCAATCCGGTTGCGATGGCAAAAGTCGCTGGCTTCGCGCAAGTCGCGCATCGAAATGTCCGGATCGCAAGCCAGAATTTCATCAATTCCCTTTTCTTTGCGGATGCCGCGAAGGACGTCAATATTGATGGCGATTTCCTGTGCAACTATCTTGTATCCATAGCCTGGATTTTTTCTGTATTCCCGACAGACCGTGTCGCAATAGCCGCTTTTTCCGATCAGGACAAGTCGGTGGATGCCGATGCCTTTGTATATCAGCAGAATTTTCTGCACAAGATTCACCACGTAGCGGGAGAGGCTCATGAGAATGATTGAGAAAAGCCAGGTGGAGAGAATAATGAAGCGTGAAGAAAACCATTCCCTTTGCAGGAAGACGGCAATGATGATAAGCGTCATTCCGACGGAAACCGAAAAAGCAATTTGAAAAAATTCACGCCAGAATGCGCGGGTTGTTTTGAGGGCGTACAGCCCTTGAAGAGCGAATATGAGAAGAAAGAACGGGGCAATGGAAGAAACAACTTTGATGTAGGAAACGAAAGAAAATTCAAACAAAACCGGCTTAATTTCGATTATGCCGGGAGTGAAGCGCAGCCAGTACGCAATTGCCGCCGCGCCCAAAATCATCAGAAAATCGAGCGGCACGAGGAGTGCGGCGAAAAATAATTCAGACTTTTTCATAGTATTGAGTTAGTCAGGGTCTATAAGCCGGATTCAGTCCCCCGACGTCACGTCGGGGGGATAATCATTTATCTAGCCTCGACGTTGCCGTCGGGGTCGAGCGTTTTCCCTATTTATAAAATAGAGCACAAACTTGCACCAAGCAGGGTTTGCCAAGTTCCGGCCATCGCTGGCCGGCTCCAACTGCAGCTCAATATCTCACGTGAGCAAGTATTGAACATCAATCGGCTTTTCACCTTTCATCCCGCCGAGGCGGAACTAGTATAGTCTCTGTGGCACTTTCCCTGAATATATTTTTCAATATACCCGGTGGGGATTATCCACTGCCTGCTTCCCCGATGAAACATCGGGGGGTGTCCGGACTTTCCTCTCCGCCGCTTATGAGCAGCTGGGCGATTATCCGACCCTGACTAACTTAATACTATAATATTTTTTTAAAAAATTGTCAATAGCTGTATGATGGCTTGTACAAGCCTCAAAACATCCGGCTTTGGGCGCGGGTAGCTTCGTCAAGCGCCAAGTTGGCCAGACGGTCGGCTTCGGCGTTCTTGGCTCTGGGAATATGCGTATATTTCACTTCGCCGAAATCAACTGACAAATTCCAAATTTGAAGAAAAAATTTCTGGATGTTCTCCTCGTTGATTTTGTATTTGTGGTTCATTTGTTTCACAACCAGCTCGCTGTCAAGAAAGCATTCAACCGAGAGAGTTTTGATTTTCGTCTTGCCATAAAGCAGTTTCACTTTCTGGAGCGCAAAAAGCAAAGCTTTGTACTCGGCCTCGTTGTTGGTCGCATAGCCGATGAACTCCCGGTAGGTCTTTTTTCCTCCCCCGCCTTCGATCACGACTCCGATGCCGGACGGTCCCGGATTCCCCCGCGCCCCTCCGTCGGTGAAAATTTTGACTTTATTCATTTTTCAGGTCAATAATGTTTAGTTCAAGCCTTCGATTTCCGTTCCATTCATTTGAGCGAAGATAAAAAACAACCGAAACCGGATTGCCCGCCCGAAACTCGGAAAATCGACTGCCGCCTTTCCAAAATATTCCCTCAATAATCCTCTCGGCCAAAGGCTGATTCGCCTCTGGCGAAGATTTCCCCGTCTCGAAAAAAAATTTCAGATGCTTCTGTCCATTGCCAACGGCTTTTATTTCGCGAATTTTCAGATTTCTTGCGAGAAAAACTGGCTCGCGATTTCCTTCTCCGAACGGCTCGAATTTTTTGACCTCCGCGTGCAAGTCCCAGTCGATCTCTTCCGGCCTTAGCTCGGCATCAACAAGCAGCTTTTTCCCCCATGTTTCTTCATCGTATTCCTTTTCAATCAGTTTCAAAAGCTCTTTCTCAAAAATGGCGACATTTCGCGGCTTTATCTTCAGACCCATCGCCTGGGCGTGGCCGCCGTATTTCCCGACATATTGGTCAATCCGGCTCACAGCCGAAACGATGTCAAAAGCTTCGATGCTCCGGCCGGAGCCCTCAAAAATCTTCTTGTCTTCCTTGAAAAGAAAAACCGGACAATGATATTCGTCGCAAATACGCCCGGCGACAACTCCGACGATTCCCGTCGGCCAGTGTTTTCCGGATCTCACTATCAATTTGTAGTTCTCTTTTTCTTTGAGAGTGCTTTTGACTTCGTTATACACCAACTGGGAGACTTTTTGCCGTTCGGAATTTTTGCTTTCGACCTCAAGAGCGAGAATTCTGGCGCGGGCCGGGTCTTTTTCCAAAAGAAGATCCAAGGTGAGGTCGGCATGATCCACTCGGCCGCTCGCATTCAGCCGCGGACCGATCTGAAAAGCGATATTTTCCGCAGACGGCGGATTTTTTTCGCCAATTGGGAGTCTGGCGGTTTGAATGAGCTCCAAAATTCCCGTCCGCTTTGTTTTTTGCAGTACAATCAGGCCGAATTTCGCAAAAATCCTGTTCTCTTCAACAAGAGGAACGCAATCAGCGACTGTCCCTATGGCGACCAGGTCCAGAAACCATTTCAGTTGCTCGGTTTTCTCGGGAAGAAATTCGGAAAATATGGCACGGGCGAGATTGAAAGCGACTCCCACTCCGGCCAGATCCGGAAACGAATATTTTTGTCCCAGTGATTTTGGATGCACGATAATGCAACCCCGGGGAGATTCTTTTGGAATGATGTGATGGTCGGTGATCAGCACATCAATTCCTTGCTTGCGCGCATAGGCAACTTCCTCCCGGTTTGAAATTCCGCAATCAACCGTGACAAGCAGGCCGGGATTATAATTTTTTTTGATGAAATCAATTGCGCCGGTGTTGAGGCCGTAGCCTTCCTTGTTGCGGTCGGGTATATATACCTCCGGCGAAAAACCGATTTCTTCCAGAACTTCTTTGAGAATGGCCGAAGAGGTGAGCCCGTCCGCATCATAATCTCCGAAAATCGTGATTTTCTCACCGCTTTTTTTTGCCTTTGATATTCTTTCAATCGCCCCCTTCATTCCGGCCAAGTCGTGGGGCGGCAGCAAGTCTTCGTATTTTGCCGCGAAAAACCTCTCAATTTCGCGAGAAGTTCTGATGCTTCTGGCCAAAAGCAGCCGGGCGGTAATCGGATTCAGCCGGAATTTCGCAAAATCCTTCGGAATTTTTTGGGCGGGCCGAAGTTCCCATTTCTTCACAGATTCAAATCGCATTTCGGACATTTCAAGTATGCGTCAAAACCCTTGCTCTCCGGCTTGGGAGTGAGTTCGAGAATCATTTTGTTGCGGCAGTTGGGGCATTCGAAGCTCTGAATGTCCATTTTTTTGGCAAGCGCGGGCGCGTCCCAACCGGCATAATCAAAGCCCACGCGAAAAGAACTGCCGACGGCAACTTGGCTTTTGATTTTTTCCACAACTTCAAGCGGGGTCATTGAACCCTGGATAATGAAGTTTTCGATGCCCAATTCCTTCGCTTTCACCCGGTCTTCTTCCCTCCCCAAGTGGCTGATGATGGCGATGGGGATGTTTTTCGTGTCCACGTTTTCCTGCAGGGCGGAAATGAGCTGAAAACCGTCCATGCGGGGCATAATGATGCCGGTGAGGATGACGTCGGGTTTTTCTTTGGTGGAGAAGTCAATGCCCTCGACCCCGTCCTTTGCGCCGATGGTTTCAAATCCCCGTTCCCGGAAGACCTGAAGATAGGTTTCGCGGATGATGTCGTCATCGTCGACTATGAGAATTTTTGATTTTTTTTCGTCGGCCATATTTTTATCTTAAAAATAATTTTGCGTCCAAAATCTGTCCCCGCTTGCCATTATTATAGACTACGAGGGGATTTATATCAATTTCGTGGATTTCCGGATTTTCAACGGCAATTTGGGCGACAGCGGCGACAATATTCGATATTTCTTCGAGATTGTAGCCCCTTTTCCCCCGATAACCCTTCAAGACGGGGAATATTTTCAGTTGCGAGAGCCTGTTTCTTATTTCATTTCTGCCAAAAGGCGGAATCAGAATAGTTTTGTCCCTGAATAATTCCGTGAATGAACCTCCCCAGCCGGCGAGGATCACCGGACCGAATGAAGGATCGCGTTTCATGCCGATGATCAGTTCCAGGCCGGGCTCGGCCATCGGCTGGATCAGGAAGTGTTTTGCTTTGGCGGACATTTTTTCAAATGCGCTTCGCAATTCTTTTTCATTCTGGATATTCAGCATGACGGCGTTTTTTTCGAGGCGATGGGCAATGGCCGGGTCATCGGTCTTGAGCGCGACCGGATACGATATTTTTTTGCTTTTCAAATCAATGGGATTTTTGAATGATATAGACTTGGCTAGCCGTATCCCATATTTGCCGAACAATTTTTCCGCCTCACTCCAGGAAAGCATTTGGCGGTTGGCGATTATAGCGTTTCGAATTATCACTCCCGTTTCTGGATTTTCCAAGAGCTCAACTCTTGGAATTTTCCAAGAGTTGAGCTCTTGGCTGTACTTCACCAATTTTTCAATCACCGACAGCGCTTTTTCCGGCCGATGGAAATTCGGAATATTGTTTTTCTGAAGAATAGCTTTGGCGGCGGCGATTTTTTCTCCCCCCATGAAACAGGCCGAAAGATTCGGGATGCGTTTTTTCATTTTCACCAGAATTTGAGCGACGCGCGCCGGATCTGTCTGGTTTTGGGGCGTGAGAATCACGACAACCGGATTGCCGGGAAATTTCCGGGCAATTTTTTCGAGAACTTTTTGATATCTTCCGGGCGGCGCATCTCCGATCACATCAATCGGGTTTTCAACCGACGCGCTCGCGGGCAAGTCTTTTTTGAGAGTTTGTTTGAAATCCGGCGAAAAGTTCAACAATCTGATGTTTTTTGATTTCCCGACAAAATCCGAAGCCATCACTCCCGGCCCGCCGGCATTTGTGAGGACAATCACTTCGTTTTTCTCGGGAACGGGGTTTGAGTTCAGATAAAAAACAAGAGACTGAAATTCCTCGATATTGTCCGCGGGAACCACATTCATTTTTTCAAAAACGGCATCCACAACGTCCTGGTCTTGGGCAAGAGAGCCCGTATGCGAAGAAACCGCTTTTCGGCCGGCAGCCGTTCTCCCGGCTTTGAGAATTGCGACGGGCTTCCGGGGCGTTATTTTTGAAAGGGCGGACAGAAACGCTTGCCCGTTCTTGACGTCTTCGAGATAAAGTGCAATCGCTTTCGTGCCTTTGTCATTCGCCAGATGTTCCAAAATTGCGCTTTCATCAAGCACGGCCTTGTTGCCGATGGAAATTATTTTTGAAAAACCGATATTTTTTCCCGACGCCCAATCAAGGAGGGCGACGGCCAGCGCCCCCGATTGCGAGACAATCGCAATGTGTCCCTTTTGCAACTTCACATCCGTGAAAGTCGCGTTGAGATTTTCGTATGGATTTGCGAATCCCAGACAATTCGGGCCGAGAATATTGAGTTTGTATTTTTTTGCCAGCTTCACCATATTTGCCTCGAACTCCTTTCCTTCATTGCCGATTTCTTTGAAACCCGACGAGATAACCGCGAAATTTTTGACGGCCGGGCTGGATTTCGCGCCCTGCCCCAAAACTTCGCCCACGAGCGGCGCGGGAATGGCGACCAGTGTCAAATCAACGGACTTCCCGATTTCGCCGAGGCTTGCAAAATATCCGCTCCTGCTCTTTGAATATTTTGGATTGACAAAATACAGCTTTCCCCGCCAGCCGCCACGCCGGATATTTTCCGCCAAAACATTGCCCAATTTCCCCTGTTTCGGCGACGCGCCGACAATGGCGATCGAGCGGGGAGCAAAGAGTTTTTCAAGATTTCTCATAAATCCATTATACCAAAAAACCCGGACAAAAAACAGCCTGTTCTTGAGAATTTGTCTTGTGGGAGAAAAATCGTTATAATAACCTCAAAGATAGCGCAACCTAAGCACATAAACATACAAAACCATGGACCAACCGCAAACCGGGCCGGCCGCGACCCCGCCGCCCGCCTCTTCCCAACCGCCTGCCGGACAACCCGGACAGCCTGCGCCGCAAAAAATGTCGAGTGGTGTTAAAGTTCTTCTTTGGCTTGTCGGAGGATGCCTGACACTGGCGATTCTCGGGGTGATCGTCGCAGTCGCTTTCACCTGGTGGGGAGCCCGAAAAGTGAAGCAGGGGGTGCAAAAATACACGCCGGATATGGAGAAGATGAAGGAAAACGCCGACAAACTGAACCAGGAATCAGAAGAATGGCAGAAAAAATCGCAGGAGTTTCGGGATAATATGACCAATCCGGAGGAACTTCAAAACCAGATCCCTGCAAATCCCAACGATATCCCCCAGCGATAAAAGCAATAAAAACGAGGCGCCACCCGGCGCCTCTTTTTCTTTTTTTTGGCTACGTGAAAATCTTTTCCGGGTCGATGAAATTTTTGAAATTTTTGACGGCCACTTCTCTCCGGCTGATGTCAACGTGAAGATGCGGGCTCTTGGTGAGCCTTCCGGTGTTTCCAGTGAGGCCCAAAATTTCTCCCGCTTTGTATTTTCCAGCCGACGACATTTTGGAAAGATGCAGAAAACGCACCACCAGCGGACCATATTTCCGGCTTTTCGTTTTGACGTGAAGCGTGTTTCCGCCTTCGGGAAATTTTTTCGCGATCACTATTTCGCACCCGATCGGCGCGTATACCGGCGTCCCGTTGGGCACGATATAGTCCGTCCCCAAATGACGCGCGGAATAGAAAGTCTTTTCTCCAAAAGTATACCCGCGCCTGATTTTCTTCCAATTTTTGAGCGGAGGGCGCATACGGGTTTTGACGCCAATTTTTGAAAAATATCCCTTAGGTAAAAAGTGTCGCCTCTTTTCCGACAGGCGCTATTCCCAGTCGTTCAACGAGTTGAGAATTGATGGGCAAGTTTTCAAGGGATCGAGGTTCGACTTTTATGGCGCCAGATCCATAGGATTTTCCCACAAACTGAAGATTTGAGATGGTCTCGGGATTCTGCAGGATTTTCCACAATTTTTCAATGTAATTTTTATCGTTTGAATGGGGGTATACGCAAAGAAAACCGGTCAGGGGAATAATATTTGCCTCATTTTTAATAAATCGAGCATTTCTTCTTCCAAGGTATGCAAAGAGAAATGGCGGAATTTTCCTTACTTCCATTTTGTACCAGGGACGGCGCGTTGAGATCAAGGCGCGTTTTGCAAATCCCGCCTTTTCTCCATCTCGGATATAATTTTTCACTGATTCGGGCATATTTTCCCATTGAGTACCGTTTGGAAAAAAAAGAAGTGTCGGGCGGCCCTTTTTTTCAAGTGTTTCAATCGTTTCATTTGTCAGATACAGTCCGCTTGCGTCTCTGGTTCTTCCCACAGCCGACAAAAAAAAGTTTTCAGGAATTCCTGCCTCCGCCGCTTTTTCTTTTGTGAAAAAAAAGAATTCATTGGCTCCTGTGGCAATTCCCCGCATAACTTTGGCAAAGTCAGACAAGGTAAATTCTAACGTATAATTTTTTCGAGGTTTTCTTGAAAGCCCGGTTTGCAAAGCTTCCGCCAAATTTCTTTCGCGGATCTCAATATCTTCACATTCTGCAAAAGAAAAATCACTTTTCAAAAAATGAAACAAATTTTTGCTTTCGGGTGTGAGGCATTTCGCCCATTTCAGTTTCTTTTGCGGCTTTTCATTGCTTATCAAAAATATAATTGCATTCGTATCAACTCCGGGGAATGGAGTGGCTTTATGATCGAAGGTGATGACCCCATTTATGTGAAAATTTTTTGAAATCCAATTCCATAATTTTTTGGAAAATACTCCTTCGCATGTGTCAGCAGGCATGATAAAAGCCAATCTTCCGCCTTTGTCCAACAAGCTCAGCGCTTGTATTAAGAAATAAATGTGAAGGCCTGCTCGTCCGTCGAGGATGTCTCCAATATTCAGTAAACTGATTTTTCGAAAAACATCTTTTTGTTCACGAGAAAGGCGATGATGTCTGATATAAGGAGGATTTGCGACTATTGCCTTGAATTTTCTTTGAGGAGGCTTGAAAATAAAGTCCCGAATTTCCAAATAAGCTTTCTGATCAAAAATCCCTTCCTTTTTGGCGTCGTTGATGATTTTAGGGTCGATGTCCGTGCCAAAGAATTCTTTATCCGGCGCTACTTTTTTCAGCGCAGCATAAAAAGCGCCTTTGCCAACCCCCGGGTCAAAGATTTCATTTGCATTTTTAGAAACATAGGCAACCATTGCCTCCGCAACCCAATCTGGAGTCCAGAATTGGCCTTTGCCGCGCAATTTTTCCCGCTCTTTCCATTTTGTGGGTAATTTTTGTGTCACTTTTGCAAAGAGTCTAAAATATTTTTTACCTCGGCGCGAAGCTTTAATTTTCCGCCATCGAATTTTACATACGGCAGAATATGTCCGTTTTTATCCTCAATGTGGACGGACACCAACAAAGGCTCTTCAGTTGCATCTCCGAGTGGATATCCATATTTGTAGTAAATTTTATAAATTGCCTTTTCTGTCGTTGCACCTCCAGGTGCTTGAAATGTTTGAATCGTGGGTTGAATGAAGCCTTTTCTGATCAATTTCTCTGCTTCATTGAGAGCGATCCCGAATGCCTGATCATAAAATACGTGCCAAACGTGAATCGGAATCTTGTTGTTTTTTTGCCATTTTTTCAATAGAGCGCGATCTTCCTCCTTTATGATAATCGTAGGCAGAACCGCCGTTTTCTTCAGTCCCAACTTTCCACCTAATCTTTTCTGGGGTGAGAACTCAGTGGCGTAGTCCGGCATCCTTTTTGATTTCCACAAGCTGTTTTCACATTCGATTGCAATAACGGCTTTATCGAGCAGTGGTTTCAAGTCTGTCTCGTGAAGGAACGGCAATTCTTTGGTTCCGCCCACGCTTTCTAAAAACTTTTTTACTGCTTCTTGATGTTCTTTTTTGAAAATCATCAAATCGGGCCTTTTCATTTTTCCATGGCCGGCTTTTTCCAGACGTTCAAAGTAGAGTTCAAATGCGCGCACATTGTCAGTCGGCGCAGTGCCGCTGGGTCCGTAGGGAATTGCAAAATAGTTTCCCTTGCTATTCACCGCCTCCATAAGACGTTTTTCACTCCACACGCCTTGTGACCATCGCATCAAAAAATCACTTCCCCGGAGGCGGCGTGGATTGAGCAAAAAATCAGCCCAAGGCAGAAGAGGAAAATCTTTCAATTCCAGGACTATATTTTCCCTTGAGACGCTTAGTGCTTTTTCAAATGGATGCATTTATTGTAAGTTAAGCTATGATGCTATGCTATCACTATATCACTGCGCTTGCAACACTTCCCCTGTGGATAACTTAACAAATTATTTTTCCGCCAACTCTTTTTTTCCCAGCAATCCTCTTGTTGTCCCGATATATTGCACGACGCTGGCGGAATTGAGGATGCCGGCACGAAGAGCGGATTTCATATTTCCTCCCTTGAGATATATTCCCAAAAAGCCGCTCGCAAAGGCGTCGCCGGCGCCGGTGACGTCGACAGTTTTCACTTTTTTGATCGGCGAGTGGAGAATAATATTTGCATCGCTCGCCCATGCGCCCCTGGTTCCGTCGGTGATGCAGACAATTTCCGGGCCGAGCTTGTGCAAAAGGGCGAACAAGCTCTTGAGATCGTTTTTTTTGCTTTTGGCTTTGGCGGCGACTTCAAGCGCCTCGTTGCGGTTCAAAATCAATATTTTCGCAGCCTTCAGCAATTTCTTGAGATCTTGAAAATCGTCGCGGATTTGGCTGGTGCTTGGGAGCAAAATCAGTCCCGCTCCTGTTTTGTTTGTATATTTCAAAATCTGGTCGGCCTGCCGGCGCCAGTTTCCCGTTAGCGATGAAACAGAAAGCCATCTGGTTTTGATTCCGGCAAGCTTCGAGAGATCGATTGTCCCCGATGATTTTTGATAAAATATCACCCGCTCGCCTGATTCTTTGTCGACTATTATGAACGAGACAGCCGGCTTTGACGGACCAAGTGCAAATGATTTCAATCCCAGTTTTTTGGTGCCGGTCGACAAACCGTGAGCCACACCGCCCGCAGTTTCGACAATCCCGTCAATGCATATTTTTTCACCCATTTCAAAACCGAGCCACTCGGGCGCCAGCAAGTCTCGCGGCGTTTTGAAAATTTTTCCGCGGTCAGTTGGAACAAAGATGTCGCGCGTGATTGATCCGATGGATACGAGGTCGTACATAATTTTTTAGATTAAACTTTTTCCCTTCATCTCCTTCAACTTCCCCACTCCCATTATATCACAAACCGTCGGGGATATGTTGGCCAGCACCCCGCCGCCCAGCAGCCTCTTCTTTTTGTATTTTTCCGAGGCCAAAATGAACGGCACCGGATTTTTGGTGTGGAAAGTCATCGGAAGCTTCGCCTTTTTGTCCCACATACAATCGGCGTTTCCGTGGTCGGCCGTGACAATCAGATTGCCGCCTTGTTTTTGCAACTCTTTGTGCAGTTTGCCGATGCATTTGTCCACACACTCAACAGCCTTGATGGCCGCGACTATATTTCCCGTGTGGCCGACCATATCGGCATTGGCAAAATTGACGGCTGTGAAGTCATATTTTCCCTTTTTCAGAAATCCCAAAATTTTCGCGGTGATTTTTTCGGCGGACATTTGGGGAATTTTGGCATAATTGTCAGTGATTGGCGACGAGACCATCAGGCGCTCTTCTCCATCAGTAGCGTCGGCGTAGCCCCCATTCAAGAAATATGTGATATGAGCGAATTTTTCCGTTTCCGCAATGTAAAGTTGGCGGAAATTGCTTAGAGCCGCCGGCAAAGTCCCATTTACCGGATGATCTTGGAAAGCGGTGTGCACCGGAAGGTCGGAGCCGAAATTCGTCATCGCGACAAAATACAAATTTTTGAGGCGCGGTTTGGGCAGTCTTGTTTCCCTTGATTTTGCGAGGACAAACAACTTTGCGAACTGGCGGGCCCGGTCGGAGCGCAGGTTGAAGGAAATCACGGAGTCGTTGTTGTTGATGGTGGCAAATTTTTGCCCTTTTCCGTCGATGAGAGTGGGTTTCACGTATTCGTCCGTGAGATTTTTCTTGTAGGAATACCGGACAGCCTCTTCCGGGCTGGCAAAGCGTCTTCCTTTGCCGCTCACGAGCAGGTTGTAGGCAATTTTGAGGCGATCCCAGTTTTTGGCTCGGTCCATTGCATAAAATCGCCCCACGAGGCTCGCCACCCGCCCGACACCAATACGTTTCATTCTCTTTTGCCACTCAGCAAGGTGTTCGAGCGCGCTCTTGGGATACGAGTCGCGTCCGTCCGTGAAAAAATGGATAAAAACGTTTTTTATATTGTTTCGCTTGGCGAGCAAAAGCAGGGCTTCGAGATGATAGGGGTTCATATGGGGGCTGTCCGAATTTCCCAAAAGTCCCATCAGGTGCAAATTTGATTTGTGTTTTTTCACGTGCGAAATCGCGCCGAGGAATGCGGCGTTGTGAAAAAAAGTGCCCGTATTGATGCTTTCGGAAATTTTTCGCGAGTCCTGCTCAATGACGCGTCCCGCTCCGATGTTCATATGTCCCGTTTCCGAACCGCTGGTCTGGCGGTCGTCGAGTCCGACATCCGTGCCGGTCGCCCCGAGCCGGGTGTTCGGATACATTTGCGCGAGCGTGTCAAAAACCGGCGTTTTGGCAAGCCAGATGGCATTCGTGTCATCCTTTGGCCCCACTCCCCAGCCGTCGAGAATGGCGAGAATTGTGGGTTTTGGTTTTTTCATTTGATTTCATTTTCAATCTCCAACAGGCGGTTGTATTTCGCCGTGCGTTCGCCGCGGGAGGGGGCGCCGAATTTCACGTATTCCGCGCCGGCGGCGACGGCCAGGTCGGCAATGAAATCATCTTCCGTTTCGCCACTCCGGTGCGAGACGACGCATTTCACATTGTTTTCCCGGCAGAGCTTGATGAACTCCATTGTTTCAGTGAGTGTGCCGATTTGGTTCGGTTTCACGATGGCTGCGTTCACTGCTCGGAAGTCCAGCGCTTTTTTCAGGCGGTTTGTGTTTGTCGCCAGCAAATCATCGCCGATGATCAAGCTGTCTTTTCCCAATTTTTCGTTCAAAATTTTCCAGTTTTCAAAATCATCTTCCGCCAGTCCGTCTTCGAGCGAAACAATATCATATTTTTTTGTCCATTCCTGATAGAGAGAAATCAATCTGTCCGTTTCGAGAGTGGAATTTTCAGGCTTCAGCGTATAGTTTTTTTCTGTTGCATTGAAAAAGCTTGAAGCGGACGCATCAATGCCGAGAGCGACTTTGCTTTTGTATCCGGCCTCGTTGATGGCTCGAATGACAAATTCAAAAGCGTCACCGTGGCTTTCGAGGCGCGGGGCGAAGCCGCCCTCATCGCCCACACTGGTCGGATAGCCGGCAGTTGCGAGCAATTCTTTCAATTTGTGGAAAATTTCGCTTGCTGCTTCCAGTTTTTCGGTGAAAGTTTTGAATACGCGCGGAATAATTTGAAACTCCTGAACCGAAAGTCCCGAGTCGGCGTGCGCTCCGCCGTTTAAGATATTGAAAAACGCGGTCGGAATATTTTTCGGGCTCTGAAACTTGAAAGTTTTTGCCAGATATTCGTACAGCGGGACATTTTCCGCCGCTGCAGCCGCGCGGGCGGTTGCCAGCGACACGGCCAGCATGGCATTGGCGCCCAGTCCGGACTTGTTTTCCGTTCCGTCAAGTTCCGCCATAGCCGCGTCGATTTTTGGCTGGTCTTGCGCGTCCATACCCGCCAGCTTTTCGGCAATTTTTTCGTTGATGTTTTCGCAGGCGTTAAAAACGCCCAGGCCGCCATAGCGCGCGCTGTTGTCGCGCAATTCGAGCGCCTCGTATGTTCCCGTCGAAGCCCCCGAAGGCACGGAAGCCGTGCCAGTTGCGCCGCTTTCAAGAGTCACGGTTGCCTGAACAGTCGGGTTCCCGCGGGAATCAAGAATTTCGAGGGCGGTGATTTTTTTGATCTTTTGCATAAGCTTTCATCAATTTTTTAGAAGTTTATAAAATTTGTTCCCGTCGCATTTTCTTTTTATCTCTCTCGCCCGATCAAGGCCGATTTTTTTGATTGGCACTCTGAAATACAAGGCGAAAACGAGATCATCAATATAATCTTTGGTTTCTTTTTGTTTTTCAAAATCAATGGTCGGCAGAGACTTCAATTCGCTCAAAGCAACTTTCTCATCTTTGAATAATTTCTTGTTTCCCGCAATATCTTTGATTGTTTTTTCAACCAAGTTCTTGTCTTTGACGATCTTACATTTTGTTTCTTTGCCGTCTTTTTCCAAAACCAGATAGCCGTTCGCCACTTTCATATCGTCGAACTTTTGCACCATCACGCCCGAAAAATCAACCAGATCGGCAAGCTCGACATCTTCCAACTCCAGCATTTCTTCAGTTCTTTTGATAATCTCATCTTTCACAAATTGATTATCTTCCGTGATTTTGGGAACACGGATGAATTGTTTGATTGTCTTTATCCCAACTAGGATGTCCTTTTCATTTTCATTCCTAAAAAATGCATTCAATATATTTGTGGCTAGAGGAGAATTCAAAATCGACAACAGAAATAATAATTCTTTTCCATTATTGGAGGAGATTAAAACATTATTATAATCGATCATTATATTTTCTCTGGAGAAGCGGAAACGATCATAATTGATATAACTCCAAACTATCTTGTATTTTTGCTTATATACTTCTTCGCCTTGGCTGCCAAAAGGAAAATTCAGCAGTCCTCTCTTAATGAATTTTTCAGAGGCAGTGGATGCAAACCCATTTTTATTGGTTTTAGGGATGAAATATCCCTTTTCATCACCACTTTCCCTATATTTAACTTTATTTTTCGGATACTTTAATCCCCTATCAAAATAAAATAAATTATCAAAATTTATTTTTGCTTGCTGATGTTCGTAATAGATCGACATATCTTCCGAATTATTTTTGTAGGTATCGTAAAATTCCGAAAAGTCCTTATCCTGCTTAATAAAGTTCCAATTTATCACATCAACCAAAAGATTTTGCTGTTTTATTTTTCGTCTAATAATTTTCTTATCTTGCAATATATTATTCAAACATTTTTCAATTTTATCGTTAGGATCTTTGTAATGAATAATTTCGACTTGGTGAGCTATGGATGGTTTTTGCTTGTTCAAAATAAAAATTAAGCTAGAGGTAGCTATTGGTTTATCCTGCTTTAAGCCACGGCCGACAAACATTTTCCCACTAAAGGTTATAATTTTTTCAATTGTTGAAAATCCCGCAAGATGATATCGAATAACATCTAAATCACCTGCGGTTAATAAGGTTTGAGGAATAATATAACATAACCGGCCATTGTCTTTTAAGAGGGCGAGACCAAGTGCGATAAAGAAAGCAAAAAGATTAGGGTTCGGAGCATACTTTTTTGGGTTGTTGGGAATACTATGAAGATTGATTCCGTATACATCATTCATCCTTATTGCCTTTTTCCTCATCAGTTCAAAGAATAATATTTTTTGTTTGGAGCACTCCTTGAAGGAAACATAGGGCGGATTCCCAATGACAAAATCAAATCTTCGACGAGGGATTTTTTCATTCTCAAGGCTCTTTTTCATTTCTTTGAGATCATCTTCATCGCGGACATAGCTCGCGTATCCGAGATTCAACTTTTGAGTGAACAGAGAAAGCTGACCGTTGCTTTTTACATAATCGGCATCAGCGTCATATTGCGTGTTTCTCAAGGCCGTATCTTGAAACTCCGCAATGCTGTCCTTTGTTTTGAAAACTTTAATTTTCTTGTCAATCGGATTGTTGTATTTTTCGTTGATGATCAATGGAAGCATCCGCATCAAAATATTCATTTCCGCGAGATAGAGCGGGAATTCAGCGATGTCCAGCCCGAAAACATTGTCATTTATCAACTCTTCGATTTTTTTGGAAGACTCTTCTGAACCGTTTGGGACGGCTTCTATGAGCTGATCGACCGCGCTATATAGAAAAGTGCCGCTTCCGCAAGAGGGATCGACAATTGAAATATAATCTTCTGCCGGTTTGTTTTCGAGCCTATGGCGGATTGTTTCTTTCTTGTAGCCTGCTTGCTCGAGCATAAAGTTCACTACGGCTGGATCGGTGAAATACTGCCCCTTTTTCGTGTCTTCATAAAGTTCTTTCAGGTAGTTTTCATAGATATATCCGAAAATTTCGTTTTTCACATTGGCAAAATTGTAGTTTTTTATGAAAACAAAAATATCGAGCCACGGGGAAACATCATGCAGATCGTTTTTGGGTTTCCGAATGAGATCTTGCAGAGTTTTATTGATGAATTCCTGCTCTTTGATAAATGGGCGATAAATATTTTGCGAAATGCCGCTTGATATTCCGTCAATGATTCCCAATATCTTCGCGTATTGTTTGGTTTTCAGGCAGTCATTGATCGATTCATTAAAATCCTGAAATTGTTTTTTGAATTTTCCGAAATCATTGTCAACCAAAGTTTTGTAGAGAATAAACTGAATAATATAGGCATATGCAATTTCGACCGCTTTTTTCTTTCTCTCTTTTTCCTCAATATTTTTGAAATATCCTTCCAAATGAAGTTTGTTTTTGAATCCGCGGATCAGCGTTGTGATGGCGTTGAAAAAATCCTGTTTTCTTTTTTCCACCGACAAATCACTCGGCAATATTTTGAGTTGCCCTCTTTCTTCAAAAAAGGACAGATAATAGAATTCCGGCTTGGTATATTCTTTCCAAAAGTCTAGGAACAAGTCCGGGCTGGCAAATATTTCATCAAGCTTAAATTCTTTCAGCAAATAAGCGTTGTTATAGAATCGCCAATGGTATCCATCTGTCAAAATCCCGTATTTTTTATCGAGGTCAAGTTGATATTGCAAAAGCTGTCCCAGTCCCGCGTCGATATTTTCATGTCTTTCAACTTCGATTGGAACGACTATATCCGGGTTGATATAAATAATGATATCCGCTCTTCGCGCCGCTTTCGTTTTGCTTTCTTCAGTGAATTCATTTTTTCTCTTTTCAAGAGGGGTTGAATTCAGTCCGTCTGTCAAATCAAAAAGTTCCGCCGATCTCAAGCAGTCTTTCACAAATTTTTGCACGCCATCGCCGACTTCCTTCTTGTAATAGGATTTTTCTTCCTTGTTCCATTTTTGTTTCAGTTGTTGAATAGAAAGAATCATAGATGAAAGAATTGGGTTCGATGCGTCATTGATTATTTTCCAAAGCTTCAATTCCCGGCAGTTTTTTCCCTTCCAGAAATTCGAGCATTGCTCCCCCGCCCGACGACAGAAAATCAAATTTTTCGGCCGCGTTCGATTTGTTGATGAATTCAAGCGTTTCTCCCCCGCCGGCAATTTTGTGAGCGTCGGAATTTGTCATCGCCTCCAAAATGGCATATGTGCCGCCGGCGTATTTTTCTTCTTCAAATTTCCCCATTGGGCCGTTCCAGACCAGAAATGATGCCGAGGAAATTGCCGCTTTGTATTTTTCGGCCGTTTTGGGGCCGATATCAAGCGTCCCGTCAATATAATCTTCCGGCAAAACGACATTCTCGGGAAATTTCAGGTTTTTTTTCTGCGCCTCAACGGCAATCTTTCCACCCACCAGGACAGCATCATAGTTTTTGGCCAGATTTTCAATCACTGGAATTTTGGTCTCGATTTTTGCCCCGCCGACAACGGCAATAGCCGGTCTTTTCAGAGGCTTCAGCGCTTTTGAAAGTTCGGAAATTTCTTTTTCCATCAGGAGTCCGGCGCAAGACGGCTTGAAGCGCGGAATTTGAGAAATCGAAGCGTGGGCGCGGTGCGATGCGCTGAAAGCGTCGTTGACGAAAACGCCGAAGTGATGGCAAATGTCGATCGCGAACTTTTCATCCCCCGCCTCTTCGCCCGGCCAGAATCGCAAGTTTTCAACCAAGGCGATCTGTCCTCCGTCGAGAGACTGAACAATCCCATCTCCTTCTTTTCCCAGAATATCTTTGACAAACAGAACTTCTTTCTCCAGCAATTCGCCTAGCCTCTTTGCAGCCGGCTCAAGTGAAAATTGCAGATCAGGCTTTCCTCCCGGCCGGCCGAGATGCGAAACAATCACCAGTTTCGATTTGTCCTGTGCGAGAATATGTTTGATTGTCGGCAGGCTGATGCGAATCCGCCAGTCATCCAAAATTTTCCCGTCCTCAATCGGCACATTATAATCTGTGCGCAACAAAACTCTTTTGTTTTTGAAATCGATGTCTTTCAGGTATTTCATATTTGCAGTTTATTTCCCCATTCCCAGTATCCCGACTATCAATCCCATTGCGGCAAAAACGCCGGTCAATATCCAAAATCGCATCGTCACTTTTGTTTCCGGCCAGCCCTTGGCTTCAAAATGATGGTGAATGGGAGTGGAGAGGAATATTTTCCGTTTGAATATTTTTTTCGAGGTGAGTTGAATGACGACAGACAGGGACTCTATCACATACACAATGCAAACAACGGGCAATATCAGGGAAGAGTTTGTCATCAGGGCCACAACCGCCAGCGTCGCCCCCAGCGAAGTCGAACCCGTATCGCCCATAAAAAACCTTGCCGGATGTATGTTGAACCACAAAAAAGCGAGGAGCGCTCCGCAAATTGCCGCGCAAAAAGCCGCCAGGTCAATCTTGTTTTGGGCAAAGGCAATTGCCCCGAATACCGAAAAAGCAAAGAGCAGCACTCCTCCGTTCAGGCCGTCGAGGCCGTCGGTTTCATTCGAGGAAAATGCGGTGGCAAGCACGATGAAAATGAAGAACGGAACATACCAAAGCCCGATTTCGAGATCGCCAAAAGCCGGAATATGAATTGAATCCTGCTCCAACTTGAAATAGAACCAGAGCGATCCGGCAACGGCAATCAGGAGGAGCCACCCGAACCGGTAGAGAAATCTCACGCCGCCTCCCTTGTTGGATCCCCACCCCTTCACACTAAAGATATCGTCGAAAGCTCCCATGATGGCTGTGGTAATCAAGGCAAAAAGAGGCAGCCAAGTCTGGGAACGGCTCAAAAAATCGAGCCGCATGATTATTTTCGAATCGAAATACGGATGGATGAGATAGAAAACCGCAGCCAAAAAAAGCACGGTGACCCAAACCAGAGCGCCGCCCATCGTCGGCGTGCCGCTTTTCCCCTTGTGCAATTCGTGATAGATCGGCGCTTTTTCCCCGCCCACAGAAAACTCTTTTATCCTTATGCCGATTTTGTACTTGTAGAGATATTTCGTGAGAAGCGGCGTCCAAACCATCGCCAAAAGAAAAGCCACCGTCCCGATTATCCAAATCTTGAGGGCGGCCATCGCGGCGTGGATTGTGGTGATGTCGGCAAACTGCATATTATTGTTGAGCGAAGCGAGAGAAATCAAAACTTGTTTTGATTTTCAAGCGAGCGATAACATCAAAATATCATTTTATTTCCATTCATAATTCTCAAATGTCCAGTTGAGCAGGTTTCTCATATCTTCCCAGCGCTGGTTGTCGTTGATAATCACGGCGACAATTTTGTGCTTCCCCGTTGCCGGGTCGGCGGCGGCGAGCATAAGGGACTTTCCGGCGTTGTAGGTGAAGCCGGTTTTCCCTCCGAGACAATTTGGAATTTCTCCAAGCAGAATGTCCGTGTTTTTCAGCATATGTTCGTATTTCCCGTCGCAGGAGCGGACGCTGGTTTCCTGTGTTTTCATAGTTTTCCAGATGGTGTCGTATCTCATTGAATAGGCCGTGATTCTTGCGAGGTCATAGGCCGACGAATAGCAATTGTCTTCATCGAGGCCCGACGGGTTGCAAAAATGTGAATCGTCAAGGTTCAGCTCTTTCGCTTTTTCGTTCATCAAATCTCCGAAAGCTTTTTGCGATCCGGCAACGTGTTTTCCGAGTGCCACGGCCGCATCGTTCGCGCTGTCGAGGAGCATGGCCGTGAGGAGGTCTTTTACGGTTATTTTTTCGTTGCTGTGCAGCCTTTCGGCGGTGCAGAGAACGCTGGTGGGACACCCCACCTTGGTGCCGTCCGCAGAAAGCGCTTCGCTGTCGATGGTGACGGCTTCGTCAAGGTCTTTCACTTTTTCCATCACCACGACAGCAGTCATAATCTTCGTGAGCGATGCAATGGGTGTCTGGTCGCGACCCCTGTCATAGTGGAGAATTGTTCCGGAGTCAACATCAATCACCACAGCCGAACCGGCAAAAACTTTTGTTTCATAGAATCCTTTTTTTCTCTGCGGGACGAAGCCTGTTTCTCCGAGCGCCGTCTCGTTTTTTTTCGGATCGGAAATTGCTTCCTTGAAAGAGTTTTCAGCGGGTTTGTTTTTGTCGTCAGAGATCCCTTCGACTTTTTCGGCCGGTTCCGCCAGGCGGGGCAAATCCTGCGGTTTCAAAAAAAATCCGGCGATATAAAACTGGGCAGGCAGAAATATTGCAACTAACAAACTCGATAAAACTGGCATAATTTATTTCAAAGTTTTTTCTTCATTGTCATTCAACAATTCCTCAACCTTTTCATTCTTTGACAAATTTTCCCAATCGGGCAAATCGCGAACGCTTGAAACTCCCAGCGTTTTCAGAAAATCAAAAGAGATTTCATAGAGATATCCCCGGATGTCGGCGGCGTCTTTGCGCTCGACAAGGCCCTTGATGAGAAGATTTCTCAAGACATAGCTGCAATTCACTCCCCTCACAGCCTCAATTTGGATCCTTGTCACCGGGCCCCGATAGGCGACAATGGAAAGCACTTCAAGCGCCGCTCTGGACAATTCCGCGTCCATCTCGCCGGCCACCAGCTGGCTCACAAAGGCGGAATTTTGCGGATTCGTTGTCAGCTGGACGGAATCTTCTTTTTGTACAACCATGAATCCGCGGTTGTCTCTGTACTCGCCGTTCAGTGCTTCTATTTCCGCCGCGATTTCATTTCTCGAAACATCGCAGATTTTGGCCAGCTTCGCAAGCTTCACGGGCTCCCCGGAGACAAAAAGCAGGCTTTCGATGGCGGACTTCAGGTTGGAGGCTTTATTCGGCATTGGAATTGGAGGCTTGGGCCTTTAGGATTCTTATGTCTTCAAACAGCTCGCTTTGTTCGACGTCAATGATTCTCTGCTTCACCATCTCCAGCATCGCGAGAAACGCCACGATAATTTCCACTTTGTCTTTGGCGGAACTGCTCAACTCGCGAAAACTGATTTCAATCCTTTTTTCAAGAGTTTTTCCCAATTCTTCGATTTTTTCTTCAAGAGTAATGATTTCCCGCACCGACTCCCTGGACAATTTTTCCGGAAGAACTATCTCCGCAATGGCCTTCAGAAAAGCTTTTTTCAGGTCGAACGTGTTGACGTTTTTCGGGGCGGAATAGGTTGCTGCGACGCCCAAAAGATAGTCCCGTGAAAATGAGAAATTTTTTTCTTTCAGCCGGACGTCAAATGTTTGCGCCGCCAGCTTGAATTTCTGGTATTCCTTGAGCTGCTGCTCAAGGTCGCCGATCTCTTTTTCCTCTTCCTTGGTGATTTCGAACGTCGGCAAAATGCTCTGGGATTTGATGAGGATGATCCGGGAGGCGATGTTCACGAACTCGGAAAGGCTTTCCAGGGTGATATTTTCCCGGGAGCGGATATATTCCAGATAGTCATCGGCAACTTTCGCCAGATTGAGCCGCGTGATGTCAAGCTTCTGCTCTTCGATCAGCTCCAAAAGCAAATCAAGAGGACCTTCGAATTTTTCGAGTTGGACCTTGAACACAATAAAATCGTACCATATTTGGTACGAAAAAACAAACGGGAAAATGAGAGCTTTGGGAAGTGAAATTTCCGGCGATTATGGTGCCAGCCTCTTCACGTCGCGGGGAAACAAAATAGCCTCTTTGATGCTCTTGAGGCCGAGAATTTTCTGCACAATACGCTCGCTTCCCAGCCCCCAGCCTCCGTGAGGCGGCATTCCATACCGGAAAATTTCGAGATAGCTTTCAAAATCCTTCGGGTTGAGTTTTTTCTTTTTTATATTCTCCACCAGCTGATCATAGTCGTGGATTCTTTGTCCGCCAGAGGCGATTTCCACCCCGCGATAAAGAAGGTCAAATCCCAGCGTTTCCTTCGGATTTTTCGGGTTGGGCATCACGTACATAGGCCGGATGGCCCACGGATAGTTGGTGAGAAACACAAAATCGCTCCCGTGCTCCTTTTTCGCCCATTCGCAAATCAGCCGTTCTCCTTCCGGGTCAATGTCGTTTCCGTCCAAAACCTTGCCGAATTCTTTTTTGAGAACTTCAAGCGCCTCGGAAAACTTGATTCGCGGGAATTTGCCGGGAATTTCGATCTCGGCGCTGTATTTTTTCAAATCTTCCGCACATTTTTTCTTCACGCTTTTCAGGACGTGCTTCATCGTTTCCTCAAGCGCACCCATCACGTCTTCCGGCCCGTCAATAAAGCCCATTTCCGCATCCAGGCCCACAAATTCGTTGATGTGGCGGCTAGTGAAGTGCGGTTCGGCTCGAAAAACAGAGCCGATTTCAAACACCCGCTCGAAAGCGCCAACCGCCGCCTGTTTATAGAATTGCGGACTTTGGGCGAGATAGGCTTCTCTTTCAAAATATTTGACTTTGAAAAATTCGGCTCCGCCTTCCGTGCTGGCGGAAAGCAACTTGGGCGTTTTTATCTCCAAAAAACTTTGCGAGTTGAGATATTCGGCGTAGCTTGCAAGAACTTCGGCATATACTCTGAAAATCGCTCCCACTTTTTCATTGCGAATGGTCAGATTGCGATAGTCAAGAAGCGTCTCGATGTGAAGATTCATCTCATCGGCGGAGATGTCAACCGGCAATTCCTGCGCTTCGGACAGAACTTCAAATTCTTGAACTTCCATTTCGACTTTTCCCGTCAACATTGCGGGATTGACCAATTTTTCCGGCCGTTCTTTGATCTTGCCGGTTAAATTCACCACCCATTGCGGGCGCAATTTTTTTGTTTCCTCATAATTTTTCGTCTGGGGCGTGATGACGCACTGCAAAACGCCTGACCGGTCCCGCAGGTCAATGAAAATGATTTTTCCGTGGTCGCGGCGGGTCTTCACCCAGCCCGATATTTTCACATCACGACCAACGGCATTTGTTGTATCTGCGACTAGCGTTCGCTGCATAACAAAATTTTTAAGACTAAACCTTAAAAATATTTAAGGTTTAGCCTTAAAAATTTGCAGTCAGTTCTTTCACTTTTTCCGCCACTTCGCCCGGTGTTATTTGCGTCTTGATATAATATTCGTTTGCGCCGAGGGCGAGTGCCTGCTGGACCTCGGAATCAAGCGCCGAATTGGAAAGGATTATAACAGGCGTGTTTTTCGTGTTTTCGTTGGCGCGCAGTTCCTTGATGGCCTCATAGCCGTTCATGGCCGGCATCATCATATCGAGCAAAATACAGCTGAATCCGCCCTGTTCAGCTTCTTTGAGTCCCCATTTTCCGTTTTTGGCCGACACAACCCCAAAACCTTCCTGTTTCAGTTTGTCGCCGAACATTTCAATGAAAACGTCCTCGTCTTCGATAATGAGAATTTTTTTGCCATTTGATTCCTTTTGGCCGGAAATTGTTTTTTCTGCGGCAGCCGGGGCAGGCGTTTCAGGTCGGGTGGTTTCAACCGGAGCCGCACCGCCTCCAAGAATTTTTTTCACTTCTTCCACGAGCTGGGAAGGCGTGAAGCTTGATTTTGTCAAAAATCCTTTGGCGCCAAGTCCGGTTGCCCGTTCAATGTCCTCTTTGGCGCTCAAATTGCTGAAAACGTAGACGGGAATATTTTTCGACGCGTCGCTTTTGGCCAGCCCTTCCAAAATTTCATAGCCGTCCATATCCGGGAGAACGATGTCCAAAAGAACCATCTCCGGCTGAAAGCTTTCCACTGCCTGCTGGGCCGCTCTTCCGGCAGCCACAAGTTTCATATCAAAACCGGCGTCGGCAAATTTTTTTTCATATATTTCGCCGAGCATCGGGTCGTCCTCGACGATAATGAGTTTGGCCATATGTTTTTGTGAATTGTACCCTTATCTTATCATCTCCCAATTCCCTTGTAAATTATCCCGGCCGCGAGAATTTTTTCCTTGTCGAGGCAATTTTTTCCGTCAATCACGACCTTGATGTTTTTTCCTTTCAGTTTTTCGGGAGTGATTTTCAGAAATTCGTCGTGGTTGGCTGTGATCACAACCGCCTCGGAGTTTTCAAGCAACTCATCCAAGCCGGAAACAGTTGATTTTTCCGGCACATAGGGATCAAAGATGTGCAATTTCGCTCCGTGTTTTTCGAGAAGTTCGATGATTTCCAGCGCCGGGCTTTCGCGCAAATCGCCGACGTTGGCCTTGTATGATACTCCCAAAACGCCGATATTCGTGCCCTTCACTGATTTTTCGATTTCGTTCAGCTTGTCCTGCAAAAGTTCGACCGTATATTCCGGCATGCTGTTGTTGATGGCCCGGGCGGCGCGCAAAAATTTGTGGTCAAATCCGTCCTCTTTCGCCCTTTCGATGAGATAATAGGGGTCAACTGGGATGCAATGTCCGCCCACCCCGCAGCTCGGCCAATGGGGCATGAACGCAAACGGTTTGGTCGAGGCGCCCTTGATAACATTCACAATATCGATTCCCATCAGGTCGAAAGATTTGGCGAGCTCGTTCACGAAGGCGATGTTCACGTCGCGAAAAGAATTTTCAATGATTTTCGCGGCTTCGGCTTCGCGGATGGTTTTCATCGGCATCACCGGCGCGTCCAGAATGTTTTCATAAAATTCAACCGATTTTTTCAATCCTTTCTCGTCAAAAGAACCGACCACGCGCGGAATATTTGTCACGTTCCACTTCGGGTCTCCCGGATTGATGCGCTCCGGACAATGGGAAATGAAAACCGATTCGCCGGCTTTCCAGCCCGCGTGCTCGAAAATCGGACGGACAACTTCTTCGCACACGCCCGGATTGATTGTCGACTCAACAATGACAAGCGCTCCGCTTTTCATATGCGCGGCGACCGTGCGCGATGCTCCTTCGACAAAACGCAAATCGGGACATCGCCTGTCGTTCACGGGTGTCGGGACGGCGATGATGAAAATATCGCACTGGCCAAGCTCCTTTTCATCGCGGGCAAGATTCAGTTTCACTTTGGGGAGCATCGCATCGAGATATTTCTCATCAACGATGTTTTCGCCTTTCTCTATTCTTGCCAGTTTTTTTTCATCTTTGTCGTATCCGAAAACTTCATAGCCTTTCGAGGCGGCCAAAACCGCCAGCGGAAAACCGACATAACCGAGTCCAATCACGCAGACTTTTTGGTTTTTTTCGTTCATATTTGTCGGAACAAACTAGCTTATTACTAAAAAAGCGTATCACAAAATACGCAGAAAAACAAATGCGAGCGCTTTTTTATCCCAAAAGCTTTTTGCCGTATTTTTCAATAAAATATCTCGCCGGATAGACAAGTTTTTTTTGAAGCGCTTTGTCCAAGGAAAGCCAGACGGGGTTTATTCCCTCATCATTGATCTTCAGATCATAAATATCCTTGACTTTTGCAGTGTATAGATGCCATCTATGATTATCTGCTCCTCGACGGCATTTGTCGCCGATCACATCTTCTTTGGAAAATAATTTTATTTTTTTTACGTTTATCCCAGTTTCCTCTCGCAGTTCTCGCCTCGCCGCTGATTCCGTGTCTTCTCCGGCATCAAGATGTCCTGCGGGGATAGCAAAGGCAAAAGGATATATAGTGCGTTCAAAAAAAAGAAATTTATTTTCCAGGCTGGATACAAAAACCCCAACGCTTTCATGCCAATATTCCCTGGAGGCTTCATCTATCCACCAGACTATTTTATTGTCAATCACAAGGCTGCGTTCTGAAGTTTTTCCGCATGCGGTGCAGTGGAAATAAGTTAAATTGCCCTTATGCACTCTTTGGATTCTTTCCGCAAAACACTCGATGCAATACTGTCCCTCTTTATTGAGCGATATGTTTTTTGGTATACGCATAATTTCAATTATAGATTATTCAATAAAGAAAGGCCATCGTCAGAAATATCACAACGATGGCCGGAAAGCTTTCCGCGGATTTTACACCGCTATAAGTTTTTGCCACGATCCGCCATTTGTCCCACAGTGTCGAGAAACACTTTGGTTCTGACTTTTTCAACCTTGTTTTCAGAACCTCCTTGGCGAAACGTAGTAGCGCAAACAATATTTTTTGCAGCCATGATTTATCCTCCATTTTGAAATGAACAGCAACATTCCCTTTTAGCATATAATAAAAAGTAGGTCAAATTAACCTACAAGTCTAGTCGTAATGTTTTCAAAAATTCGGCAAACGTACTACCCCACCGGCAATTCCAGGATGAACCTCGATCCCTTCCCTTTTCCATCCGACTCGGCCCAAATTTTTCCCTTGTGCTCGGCGACGATCTTTTTGCCAATATACATTCCGAGCCCCGTCCCGTCGGTGTGATAGTGCGAAACTTGCTTCCCGCGCTGGAATTTTTCGAAAATCATCTGGATTTCCTCCTGATCCATCCCGATTCCCGTGTCGCAAACTTTCACGCGGACGAAATCCTTGTGCTGTTTGTGCTCCGTGTCCCAGGCAGAATTTTTTTCAAGCCGCACCGTCACCCCGCCTTTTTGCGTATACTTGATGGCGTTGTCGATCATATTGGAGATCACTTCTTTGATCTTTGTGGCATCAAGCTTCACTTTCGGCATGGCGATGGACGGTTTTTGCCAATCGAGATAAAGATTCTTGGCTTTGGCGGAAAGTTCGAGCGTCTTCGCGGCCTCATCCGCCAAATCCTCAATCTGCGCTTCTTGGAAGTCAAATTCCATCCTCCCAGCTTCAATGCGCGAAATGTTGAGCAAATCTTCAACCAGCTGGATGAGCCGCTCGTTGGAAATATATATCTTCTCCAGCGCCCCTCTTTGCGTTTCGGGAACTTCGCCATACGTCCCTTCAAGCAAAAGCGACCCGAAGCCCTTGATTGAGGTGAGCGGCGTTCGCAACTGATGAGACGCAATGGAAATGAATTCCGATTTGGCTTTGTCGAGCTGATGCAGCTTGTCGTTCGCCATGGCCAATTGATTGGAAAGGCTTTCCAGCTCTTCTTTGCGCTTCACTTCCAATTTCACGGAGCGAACGAGCATAAAGCCGAACCCAACCGCAATCAAAAGAGTGATGAGTGTCAAAATGACGTTGGTTTGGTTCTGGATGAAGAAGAATTCGGAGCCGATGAGCACGATCATCGCCACCACCAGCGCCTGTGTGGCAATCAGCTTGATGTTGAAAGCCTTGTAGCGGACGATGAGATAGGCGAGGAAAGCCATAAAGATCGCAACTCCAAACAAACCATATTGTTCGACTTTGAATGCCCAAATGTATCCAGCGTCGCTTAAATAACTGGCAATGTAGCCGCTTGTTAAAAATGACAGCAGAAATAGGGTTATTCCTATTGTAAGTAGTGCTATTTTCTTTCTCTCAGTTCTTTCTGCTTTTACATATCTTGATATCGCAAGAATAATTATCCACAGAGAAATTGCAAAATCCAAGATAAATAGATATTTCACAAAATAATTATTTTCCAATGCTATGCAATTTACAGTATCGAATGAAGTCAAGCTCAGTCTTGTAGGCATTAAGACAATCACTGGAAGAAGTAGAATGCTTAGTATTATCTTCTTAGTAAATGAAATGTCTTTTTTATCTATGAATACATAAATAAAATATAAGCTAAGCATATAGAACAGAACATCGCATAACTCTATCAATGCCCATGAAATCATCACAATTCTATTCTTGTCATAATTGAGCCAGATGACTAAATCCAAAAATGACCAAAGAGAAAAGGAAATAGCAATAGCCAACAATATTTTCCCAACCAATGCTCTTTGGCTTTTGAAAAACACGAAAAAACCGAGCAATAATGATATGATTGCCGTTGGAATGTGGGAATAATAAAGTAAGCGCGAGGCTTCTTCGACAACTACGCGACAGGCTTCGAGATTCGTGCTTATATTGTAATCCATTTTTGTTTTAGTTATGCAAAACTGCCATAAACCTCATAAATTTTTTTATGTGCTCCGGATAGCACCACCAGCGCAAATTGTTTTCGTCTTGCACCGGCGTCAAGGGCACGATAAGCGGCTTCAGCCCGAATGTTTTTTCTATTTTGTTGAAGCTTGGAATAACTTTTTTTTCGGTGAACTCCAGTTCCTCCTCGTTTGTCAAAAAATTTTCAAACAATATCCCATGGCAAAGAAACAGGGATAAATAATTAGCATAATAATATTTTTTTGATTTTTTCGTGCTTTTCTTAAACCATTTTGAAAAGTCGAATATATGATTTTTTGTGTCCGGAATAGCTCCGTGGGCTATGTGATGGTGAAAATCGACAAAATATTCACCCCACAAAGTTTTCATTTTGTCGAATTTTTTTCCTTCAAGCTTGTTGAAATCAACCACCCGTTGCGTGCTGATTTTGTCTCCACCGTTTTTTCCGTTTCCGTTGTGAAAAAAAAGCTTGCAAAGATGGTACTTGTCCGAGTTGCCGGCGACAAACTTGTCGTCTGTGAATTCCACGCAAACGGGCCTCAAATTCGCTTCATTTGCTAAATCAAAGAAATGATGCAATTCGATGTCGGGGCTGATCACATATCTGACAATAACAGCTTTGGGGTCATGTCCGAGAAACTCCGGCATATTCCCTCCCAAAAATTCCTCCACTTTTTTCTTCAGCTTTTTGTCATTCCATCTTCGCCGGATTTCTTTTTTCGCCCCCCCAAGCGGCGTATAGAAATTCTCGAGTTTCAATTCCCCGTCCTTCCCCCGCACAATTTTTGCTTCAGGCATAAATCAAAACGGCTAGTTGTTATAACCATCAATCCCCCATCCGCTTATATTGTAGCATAAAATGGGGAAATCAAAGGAGGAGCACACTAATGCCTAAGTATTTTCAAATCGATCCCGTCTCTTTTGACTGACAGCTTTGCGGTCCCGCCAACTGGAAAAGTAAATAAAGGTGAGGTATGTCCGAAATCTAGATTTGCTACAACTGGAATATTTTCCAGCTCCTTTTTTATTTTTATCATCCTTATTATCTTTTCATCCGTTGCCTTACTCGCTTTTTGAAATCTGCCAATAACAACCCCCTTAACTTCTGAAAATTTCGGTTGATGAAGTAGGGACTGCAAATTTCGGTCGAAGCGTTTTATGCTGGATTCATCATCATCCTCAAGAAATAAAATTGAGTCCTTAATATCGGGCATAAATTCGGTTCCCTGGAGAAGATTGATTGTACATAGGTTTCCGCCAATTATTTTTCCCTCTACTTCTCCCTCGTTTATAATTAATTCTCCATGATTTTTAATAAATTTTCTTTTCTCTTGATCTAAATACCATGCGTCATCACTCCATTCCTCAGCGGATGCGATTGAAAAAGGTTTATCGCTCATTAGACATTTTTTAAGATAATCAATTGTGTAATCCAATCCTTTTTTCATTCCAAAATTTGCAAATGCTGGACCCGAATAGTTCACCAGTCCGGTTTTTTGATAGATGGCAAGATTGAGGGCCGTGATATCTGAATATCCGCAGAATACTTTGGGATTATTCCTTATTAAATCGTAGTTGAGATATTTAAGTATTTGATTCACATTAAATCCTCCAATAACAGTTAAAACGCCTTTTACGTTTTTATCTGAAAAGGCTTCATGCAGATCAGCAACTCTGGATTCGATGGACGAGGACTCAAATTCGTCGATCTCTTCGGCGTTTTTGGAAAATGAAATCTTTAGACCTAGTTTACTTAGCCTCTCAATCGCTAGTTGTCTGTTTTCTTTGGAGATTATTCCCAAGCTGCTGGAGGGAGCAACGACTCTTATTTCATCTCCGTTTTGTAGCTTTTCCGGGATCACAAGCTTTAATTCATATCTTAATATAAATATTATCGCATTAGTTTGAAGAAAAATCAAATAAACAAGAGCCCTGTTCAATATTATAAACAGGGCTCATAAACCACTCAGGGCTTTCCCGCAGACGAATGGACAAAAGGGACTTAACTCTCTGACAAGAGTGATGTATTCATCAAAGAACCCTGTCTTGGTCGAATCAAAATCCCCCCTGTCCCTGGAGATGTTAATGCATCGACTCAAGTTTCTTAGTTTTACCTCCAAATTTTCCAAAGTGATAGAATATCTGAAGGAGCCCATTCCCTTGAGATACGATTCATCTGCTGCGCCCGAAAAACCTTTGAATTTCAGATCATTTTTGTAAAACAGTTTCTTCAGATTCCCCACCAGATATAGCAGTTTCTTTCCGCCTTCGAGAAGACTTTTCATTATTCTTGTTTTTTGTTTCGACAGTGAGCAGCTTTTGGCAAAAGCGTATCTTAATGAATCAGCGCTATAGCCGTCTTTTGAAAGTTCCATTAAATCCCAAGCACCGAAACCGCCTTCGGGCTCAATGTAGTTGTAGATGAAGATATTTTTCATGGGTAGCTTGGATGAAATTGGTACCTGAGACAAGAATCTCAAGACAAGATACCTTGTCATTTCCTTTTCCGAGGCGGCCATGAAATCTATCTCTTGGTCAAAATATGCCCCCCAAAGATTGGCAATCCCAAAAATGGGAGCGATTTCTTCACCGCCGAATGGGTTTGGTATAGAATAAGTTCTTTTTTTGGTGATTCTTATCGGATCAGACATATCTCCAAGAACTCGCAGAAACTCTTTCTTGCTCCTTTTAGAAAAGAAATTAATCCTCCAAATGAGGTCCTTAAGGTCAAAATCTTTTCCGATTTTTTCCCCATCCAGGTAAAAAGTTTCTCCTTTCCTAACGACATAACCTTTTTCATGCAGTTGTCGGAAGGTCGTTTGAACATGCCTGATTGATTCAGGCGATGTATCAAGCAGATTCCCCTCGAAAGATAAATTCAGCTTGTCCCTTAGTGATGCGTCCTTAATCCACCTCCCAACATATTCCTCTAGACTCTTAATTGTTCCATCTAAAGGAAGTTTTTCTGCTCTTTTTCCTAAGGCATTCAAGCTGTATTTGTGGCATATAACCTCCAGACCCTTAAAATACCGCAAATATCTTGAATGAATATCCAAAAGAGTCTGATAATAAGCATAGCCAAGCGTCAGATCCCCCCTATAGATTCCACAAGGGGGATTGGCAATAACATAAGTCTTCATTTTTGCCTCCTTCCCCTTCGGGAACTGTTTTTGAAAGAGCAGGCTTTTATACTCCGAGCCTCAAATCACATTACATGTTTGTTTTCAATTTGTCAATCTGTACCTAGACATCTGCTATTTTTCAATTTTAAGGATATCTCCAAGGCAAATCCCTAGCTCCTTAGCGGAATTTCTATTCCTAACCATTCCGATTTCAATGATCCCGGATTTTCTGAAATCATCAATATCTTCTGTTTTTGACTTATCGAGCAATGAACTGCCTGGATAAACAACCAATGTATTGTCGTTAAAATTCATCATGCGATCCGAAAAAATCGCTTTAAGGGTCCTACCTGATTTAACTATTTTTAGTTTGACTCTATCACCTTCAGTTAAATGTAGATCTCCGACCTTGTTCCAGATCTTTATCAAGCCAAAGTTGTCGATATGCACAACCTCCCCCTTTTGGAGTGGAATGTTTTTTATTTCTTTTTCATCTATTTTATTCCCCAACTCATCTCTTGAAACTCCGTTAAGCAATTTCCCGGCAATTGAAGTATGCACATGCAAGCCTCCAAAAGGAAAGTGGCGCTGCTCCCTGTCCTCATAAACATCCTTAATCCCAATTTCTCCAAAGAGCAAAGAAAATATTCCGGAATTAGCGCTGACAAACCAAGTATCGTTTTTTAGCCGACCAAAAATTCTCTTTGGTTTTTCCTTGAGTGGATTAACGATTGCCAAAAATAAAGTATTTTCCCCATGTGGAATTTCATCCGAAATAAGCTTTGATAAAAATAGCCCATTTCTAATTTGGAAAGGACTGACGATTACATTAAAAAAATTTAATTTATTTTTAGGCAAAAGAAAAGCCAATCTTGCTTTAACTTGCTCTAAGGCGATGTCGCTGCAATCTGTTATTATTGCGATATTTTTGCACATACTAGCTTTTGCTTTATTTCCTGTTGTTTTCATAAGCTAAAAACGTTTTTTTTAGATCTCTTTCTAAATCTCCAAGATTCCCCGCCTTAGGTTTTAAAAAATAGGAGGGAGTGAATAAGTATTTATCATTTTTTCCACCAACCCAATATCTTCCGTCGTAAAGTATCGTATAGCTTTCTTTATTTAGGTAATTTGCCAATCCTTTTGTAGCCGGGGCAACTCTAAAATGAAAATTTCCAAAATCGTAAATTCTCCCATATTTCTTTTCTATTCTTTTTTCGTCCAAATGTAGTTTTTGTCGCTCAAGCCAATTTTCAAAAACCTTGATAATTCCCCCCTCTTTTATTTGATCTCTAGTGGGAGTTACTATCTCAATCAATTTCAGATTGATCCTATTCTTATAACAAAAATCGATTAACTGAGGAATAGTGTCCAAGTTAGCTGGCGTAACTGGAGTATTAAACTCAACCTCTTTCCCCATCTGGTTTATTAAAAGTGCCGCCTGTTTTATTCTACTGACGATATGGTTTCTTTTGTCTCCCGTAGTTTTTTCAAATACGTCAGGCCTCAAAGAGGGTATGTGGATATGAACACTTGAAATTCCCGCCATTATCATCTTTTTAACTAAAACAGGGTTAAGCATCGAGCCGTTCGTAGTGATTCCGATATTCTCAATCCCGAAACTTTTTAATGTTTCAATGATTTCGATCAAATCTGTCCTCAAGGTTGGCTCTCCGCCGGTGAGCTGTATATGAAGTTTCTTCTCTTTTAATATCGGCGCTATTTTCCGAATTTGCTCCAGCGTTAATTCTCCATATCCGTTGTCTGCCTTTCCATCGGAGAAAGGACCGCAATAATTACATATGTGGTTACAGCGTCCGGTCAGAGAAAGCCTTATTTCATAAAGCGGCATCGAAAACTCTATTTTCATAAAACAATGAATAACTAGTTCTCATAAAAAGCTAGAGGATTTTCAGTATATTGTCAATTTCCGAAATCAAAAAAAGCGAAGTTGTGTGTGATAACTTCGCCTCCAAGAATCAGATTAAAAACCAATCAAAAAATCGCGTTGAAGCCGAGTTTTGCCACCAGGATGATGACGGCCGTTCGGAGCGTCCAATAGAAATTTCCGACAATCACGCTGTTCAAAAAGACAAACCAGTCTCTTTTCTTGAGTCCGCCGAATTTTTTGTGGCGCAGGAAAACGGTTGTCACGAATGGATCGGTATACACGCTCAAAACCGCAAAAGCGGCCAATCCCCCTCTTTTTTGCGCCCATTTCACCAGGCGGAATATTTGGCGAAACGGCCACCAAAAGAAGTGGGCCAAATATGACCGGCGGCTTTTTTGTTTCAAAAAGTCCGGGCCGAAATCACTTTCCTTGATCAGCTCGATCCCAAGCCAATCCTTTTTCGTCCAGTCATAAAAAATGATGAGCAAATAGCAAGCAAGAAGAGAAAGAAGCGCCATAATGATCCCGCCCGTGAGCGTCCCGAAAAAGGCGATGACGGCGATATAGAGCCAATAGTCAAAAAGATGGTCGGTTGATTCCTTGAAAGCGTGGCCGACCGCCAGCACGCCAATTTTCTTTTTGTGATAGATTACTTTGGAAATGGTTTTGTTGAGCGTGCACATATATATATTTTAGCACCAAGATTGAAAAAAGGCGAAGCTGTGTGAGAACAACCTCGCCTTAGTGAAAGAACATCTCGGCTTCGATTAATCGCCTTATCACTTCCATAAACCAATGAGCCGATGGCTTGAGGATAGTAATAAGGAAATAAGCAGAGAAAACAATAAGATATGTCCTGAATGTCCAGTAGGTGTTCCCCACTAGGACGCTTGAGACGAAAATACACCAGTCTCTTCCCGTCAGCCCGTTGAATTGGCCCCTACGAAAGTATACAGTTGTCGTGAAGGGGTCGAAAAAGATACTTAGGGCGAAAAAAGCGATGAACCCACCTTTCTTCAAGGCCCAGAGGATGAAAAAGATGAGTTTTGAGAAGGGCCACCAGAGGATTTTGCCGAGGAGTGATTTCGCCTGGCGTTTTTTGATCCAATCAGGGCCGAAATCCCTCACGTCCTTGGCAACTTCGATGCCCAACCAGTCTCTCTTTGACCAGTCATAGAATTTGAGAATCCCATAGCAGGCCAGAAAGGATAACATTGTCATTGTGACCCAGCCGTAGAGTAATCCGGGAAATTCACCAAAAATTGCAACCGTCCCAGCAATAACGGGGATATATAGCCCGTAGTTGAAAGCCAATTCAATTGCCCAGAACACAGAATTGCCCAGAGCCAACGTGGCAATTCTTTCTTTTTGCGCCGCGAGTTTCGCGGCGGCCTTTGCAAACCACGCGCGAATCTTCATCGCGACACCTCCCTTGCCTCGCCGATCAGGCGGGCTGATTTTGAAGAAATGAGGGGAAGTTCGGCGAAATTCTGCCGAACCCCCTCTTCAGAACCACGGCTTACCACTTAAAGAACGCCGTGGCCATCACAGTCTGGGATCGGCCCAGGTGCGGGTTGAGGTCGGGATTGGAATTGTGCATATAGGCGACGTTCATGCCGCCGTTTTTGAAATACAATCCCAGTCCGGCCGTCGGCCCCTTGTCCGCCCAACCGCCGTATACGAACAGTCTATCTTTGATGATCTGCTGTTCGATTCCGGCAAAAGGCTGGATGCGGTTGATATGGCCGAGGCTCAAATACTGCACATCAACGGCCACGGTCGTCCCAAATTTCGGCAGTACAGTCCAGCTTGCGCCGACGCGGGTCTGATGGATGGTCGAAGTGTACCGGGACGAAGTGATATTTTCGACATCTCCGAAGTCCCGGTCTTCATTCCGGCCATACGACCAGGAATACGACGCTCCGAAATTGAGGCCGTCCGTCGGCTGATACAAAACGCCGGTGTAGAGGTTGACTCCCCGCGAACGGGAAATGAACGTTTGCTGGCCTTGGGACGCAAATCCCATTTTTGACCAATTCACTCCTCCGCCGACACCGACGAAGAGTTTGTCTCCGTCGCGCAGAAGACTTTCCTTGACCTTCAGGCCATACGCAATGTCGAAGTACGGCTGATGGTCAAAGCGGACGGACTCGCCGTCCATCCGGGTCTTGGCATATCCGGACTGGGTATTGCCAAGAGTGAGTTGCGCGACCCCGCCGAACGGAATCGCCGCATAGATCGACGTTTCATAGGAATGGACTGTCGGCCCATTTCCGAAGAACATCACGATGTAGTTCGTCGATCCGCTCACGCGGAACGGCTCGCCGGCGGCAATGCACGCCGGGTTGTTTGACGACCCTTCCGGATCGGCAACCCAAGTGTTGCCGCGGCTTGCGGACAGCGCATCGGGCGGCCGATTGGCATCCATAATCCCAAGCGCCGTGCCGAAATCGGCGGCGCAGGAAACACCGGGAACCAACACAAAGCAAAACAGCAAAATAACCATCAGCTTCTGCATGGCACTCTCCTTTTCTTGTGATTTATCAAAATTTTCAAGGGGCTGTGGCAAAAATCCCCTCGTTTATTGCCAATTGTATATTATACACCTTCCGAACAAAAAAGTCAAGCTCCGGGCGGGGCTTGTATAAAGGGAAAAAGAAGGCGTAAATCGTTCCAAAAAAGAGATCAGTCAGTCAAGCTGGTCTCTTTTTATGAAGATCCCATGAATGTAGCAGACCCCTAAAGTGAAACAATCCCCGGCAGAAGATGTAAATATATTTACAAAGATTCATACAGACAGAAGGGAGGTGAGAAACAATGAACAATGAACAACAAATCGCCACACCTGATGTCTGGGTGTGGCTTTTGTTATGGGTGCAAAAAATTTTGTTTATTGGCTTGACGTGTCCGAACTCTGCGAATCGAGACATTC
>Ga0172369_10001214_pt1 | contig 37432 bp, 26 predicted proteins | sample LakKiv25m_FD_114539 | JGI IMG/M metagenome (GOLD analysis project Ga0172369, IMG submission 114539) | Freshwater microbial communities from Kabuno Bay, South-Kivu, Congo - kab_022012_11.25m | ecosystem: Environmental > Aquatic > Freshwater > Lake | place: Democratic Republic of the Congo... | reverse complement strand
GAGCTGTTTGGCTACTTTATCCTTATCGAATTGATTGGCTTCCAAGGATTTCAGAATAAATTCCTTTTCTACTTTTCGGATGAAATCGTCCAACGAGCCTGTTTTCTCGGGGATGTGAATACCTTTCAACAAATGCATTGTTTGCGGCAAATCTTCAACCGTAATTAATTCGTTTTTGGCAAAAATTACGGCTCGTTCAATCGTGTTTTCTAGTTCTCTTACCTCACCGCGCCAGTCATAATGATGAAGAGCCCGCATTGCCGAAACGTCAATTCCTTTTACGTTTTTGCTAAGTTCTTTTCTGTATTTATCAACAAAATGATCAGCAAGAACTGAAATGTCTTCGGTTCTCTCTTTCAAGGAAGGAATATTCAGTTCAACGACGTTCAGTCTGTAAAACAAGTCTTCGCGGAATCTTCCGGCTTCAACCTCGTTCTTTAATATTTTATTGGTCGTTGCAACAAATCTCACATTTATGGGAATTGAATAAGTTGTTCCGACCGGCGTAATTTCTTTCTCCTGAATAACGCGCAGCAATTTTACCTGAAGTTGAAGAGGCATTTCGCTAATTTCATCTAAAAATAAAGTTCCGCCGTCAGCAGCTTTTAAATAGCCTTCTTTGTCGGAAATAGCCCCGGTGAACGCGCCGCGTTTATGTCCGAAGAGCTCACTTTCAATAAGATTTTCAGAAATTGCGCCGCAGTTGACTGCCACAAAAGGTTTGTTTTTTCTTTTGCTGTTAAAATGAATTGCCCGGGCTACCAATTCTTTTCCGGTTCCAGAGTTACCGGTAATAAGGACAGTACTCTCCGTATCGGCAACCGTTTGAATCATTTCAAAAACTTTTTGCATTGCAGGAGATTTTCCAACCAGTTGAGAGAAATCGAAAGTCCGCTGAATCTCTTTTCGCAAAAGTTGATTCTCGGTTATCAAATCTTTCATCTCAAAGAGGCGTTTTATTTTTATCAAGATTTCATCAAACTCAATCGGCTTGAGAATATAGTCTTGAGCTCCGTGCCGAAGCGCTTTAATGGTGGTTTCCAACGAGCCGTACGCGGTGATTATAATTACTGCCGTTTGCGGAGCGACAACTGAAATTTTTTCGAGCAGTTCTGTTCCTTTCATCATCGGCATTTCAATGTCGGTGATGACGAGGTCATAATATTCATTTAAAATTTTATCGTAAGCAACTTTTCCGTTTTCGGCTTGTTCAACTATATAGCCTTCTTTGCTGAGAATGAAGGAAAGGGAATCATTTATATCTTTTTCGTCGTCAACTACAAGAATTTTACCGGGCATGTATATCCTTTACAAAATAAGATTAAGAGGAAAATTTATGGTGAAGGTCGTTCCTATTTTATAAGAACTATCAACTTTTATTTCGCCGTGCGAGCTTTTAATGATGCCGTAACTTACCCACAACCCAAGCCCTGTGCCGCGTCCTTCTGTTTTTGTAGTGAAAAACGGTTCAAAAACCTTTGTCAATGATTGTTCAGGAATTCCAATTCCGTTGTCTTCAAACTCTACGGTTATGTTGGCATCTTTAATTGAAGTGGAGACCTTGATGAAGTAGGAATAATCACTTGAGAGAAATTTTTCTTTCTTTTCTGAGATAGCATCCACGGCATTAATTAAAATATTTACAAAGACTTGCTGAATTTGGTCTGCTATGAGAGGGACGGAAGGAAGGGTATCATCCAGATTAGAAATAAAATTGATGTCCTTCGTCTTCTTTCCAACTTTTACGATTTCAATAGCTTCCCTCAAATTGTCGTTAATGTCGGTTGATTTCAGTTCATAATCGGAAGGACGCGAGAAATCGACGAGGTCACGTATAATTTTTGAAATTCGGGTGATCTGTTTTTTTACCAGTTCAAGTTTTTCTTTAATGAAAGTATCATTTGTTTCTCTTTGAACTATTTGCACAAGCGCCGAAATGGAAGCTAACGGATTTCCAACCTCGTGCGCAACACCGGCTGCCAGTGTTCCGATACTTTCCATTTTTTGTGTGTGTATTAATTGCTTCTCAAGAATTTTTTTGTCGGTGAGGTCGTGATGTATGCCGAAGTAACCGACAACTTTTTGCGACTCGTCAATAATTGGCGAAACCAGCAATCTTGTGTGAAACGGTTCACCGCTTTTCTTCCGGTTCTCAACTTCACCAAGCCAAACTTTGCCGGTAGAAATTGTGGTCCACATCGACTCCCAATATTCCCGTGAATGTTTTTTGCTTCCGAAGATGTTAGGATTTTCGCCGATGAGTTCATCCTTTTTGTAGCCGCTCGCTCGCTCAAACGCTGCGTTCACCCAAATCATTTTCCCGTTGATATCGGTTATCTGCAACGGATTTACCGTATTCTGTGCAACGGTGTAAAATCTGAGGAACTCCGATTCTTTCTTTTTCTCATAGGTAAAATCTTTTCCTAAGAGAAGGATATGAAGCGAACCATCTTTTTCATCCATGAAAGGGGAGATATAAAGATTGACGTCATGAATTCCGCCATCGTATGATTGCATTTTAATTTCTATATCTGCCGAGTTTTTATTCTTTATGGAAGAATAAAATTCTCTCTCAAATTTTGCGATTGAGCTTGACGCGACAATTGATGAAAATTTCTCCCCAATGATATTCATTTTTAAGGGGGGAAAAAATTGCAGTGCTTCTTCGTTAAGTTTAACGATGGTACCGTTTTCAGCTAATACAAAGCATGGATCATGGAACCCCTGGAGGGCTTCAAAATTCATTTCGCCTTCATTCTTTCTGTAATATTCATTTTCTCAAGAACAAAAATAGAGAAAAATAGTCACTTTCGAAATCTGGCTATAAAGAGTTTTCCTGCAGAAATTGAGAAATAAAGTTACTCACTTGCTCAAACTCAATCAAGAATGCGTCGTGACCGAAAGGAGAATCAATTTCTTCGTATTGAGCGTTCTTTATTAGTGAAGCGATGGCTTTTTGTTCTCCGGGAGGATAAAGAATATCGGAGGAAATTCCGATGCACAAACACTTTGCCTTAAGCGAACCAAGCGCCTCTTCAAGTGAACCGCGACCTTCCGAAACATCATGTTTATCCATGGCATTGGTGATGTAAAGGTAGGTGTTCGCATCAAATCGTTTAACAAGTTTTTCGCCCTGGTAAAGGAGATAGTTTTCAACTTGAAATTGTTCATCGAAAAGATATTGATTTGAAGTTTGAACATCTCTGGAAAATTTTAAATTGAAATTATCGGGCGAACGGTAACTAATCATTGCCGCAATTCTTGCAGAAGCCAACCCTTTTGGCTGTTCGGTGTAGTTTCCGTTTTTCCAATAAGCATCGTTTACAATTATTTGTCTTGCAAGTGTATTGAATCCGATAGCCCAAGCAGAATGCTGTGCGGCAGTTGCAATGGGAATCACCGATTTCACAATTTCGGGAAACATAATTGCCCACTCAAGCGCCTGCATTCCTCCCAACGAACCGCCGGTAACCGTTACCAATTCTTTTATTCCGAGTTCATCAACCAAATTTTTCTGAACGGTAACCATGTCGCGAACGGTGTAGTGCGGAAAATTCATCCGAAATGTTTCACCGCTTTTTGTGTCAATGGATGTCGGACCAGTAGTGCCGTAACAACCACCGAGAAAATTTGAGCAGACTATAAAATACTTATTGGTGTCAAAAACTTTTCCGGGACCAATTAACGGATTCCACCAGCCGGGTTTGTTCAAATTCATTTCATTGTATTTATGAAGAAATTCAAATTTACTTGACTGCTCAACTTCAAATTCATCAATGAATCCTGCAGCATGTGCGTTTCCGGTAAGTGCGTGGCAGAGGAGAATTGCGTTAGTTCCGGACTCATTTAATTCACCGTAAGTCTGATAAGCCACATTAACGGAGGAAAGAACCTCTCCACCTTGAGTTTCGAACGGAGCAGTCTCATCAAAGAGCTTGATAAATTTTGTCCTGGCGGTTAATTTTTCTACTGTTTTTGTTTCCATAACTATTTCTGTAAAGAAAGCTGTTCTATTTTTTGTAGAACAGCTTTGAATTATTCATCTTTATTTTAACGTTGCTTTTAAAGCTACATCGAAATCTTCCTTGATATCGTCTATATGTTCAATACCAACCGATACACGAATTAAATCTTGCGTTACACCGGATTCATTTTGCTCATCATCGTTTAATTGTTGATGAGTAGTAGAAGCCGGATGAATCACCAACGTTTTCGCATCACCAACATTTGCAAGCAAACTTGCAAGTTGAACATTATTAATAAATGTACGGCCCGCTTCAAGTCCGCCTTTTATTCCAAAAGTAAGCACCGATCCGAACAAACCATTCCGCAAAAACTTTTTCGCGTTTTCGTGATACGGATGTGATGGTAAACCGGGATACGAAACCCAAGCAACTTGAGGATGTTTTTCCAACCAGGTTGCTAACTCAAGAGCGTTTTTACCATGGCGTTCAACACGAAGCGAAAGTGTTTCCAATCCTTGCAATAATAAGAACGCATTAAACGGACTCAAGCAAGGTCCCAAATCTCTTAAACCTTCTACTCTTGCCCTAATAATAAAAGCAATGTTCCCAAAGGGGCCGTCAGCTCCAAATATTTCCCAAAATTTTAGACCGTGGTATCCGGGACTTGGTTCCGTAAATATCGGGAAATTTCCATTTCCCCAATTGAACTTTCCTGAATCAACAATAACACCGCCTATTGAAGTTCCATGACCTCCTATCCACTTGGTGGCGGATGCAACCACAATGTCGGCACCATGGTCAATCGGGCGTCCGACGTATCCAGCAGCGCCAAAAGTATTATCAACAATGAGCGGAATGTTGTGCTTATGGGCAACGTCCGCAATCTCTTTAATGTTGGCGACGTTCAATCTTGGATTGCCAATCGTCTCCAAGTAGAGAGCTTTGGTTTTGGAATCAATTAATTTTTCATATTCTTCAGCAGAATCGCCTGAAACAAATCTCACGTCGATACCAAGCCGTGGAAAAGTTACTTTAAATTGATTATATGTTCCACCGTAGAGGAGACTTGTAGAAACAATATTTTCTCCCGCTTGGGCGATTGTCGTAATTGCAAGCAACTGTGCGGCTTGTCCGGAAGAGGTAGCCAACGCAGCAACACCGCCTTCTAGTGCGGCAATTCGTTTCTCAAAAACATCGGTGGTTGGATTCATAATTCTGGTGTAAATATTTCCAAACTCTTTTAATCCGAATAAATTTGCCGCATGATCGGCATTATTGAAATTGTAGGACGAAGTTTGATAGATGGGAACCGCGCGGGAATTTGTTGCGGAATCGGGAGTTTGTCCCGCATGCAATTGCAGCGTTTCAAATCTGTAGTTTCTTGTTTTTTGTTCAGCACTCATTGTTTTGACCTCTTTATATTTGTTATTATATGTTCACTTATAGATAAAAAAAAACCTCTTGGGAAAGATTTCCGAAGAGGTTAAAAACCAAAAATCTCATCTTTCCACAATCCCGGAATTACCGGAATGGGCAGGAAGTAGCACCAAAAGTCACACGGGTGATGGTTGCTAAGGTTGTCGCCGGGCCTGTTCCCTCAACCTTTCTCGATAAGAGCTTTTATTATCTATAGAACATATGAAAAAGCCCTTCTCGAGTTTTACTTCGGAAGGGCTTTCACTAAAATTTTAGAACGTTAGGCAAAAACCGTCCGAAGTGATGAACACATCATCATACAACAGAGACACATTGCCATTGGGTTATTTGCGCTATTTAAATTTTTGTTTTTCATTTTTGTTGATGCAAAGATACAGTGCATTGGATCATTTGTCAAATACTTTTTTGTCAAGATTGAATATTTATGAATAAATCTTGGCGGCTTTTTCAGCTGAAGTTACAATCCCTTTAATCAATGCTGAACTAAATCCGTTGTGTTCCATTTGATTTAATCCTGAAATCGTAATTCCTCTGGGAGTAGTAACCTTGTCAACTTCACTTTCAGGATGATTTTTATTTTCTAAAAGCAGAGCAGCTGCCCCTTTTGCAGTTTGAGCTGCCATCATGATCGCATCTTCCGAATGAAACCCGATTTCAATTCCACCTTGAGAAGCTGCACGAATTGCGCGCAGGAAGAATGCAATACCGCAAGCACATAATGCGGTTGCAGGTCCCATTAATTCTTCTTTAATGATTAAGCTGCTACCGAGTGTATTAAAGATTTTTTCTGCATATGCTAACGATTCGGATGAATCTGACGAGAGGCATGTCATCGATTCTTGAATCGCAATGGCGGTATTCGGCATAGCTCGAACCACGTTGATTTGCTCACCAATAATTTTTTTAATCGCGGAGATTGTGGCACCGGAAGCCACAGAAATTACTGTATGCTTTTTGGTTTTTAACGACGGTTTAATTTGTTTTAACAATTCGTTCAGTTGTTGAGGTTGAACGGCGACAATCACAATGTCCGCTTGTGCAACAGCTTTTTTGTTGTCTATGCTTACTTGAAATCCTTTATCGGAATAATCTTTAAGAAGATCGAGATTCCTTCGTGTGAGGATGATATTTTTTGAAGGAACAAGTTTAGCGTGAACTAATCCGTTGGCGATTGAAAGTCCGATATTTCCGCTGCCGAGTATGGCAATTACTTTTTTATCCATCGTTGCTCCTTTATGAAATAGTTTGCAGAACCGCTTCTCTGAAAGCAGAATAATCTTTTGATGTTTTCACCGAACCTTTTTGCTTTGACAAACAAGCCGCAAGCCGCTCTGGCATTACTGTTTTTTCATTTAAAGTATCGTCTACTATATCTGAAAATTTTGCCGGATGGGCTGTTTCTAATACAACACCGTTCACGTTGTTGTGGTCATAAATTTTTAGATAATCTTGTAAGGCAAGATAGCCAACCGCTCCATGCGGATCGATGGTATAGTTAAATTTTTCTTTTACGACTTTGATTGCCTCAATGGTTTCAGTATCTGAAAAACTTGTACTCCAAATATTTTGTTTTACCGCGGATAAATTATCGTCAAACAGTGCCATTATGCGTGCAAAATTGCTTGGGTCTCCAACATCCATTGCATTTGATAATGTTTGGACCGAATGACGAGGATTATATGCTCCGCTCTCAAGATATTCCGGAAAAACTTTATTTGCATTAACTGCAGCAATAAATTTTGAAACGGGCAGTCCCATTGCTTTTGCGAAGAGTCCGGCAGTTAAATTTCCAAAATTTCCGCTGGGGACGCTCACCAGAAAAGGCAACTCAGGATTTTGAAGCTGACGATACGCTTCAAAGTAATAAAATGATTGCGGCAGCAACCGTGCAATGTTGATAGAATTTGCCGATGTCATAGAAAAAGCATTTTGCAACACGGGATCGTGAAAGGCTTGCTTTACGAGCCGTTGGCAATCATCAAACACGCCATCAATTTCAAACGGATAAATATTTTTGCCAAGTGTTGTAAGCTGCTGTTCTTGTATTTTACTTACTTTACCGCCCGGATAGAGCAACGCAACTTTGATTCCTTCTTTTTCGTAGAAACCGTTGGCAACCGCACTTCCTGTATCTCCGGAGGTTGCTACAAGAATTAACGTTTCTTTTTTCTCATTCCGTAAATAGAATTCTAAAAATGTCGCAAGAAACCTGGCACCGAAATCTTTAAAGGCGAGTGTTGGTCCGTGAAAAAGTTCAAGAATGGAAAGCTCATTCGAAAGCTGTATCAAAGGAGCAGGGAAGTTGACCGCCTTCGTAATTAATTCTGCCAATCCACTTTCGGAAATATCACTTACAAACTGCTTGGCAACTCGAACCCCAATCTCTTGAAGAGAAAAATTTTTAATCTCCTTAAAAAAGTTTTCTTCAAGTATGGGAATCGTTTCCGGCATATATAATCCGCCGTCGTCGGCGATTCCTTTTAGAAGCGCGTCACGAAACGATACTTTTATATTCCGGTTTTTTGTGCTGTAATAATTCACGACTAATCCGTAATTGAAAGAACTTTTGGACCTTCATCATTAATTTTCGAGATGAACGTGTCGCTGCTCAATTTAATTTTGGTTAATACTTTTTTCATCTCAAGGCCGATTTTTTTCGCTTCCTTTTCACTTCGGCTTAGAGCAAAAATAGAAGGACCTGAACCTGAAATACTGCACCCAAGCGCGTTGGCGTTTAAAGCAGCTTCTTTTACGAGTTGATAGTTAGGGATAAGCGCACCACGAACCGGTTCAATGATGTAATCTTCAATCGAACTTTTAATGAGGTCATAATCCGGTTTCATCAACCCTGCAATAAGTGCCGCGGCATTACCCCACTGTTTAACGGCATCGGTCAATCGAATTTGCGAACGCAAAATCATTCGTGCGAACTCGGTTCTAATCTCAATGTGCGGATGAATGACCGTACAGTATAAATCTTTTGGAACAGGAATATTCACCACATTCGGCGGAGAACATCCTCTCACTAACGTGAAACCGCCATACAAACAGGGAGCAACGTTGTCGGCGTGAGCAATACTTCCGCTCGCAATTTTTTCTCCTTCGAGAGCAAAGAGAAGAAGGTCGCTTTTAGAAAAAGGTTTCTTGAGAAGACTGTTTAACGCAAAGACGCTTGCCACAGCACTTGCGGCGCTTGAACCAAGTCCGCTTCCGAGCGGCATCTTTTTGTGAAGTTCAAATTCAACGCCGAATGTTTGAGGAAGCGCATCCAGCATAGCTTTAAGTGAAACAGCCGCAGTATTTTTTCTGATGTCTTTCGGTAAATGAAGTCCGTTGCCTGTAATTTTTGTTAAGTGAAGACCCGGTTTTTCGGTTATGCGCAGAACAACTTCGTCGCCGGGTTTGTGCAGCGCGAATCCGAAAACATCAAAACCCGCTCCGACATTTGAGACCGAAGCGGGAGCGAATACTTTTATCTTTTTGCCTTTAAACAGCCCGGCCATTATGAAAGCAATCCTTTAACTTGCATCAACTCTGCGCACAAGATTGCGCCGCCGGCAGCTCCGCGCACAGTGTTATGCGAAAGGACAGAAAACTTATAATCGAAGAGTGAACAGTCACGCAATCTGCCAACTGCCGCCGCCATGCCTTTATCAAGATTTCTGTGCAAACGCGGCTGCGGATATTTATCTTCGAAGAAATAATGAATCGGTTGTAACGGTGCAAGTGGAAGATCGAATTCCTGCGGTTCACCTTTAAATTTTTTCCAAACTTCAATGATATCTTCTTTCGAAGGTTTATTCTTTAATTTTACTTGAACAGATTCAAGATGGCCGTCAACAACCGCAACGCGGTTACACGAAGCGCTGATTTTAAAACTTGCTGATTCGATTTCACTTCCGTTAAATGCACCGAGAATTTTCAACGGTTCGGTTTCCATTTTCCCTTCTTCGCCTCCGATAAAAGGAATTACATTATCTATAATATCAAGACTTGCAACACCGGGATAACCGGCGCCTGACAATGCCTGCATCGTAACCACATTCACGGCTTCTATACCGAATGAGTGCTGCAGCGGTTTTAACGCAAGAAGCATCCCGATGGTAGAGCAGTTCGGATTGGTGACGATAGAACCTTTCCCGTACTTTTGTGTTTTTATTAAACCAAGATGGTCGGCATTCACTTCAGGGATTAACAGGGGAACATCTTTATCAAAGCGGTGATTTTTAGAATTTGAAATAACATGATAACCGCTTTTCGCGAACGCTTCTTCAACCTCTCCGGCTATGCTTGCATCAAGTCCCGAGAAAACAACGTTACAATCCAAACCCGGTTCCGTATTCTTCACGGTAAGGTTGGCGATTGATTCGGGAATCGGAGTTGACATAAACCAATTTACCGCATCTTTGTATTTCTTTCCGGCGGATCTATCCGAAGCAGCCACTTCCACTACTTCAAAGAAAGGATGATCAGCAAGAAGCTGAATAAATTTTTGACCGACGCTTCCGGTTGCGCCCAGGATTCCTACTTTTATTTTTTGTGTTGACATAGTTTTCCTTTTGGTTTTCTAACTCAAGTAATGTGAAATTCGTAGTACATCCGCAAGAACTCCCGCCGCTGTTACATCGGCGCCGGCTCCGGGTCCTTTAATAACAAGGGGGCTGTGGACATAATTTCGTGTATGAACGGCAAGAATATTATCGCTTCCGCTCATGAAATAGAACGGATGATTGCTGTCGATTGCTTGCAGTGATATCTCTGCTTTGCCATTTTCCAATTTAGCAATATAACGCAATACTTTCCCTTCTTGTTCCTCTTTTCTTCTAAGCTTTTCAAATTCTTCATCGTTCTCTTTCAGCACACCGAAAAATTCTTTTACCGTTTTAACTTTTCGTGCTTTAGGGAAAATAAGATTTTCAACTTTAATATTTTCGAGTTCCATGGTGTAGCCGCATTCTCTTGCAAGAATTAATAATTTTCTCGCAACGTCTTTTCCATTTAAATCTTCCCGCGGATCAGGTTCGGTGTACCCTTTTTCACGCGCTTCATGAACCACATCGCTAAAAATTCTTCCGGCTTTGAATGAATTGAAAATATAGCTGAGCGTACCGGAAAGGATTCCCTCAATTTTCGTAACCGAATCGCCGCTGCTAATTAAATCTGAGATGGTCCCTATTATCGGGAGACTTGCGCCGACATTGGTTTCATATAAAAATTTCACGTTGTGCCGTGAAGCGGTTTCTCTCAATTTCTGATAGAAAGCATACGATTTTGTGTTTGCGCGTTTGTTAGGCGTAACCACAGAAATATTTGAAGCAAGCACTTCAAGATAGTAATTGATAACATCTTCACTTGCTGTGCAATCTATGAAAATTGAATTGGGCAAGTTGAATTCTTTCATCTTCGTAACGAACGATTTCAGGGTAGGTGTCTCATTCGCCGCTGCCCACGCTTCTTCCCACTTACTGAACGAAATTCCTTTTTCATTTAAAATCATTTTTTTTGTGTTGATCATTCCGCACAAATTGACGGAGATGGAATAATCCTTAGCCAATTTTTGCTGATGATTTTTAAGCTGGGTGAGGAAAGTTGTTCCGATTAAGCCCGGACCGACAAGGAAAAGATTGAGTGATTTTGTTTTTGAAAGGAAGAACGCTTCGTGCAATGCATTCAATGCTTTCGCTTCATCTTTCTTTGAGATAACAACTGAAATATTTAATTCCGAAGAACCCTGCGCGATGGCAGCTATATTAATACCGTTTTTACCTAACGCCTGGAAAACTCTTCCGGCAATACCGGGAGTCTTCTGCATATTTTCACCGACAATGGCGATAATAGCGAAATCATTTTCAACTTGCACTTCGCTAATTTGTTTTTCCATCAACTCAAGTCTGAATTCCTTCTCAATGGATTCTTTTGCGAGAACTTTATCTTTCGGATGGATGGCGAGACAGATTGAATGCTCGGATGATGCCTGAGTAATTAAAACAACATTTATTTGTTTAGCCGCAAGCGCACTAAAAAGTCTTTCGGCGATACCGGCAACACCTACCATACCGCTGCCTTCAACCAATACAAGCGATATAGCGTCAATTGAAGAAATTCCTTTAATCAGAAAATCGTTGGACGATTTCTTTTTACTGATCAATGTTCCTTCCGCAGCAGGGTGGAAGGTATTTTTTATTCGGATCGGAATTCCTTTTGCGTGCACGGGCTGCATTGTAGGCGGATAAATCACTTTGGCGCCGAAGTGAGAAAGTTCCATCGCTTCATCAAAGGTTAAACTTTTTACCGGAAATGCGGTAGGAACTTTGCGCGGATCGGCGGTTAAAACGCCGTCAACATCAGTCCAAATTTCAATTTCTTGTACATTAAGTGCTGCGCCTAAAATAGATGCGGTAAAATCAGAACCTCCGCGCCCTAGTGTCGTGGTTTCATTCTCGTTCGTTGAACCGATAAAGCCTGTCGCAATCTGTAGTTTTTTATTTGCCGCAAAGTATTCATGAATATTTTTATTTGTGACCTCGTAGAGTACTCGTGCGCTTCCGAATTGGGCATCGGTTTTAATCACTTTTCTGGTATCAAGGAATTGAGCGGCAATTTTTCTGTCATTAAAACTTTCACTTATGGTGTAAGCCGAAAGCCGTTCTCCAAAACTTTGAATGAAGTCAAGAGTTTTTAACGAAAGTTCTTTAATTAGGAAGACTCCGTGAAGTATATCCTCAAGTTCATTCAATTGAAGTTTAATATTGGCGATAACACTGCTTTGACGCCGTACTGAGACTAACTCTTTAGCTATGGTAAGATGCTTGCTTTCAAGTTCTTTGAAGATGTCAAGGTAAGCAGCATTGCCGTCTGCGGCTAAATGACTTGCGGCAATTAGTTTATCGGTTACCGTTTGATACGCCGAAAATACAACCGTCAGCTGCTTATCCTTTTTTAATGCAGCCTTCACAATCTCTATGACGTTTTTTATCCTCTCTGCCGAAGCAACTGAGGAACCGCCAAATTTAAGTACTTTCATAATTTAAACTTTCATATAAGTGCAAAAAAAAACCGGCTTCTTGTACGGAAGTCGGTTTTTTTACATTTAAATAGATTTATGCGATTACCAACTTCCGGTCTCCGGTGGTTTTGTGGTGCAGGTGCACATAAGGGTAATCATATTCGTGTTTTTAAGTTTCATAATTTTGTATGCCAAACGTAACATAAATAAAAGACAGTGTCAATATGGAGAAAGAAAAAATATGTATAATATTCCTCTCCGGTGTAAAGATATTTACAAAAAAGCTTTCTTAAGTCCTTTGTCTATTATCGGGAGGAATTTTAAACTTTAAAGGTATTCACTTCTTCTTACTTTTTTTTGAAAGAACTCTTTTGGAAAATTTCTTGTTTCAAAAGTAAGTTTGTATGGATCAACTTTAAGTAAATTTTTCTTTTTCATGGGATTATTAACAAAGCGGAGAGAATATGAGTATTGTTCGAAAAACGGCGGTTCCGATTTTAGCGGTTACTATCTGGATTAGCATCTCGGAATTTTTGCGTAATGAAGTTTTATTAAAATCATATTGGGTTGACCATTATAAAAACCTCGGGTTGGTCTTTCCCTCTGATCCAATTAACGGTGCGGTGTGGGGACTGTGGTCGCTGCTTTTCGCTCTCGCGATTTTTATTATCGCAAAAAAGTTTACGCTTCTTGAAACTACCTTCCTAAGCTGGTTCGTCGGCTTTGTATTAATGTGGGTAGTTATCGGAAATATGGGAGTTCTGCCCCCCGGGTTACTCTATACTGCTATACCACTAAGTTTGTTGGAGGCATATATCGCAGCACTGCTTATTACAAAGATAAGCGGTGTATTCTCAAAAAGTTAGTTAGTTACTCACCTATCCTTTATAAAAATCCCGGAACTGTAGTTTTGGGATTTTTCATTTCTCACCCTTCTGAAAATTTAAATATTTATTTTTTCATTCGCTACAACCTTTTAAAGAGTAATTTGGTCTAAGCAATAAAACGGAGTTACCAATTTGGAAGACTTTACCACGCAAAGTGACAATGATTTAATACTCGCTGCAAAAAAAGGCAGCGACGGCGCATTCACCGCGTTGGTCTACCGCCACGATAGAACTGTTCTTTCTCTAATTGCTCATTATTGTAAATCTTCGGACGACGCTAAAGACATTTATCAGGAAGTTTTTTTGAGAGTCTACAAAGGACTCAAGCGGTTCGAATTTCGGAGTGAATTCTCTACCTGGCTTTTTCGCATAACAACAAACGTCTGTTTGTCTTATCAAGCCAAATATAAACGATATAAAAAGGTTAGTCTCTCGCCTTCGGCTGATGATGAACATCCTACATTGGATATAGCGGCATTGGGAGAGCATGAACCCGATAATCAATTAATATCGGCTGAAAAGAGTGCCTATGTGAGAAACGCGGTTGAAAGTCTCGCTCCGAAACAAAAAATGGCGTTCATGTTAAAGCATTTGCATGATTACAAGATTAAAGAAATAGCGCAAATAATGGAATGCAGTGAAGGAGCAATTAAAAAGTATCTCTTTCTTGCGACTGAAAAATTGAGATTAATTATAAAACCGAATTAACGGGAGAACCGTATGGAACATATTGATAAATCAACCTTGCTTTTGCTCACGTATGATGAGCTTCCGCAAAGCGAAAAGAAAAAAGTAGAACAGCATCTGCTCAGTTGTGAACAATGCAATGCTGAATATGAGGAGTTGTTAAAACTGCCGCAAATGGTGAAATCCGGTTTGACGGTTGATGTTGATGAAGACACGTTGTTTGAAGCAAGACAGGAATTACTTGCAGAAATTAGAAATATGAAACGGAAGAAATTTTCGTTGCAGAAAATCATGGACTCTTTTTCTCTTAGTCCCAAGTGGCATGTAGCCTTTGCCTACAGTGTGGCCGCCGTGGCCTTGATAGTCACGGTTACTCATTTTTCGTTCTTGAAAAATGTTTCAAACGGGCCGGGTTCCGAAGTTCAGGAAAACTCCGGTGAAGTTCAACTTTCGAACCTTCGATTTATTAACTCGAATTTTGAAAACGGTGAAGTGGAGTTAGCCTTTGATAGAATAACTCCGGTGAGTTTAAAAGGGAAAGTAGACGATTCGCAAATTCAAAAGATACTTGCAAAATCATTACTCGATAATGAAAATCCGGGGATTCGCTTAAAAACAGTGAGTGCAATTGCTGCGGAAAAAAATGATAAATCTTCCGGTGTTTTTAAAGGAGCGCTTATCAATGCAGTAAAGTATGATAACAATCCCGGTGTCCGCAAAGAAGCGATGACCGCACTCTGCCGTTTACCGTTCGATGATCAAGTGAATGCGGCAGTGGTTTATGTTTTGCAGAACGATAAAAATTCCGGCTTGCGTATTATGGCGATAAACTGTTTAAGCGATAAGAATGAACAGAATCAGTCTGCCAATCCCGAGCTTATAAATGTTTTAAAGAAAAAGATGCAGGACGATAGCAACAGCTATATCAAACTGCGCGCAAAATCACTTTTAACTAAATTAGAATCATAAGGAGAATTGTTATGAAAAAATTGAATAAAACAATGTTGTTTGTCGGATTGTTTTTGCTGATCGGAAGTATAGGATTTGTTTCTGCTCAGGAAAAAGTCACCAAAACTTTTCAGGTAAAAAAAGGGGAGAATCTGAACATGAAAGTTTCCGGGGATGTGAAAATTGAATCTTGGAGCAAAGATGAGGTTACCATTGAAGGTTCCGGACTCAGCAAAGATGAACAAGAAGACTTAAAAATGTCGCAAGACGGAAGTACTGTGAAAGTACTACTCCACGATAATCATAACGCAACTTTCTCCGTTCGTGTCCCCGAACAGTTTAATCTTGATATTAAAACCAGCGGCGGTGATTTAATCTGCCAGGGCAAGTACATCGGTACTCTTCAAGGAGCTACGGCAGGCGGAGATATTAAAATTGAAACAGTAAAAGGGGACGTTTCCATGGCAACAGCGGGAGGCGATATTAAAACCGGTGATATCGATGGGAATTTGAAATTAGCTACAGCCGGAGGCGATATCGAAACTTGGGCTATCGGCGGTGAAGGGAAACTTTCAACCTCCGGAGGCGACATCACTGTGTCACGCGCAAGTAAATCGCTTAAAGTAAGTACCTCCGGTGGTGATATAAAAATAGGAACAGTGAATGCTAACGTTTCAGCTTCAACTTCCGGCGGCGACATAACAGTCGGTAATGTGAACGGCATTGCAAAGTTAAATACTTCCGGCGGAGATATTAAGTTAAGCGGTGCAAAAGGAAAAGCAAGCGCGAATACTTCCGGCGGCGATATACAATTGAATAATATTTACGGCTCAGTTAGCGCGAATACTTCCGGCGGAAAAGTTTATGTTGAACTTACACCGGACGGCAGCGACGATAGCCGGCTTGCATCTTCGGGCGGAAACTTAACGCTCCTTATTCCCGAGAACGCAAAAGCCACAATTGAAGCGGTTATTAAAGTATCTTCCAAAAAAGATTTGAAAGACCGCTACGTAATAGCATCTGAATACAAATTTGACAACTATGTAGTTGATGAAGATGAGAGGAAAATCCGGGGAACGATTAATCTTAACGGCGGTGGAAAAACTATTTCGATGGCAACCTCCAACTCCAAAATTGAAATAAAAAAATTGAAGTAACCGCAATAGATTCACTTGATAACCCCGCGAAAGCGGGGTTTTTATTTGTGGGATGCTGATCGATTCGAAACTCATCTTTTGTAGAATGAAAAATTAGTTTGTTCAAAAAGGAAGGATTTTGTATAATAAAGCATTCATTATTAGTCATCTTTATCTAGGAGATTTAAAAATGTTGAAAAAAGTCTTCTTTCTCTCTTTCATCATACTTCTGAATTTTGCGTTCATCAAAGCTCAAAGCACCGCGCCGGTACCGGCAAAATCTATTTTAACCCAAGCATATGCCGCATCGGATACTTCCGGTAAAAATATATTTTTAATTTTTCACGCCTCATGGTGCAGTTGGTGCAAGCGGCTTGAAAAGGCTATGACAAGTGATGAGCTCAAACCAATTTTCGAAAAATATTTTGTTATTACGCATCTTGATATAATGGAAAGAGGAGAGAAAGTTGCGTTGCTCGAAAATCCCGGAGGAAAAGAATTTATGGAAAAAATGGGGGGAGCTAAATCCGGACTTCCGTTTTATGTAACACTTACCGGTAAAGGGCAAAAAATTATCGATTCAAATGTTGGGAACGGTAATAGCAATATCGGCTACCCCGGTAGCAGCGAGGAAATTGAAGCATTCGGAAATATTTTGAAAACTTCAGCCCAAAAAATGACCGGGGATGAATTAAAAGCGATACTTGAGTACCTTACGCAAAACGCGCCTAAGTCTTAAATATGAATTGAAGAAGAACGAGTTGTTATGCCTCCAACAATGTATCGACTTTTGTCACTGTTCAAGATGAGAAATAAAATAAACCTTCTCGTCTTTCTTCTTTTGTCGTTTCCCGGTATTGCGCAGCATGTTGATTCAGTTCCGCAGAAATTTCCGGTTGTGTTAGATGGGGATAGCTTATTTTTTCTACAAAACGGGGTGGGTGTTTTTTCAGCACAGCAGCGCGCCGAAGAAATAAGCAGACGGTTAAATAATTTCTCCCGCGCGACTGATAAAAATTTTGATTCACTGCGGATAGTTACTGAAGGAAATCATCTCCTCATTGCTCTGAATACTGATCCTATCATGGATGTTTATCCCGCAGATGCAGAGGCTAAGGGAATGACGCTTGATTCTCTGGCCGGCAATTATAAAACGGTACTTGCGAAAAATTTGAAAAGCGTTAGTAGAGCGTATGGTAAGGATGCATTAATTAATTCGGCACTCATTTCACTTGTTTACCTTCTGCTTTTGTCTCTCTTTTTCTGGCTGACAACAAAACTGTTTCCTTGGCTGTACAAAAAAATAGCCGATTACGAACTTGTGAAAATAAATTCGGTTAAGGTGAAGACGACCGAAATCATCAGCGCCTCAAGTTTAACAAAAGCACTTTTATTTTCACTTAAGTTGATAAGATTCGCAATTTCACTTTGGGTTATTTATCTCTTTTTATCGGGCACGTTGCGTCTTTGGCTTCATACAAAAAAATTAATGCTTCAGCCCCTGCTTGAAAGTTTCATGCTCCTTGTGTTTTATAGTGCTATGTTTTTAGCTATTATACAAGGGATTTCGTTTGCCAAACGATCCGTAAATAGAAAACTCGATCAATGGAAGGGGACAAAAATCCAGTCGCTTGCCATTAAATCTCTCGAGATTTTGCCCGCTGATCGTACGGTTAGTTTTTTAAAAGTGATTCTGAAACTTGGCGCATCATTTTTCGCTGTTCTCTTTTTCTATTTGTACATCACTCTCGCGTTTAGCCTTTTCAGTTTCAGTAAAACATGGGCGAACACATTAGTCAGTTACATTCTCACTCCCATAAAATCAATTACCTCTTCCTTCGTCAATTTTCTTCCAAATCTTTTTTCCATTGTTGTGTTGGTGGTGGTCTTCTTCTACGCGATTAAAGCGATAAAATTTATTTTCATTGAGATTGATAAGGGGACATTGGAGTTCACCGGCTTTCACAAAGATTGGGCTATTACGACTTATAAAATTGTACGATTCCTTTTGCTTGTCCTTGCTGCCATTGTGATTTTCCCTTATTTGCCTGGTTCAAATTCTCCCTTCTTCCAGGGAATATCGGTTTTTCTTGGAGTTTTATTTTCGTTTGGCTCGTCTTCGGCAATTGGAAACATTGTTTCTGGAATTGTCCTTACCTACATGCGACCTTTTAAATTAAATGATCGTGTAAAAATTGCGGACACTACAGGGGACGTAATTGAAAAAACACTTTTGGTTACACGCATCAGAACGATAAAAAATGTTGATGTGACGATTCCAAACGCGATGGTGTTGGGGAGTCATATTATCAACTATAGTTCATCCGCAAAAGAAAAAGGATTAATCCTCAATACTTCTGTTACTATTGGCTATGATGTTCCCTGGAGAAAAGTTCACGAGTTACTCCTTGAAGCTGCCGGAGAAACGGAAGGTGTTTTGAAAGACCCGAAGCCATTCGTGCTTCAAACTGCGCTGAATGATTTCTACGTCTCTTATGAACTGAACGCTTATACGAATGATTCTCAAAAAATGGCGGTGATATATTCTGAACTTCATACCAAGATTCAAGATGCCTTCTTCAAAGCCGGGGTTGAAATTATGTCACCACACTATAACGCCGTAAGGGATGGAAATCAAGCCGCTATACCTCAGGAAAACCTTCCTGCCGGGTATCAAGTCCCGGGCTTTAGATTCTTCGGAATGAACTTTTTCGGAAATGAAGGAAAGAAAGATTGATAAAAAATGTTATGACTCTTCTTCCTCTCTACATTTTTTTATCATCTTGTGCAGGTTGGTTCGATTCATTCCAATAAATTCCGCTGCCTTCGTAATATTTCCGTTAAATTTATCCAACAAATTATCGAGAAATAATTTTTCAATTTGACGGCTTGCTCTGTCGGCTGCGGCAATTCTCATCTCATTCAATTCATCCCATGTTTGTGGAATATTTGATGAAGATTCTACCGGCAGATGATTCGTAGACATAAACACCGGCTCGTTCGCGTGTACCATCCAGCGTGTTAAATAATTTTTTAATTCGCGAATGTTTCCACGCCACGGATATTTCCGGAGTTCGGAGAGAAACTCGGGAGAAAGCGTTCTTTGATCAAGATGCAATTCAGTTGTAATTTCCTTTAAAAAGAAATCAGCGAGCAGAGGGATGTCCTCACTCCGTTCTCTTAACGGAGGAACGTTAATAGTTAAAACCTCCAGCCGGTAAAACAAATCATCTCGAAAATTGCCCTCGGCGATAAGCTGCTGTAAAGAGCGGTTTGTTGCGGTCAGTATTCTGCATTCTGCTTTCAGCGTTCCGATACCGCCGAGCCGTTCAAATTCTTTTTCTTGCAGCACTCGCAATAATTTTACTTGAGCATCAGGATTTAATTCAGATATTTCATCGAGGAAAAGTGTCCCATCAGCGGCCAATTCAAATTTTCCTGGTTTGCGTTTATGGGCGCCGGTGAACGCTCCGCGTTCATAACCGAATAATTCGCTTTCGAGTAAATCTTTTGGAAGAGCCGCACAATTTACAGCGATAAAAGGCTTGCCGTTTCGTTTACTGAGTTGATGAATTTTTCGTGCCACCAATTCTTTCCCAACACCGCTTTCTCCGGTGATAAGCACTGTCCCGTCGTTTGCGGCATAACGTTTTATGGTGTTCTTCAACGAAACTGCTGCCGCGCTTTCGCCAATGATATCTTTAAATTCTTCGTTTATTTCTTCCTCAAAAAATTCGGAACGGTATCTGGCAATTCTGCTTTTAAGTGATTTATCAATCTTCATTTTTAATTCTGTGAGATTGGGAGTTTTTGAAATGTAATCTTCTGCACCCAAGCGAATAGCGTCAATAGCTGTTTCAATCGAACCGTAATCGGTTATCATGAACACCGGGATATCGGGGTCGACTTTTTTTATCTGTTTAAGAATCGTAATACCGTTTTCCTCTCCTTCAAGCATTAAATCAAGAAGAATTACATCCGGATGTTTGCTTGACAGTAAATAGTTCCCTTCGCGACCTGTGGAAGCAGTAATGCAGCGAAATTCATTCTCAAAAAGTAACGTCATGTCGGAAAGAAATTCTTTATCATCATCGATGAGCAGCAGGAGAGGTTTCATTTTGTTGTTCCTTCGTTTAAGTCGAGAGACATGGTAGTGCCAACTCCGGGTTCACTTCGTTTAATTGATACCCGTCCGCCATATTTTTCAAGAGTTTGTTTAACATAAAATAATCCCTCACCGGTGCTTTTACTTTGAGAAAATCCCCTCTCAAAAATTTTCTGCCAATTTTGTGTGGGTATGCCCATTCCCTCATCGATCACATCGATATGAATTTTCGGAACAACCCGGTAAAGATGAAGAGTAATTGTTGATCCCTTTTTTGAAGCACGCAAGGCATTCGTTAATAAGTTCGCAAGAATCTCCGCTAACTCGTCTCCCTTTAGTAATACGGAAAGTTCTTCTGAAATTTCTTTTTGATAGTGGAGAGCAATACCGGCTTCTTCCGCTTCATTTTTATAGATAAGCAGTGTTTCTTCGATTATTTTATTCGGGTTACAGCTAAACCGGATGTAAATGTTTTCTCGAAGATTAGCGATATGATTTTTAATTCGAGCGATGGTTTGGGCGATACTTATATATTGTTCCCTCTGTACAAGTTGAAGCTTTGTTGTAGCATTCACGCCTAACAAGAAACCGTTCAAGGTTTGTAAATCGGAAGCTAAGTTTGCCGCATGGATTGATTCGATTTTAAGTTCATTAAGAATTCCCAAAATTTTCGTCAGATTATTTTTAGTAAGGTCGTTGTAGGTTTTTACACGTTGGAAGATGTGTTCCGCGTATTTTTCGCTTCCCAAATTATCTTGAGTAACATTTTGAAAATACAGTTGGAGCCCATTTAGATTGCGAAGCGCCCAGGCGCCGTGTGAAAAAGTGATAAATAATTGAAGCAGCTCTTCTTCTAATTTTTCTTTTACGAGAGGATTTTTTAACTGTCGTGACGAAAGGAAAAATAAAAGGTGTGGAAGAAACATACTGAAAAAAGTGAAAAGAACCGGGAAGCCGTATTTCACACCAAAATGTTCCGACCGCAGGGTAAGAATGATTATAAACCATAGTACTGAAACGCTTGCCGCTACTAAAATAGAAGAGAGTTTGATGTTCCAATGATAGAGATTTATTCCAAGTCGTATTCCGCCAAGAATGATGAGAATGGAGAAAACGATTATTGCTAGATAAATTTGCAATTCTCTGTTGATAAACAGACGATATAAACTTCCCGGCAGCATTATTAGCGCTGCCGTTACACCTGCATACTCTTCAACTACAATTGTTTGTCCCGGACATATATTGGAGATATATTTTTCTTTCCCACCATAAAATTTTACACGCAGGTTATAATGAGCTGAAGTATCAACTCCAAAATGAGCAACCAATTCGGCCTGAGCTTGCAATGAAAACTCATTTGAGCCAAGTTGACGATATCCAACCAGTTTCTCTTTTCCATTATAATTTTGATAAAGATAAATTTTGCAGCCAAGTCCACTTGCATTTGAGAGAACCCCTTTTGGAATAACGCGGATGAAATTTTTTTCATTTAGATTATTATTCCAGAATTTGTTGAAACCGGGATAGTGAGCAGTGAGTATGTCAAGGTCACCGTCCGCATCAAAATCTGCCGTAACCGAAATATTCGCTTGAGCAGGCTTCAATTTGTACAGATTGGTTTGATCGATGAACTGTTTTGCAGAATCATTAATAAGCAAATGAAGAGCGTTTTGCATTGAAGTAAGATTGATGAGGATATCGACGAAACCATCGTTATTAAAATCAGCAAAGTTTAGAAGAATATTTTGTCCAACGCGCTGATGAAGTTGTGAAAAATCAATCGGTAGTTGAGCAGATGCTTCATGGAAATATCCGTGACCGTCATTTTTGAAAATTTGCAAAATAGTTTGATCCGATGACACGAATAAATCCAGGTCACCATCATTATCAAAATCAACCGCACCGGCACTATAGTTTTCGCTCAATTCATGCGGAGAAAGTCTCTTTGCGCTTTCATCAATAAAGGTGATACCGTTGTTAATTAGTAACTGCGGTTTACGCCAACGGTTGATAATAAAAAGATCGTTTAAGTCATCATTGTTAAAATCGGCAAAAATAGTTTGAACATTCCACCCCGATGTTTTTTGCTGGAGTGAGGTATCAACTTCCCAATTGTTTCCATATCCTTTATTGATGAGAAGAAAATCTGCACCGGGTTTGGAGCTATCACCATAATAAAACGTGTAACAGAGGTCGAGGTCTCCGTCTTTGTCCACATCAAGGGGAATGACGGAACTTATAAACTGCTTCGGAAAATGAGAATCGCCGGGTAACGTTATATCCGAACCAAAGATACCGGCTTCATTGTTAAAGCGAATTCGATAGTCGAAAGAAGATTTTGAAACCGATCCGATGAAGGCATCGTTATATCCATCCTCATTGAAATCAGCAAGACAATTAACAGCATTATTCGTAACGGCAAAATCGGGTAAATCAAAAATCCCGGATAAAAACGTCTGGTTTTCGAGTTGTTTTGATAATCTTCAAAAAACGCATTGGTAAAATCGATGGAATAAATGTCGGTTAAGGTATCATTGGTAAAATCGGTTGCCGAAAGAAAGTTTACGTAGGTGTATTCAGCTTTTGCTAAACCAAACTCTTTGGCTTTTTCAGAGAAAAAAATTGTATTCGTTGCGGTGGCGTCATACAATTTCCCGTCGGCGGAGGTGAAGAGAATTGTTCTATTGTTCAGCTTCCAGAGATGTGAGAGATTTAAGCTTTTTGGGATTTCAATATTCAATCGGCTTCCGTCGTCGTTTATAAAAGTTCGTACCATGAAACCAAGTTCGTCAAATGAATAGGAGAGCGGAACCTTTTCCTCGGCAATCTCTACCATCTTATCCCCTTTGAGCAAGAAGTTGGTGTGGTGGATATCCTTCGCGAAGAGATCATTCTTATCAAGACGTATTTCAACAAACTCTTTAGCCTGTTTTTTGTTTTTAATCATGAAAAAGTTTTTACCGTCAAATTTCACTATCCCTTCAGACTTTGTAAGAAAGTAGATATCGCACGATGAACGCTGTACTGCGCTATTGAGATGAGAGGTAAGGGGAGTTTTAATCTTCTCCCACTTTTCTCCGTTCAGTTTTAAAAGTGTACCGAAGTTTCCGTAAGCATAAACAGTGGTGCTATCGCAAATAACAAATCCCGAAAAAGGAAGTTCATAAATCAAATCAAATTTTGACCACTTACCATTAAAAAATTTGTAGAAGTGGGTGTGCCAGTTTTTGTCCATAGCCGCAAGTAGGAAATACTTATCCTTATAACCTTTTATAACTTTTCTTGTGTAATCTTTTCCGGCCGGGGTAGAGAAAAATTGCCAACGCGCTCCAACCTTATGAAAAAGATTTCCTTCGATATCGTTCAGCCATAAATCATCTTTTGATGCGACGTGTAAAAAGTATAGAGATTGTTTAGCCGGTGTAGCTATTTCAGTCCAGTTAAACCGGTTGAACTGTTGCGGGAGAAGGGAAGTAAACGCAAATACTATGAAAAACAATTTTTTCATACTTGCATATTAGGGAATCAGAGAGTTAAAAGCACTATTGTTGCGAAGAAAAGCAACAGTGTCGCTTTATCAGGCTCCTTCTTGATGATAAAGCTTTTTTAATCTTTAGAATTTGAGCGAAAAATGAACTTTTTTAGACACGATTGTCTGGAACAAGAATTGTTTTTATATCGCAAAAAATAAGGCAATAAAGTGAATTCAAATCAGTTTTATAAAATCTGTCCGTCGTGCGAATACTTTTGCAGTATGAAGGAATCGGATAACTTTTGCTCCTTATGCGGTGATAATTTACTCACAGAATGTCCTTCATGTAATGTTCCTATCGCAAATCCCTATGCCAAATTTTGCAAGCTTTGCGGAATTCCGTTACCAGGGAGAAACCGTAAGGAAACTGACAAAAAGAATGAATTTAAAATAAAAGAATAGGTTGAACCATGTATTCAAAGACTAATAAAACAAATCGAAGTTTTTCTTATAAAAACTTTAAGATAATTCTTTCCTTACTCTGTCTGTTGAATTTCCAACAAATTTCAGCTCAAATTTTTTCAACAACAACTGGCGGCAATTGGGAAGATACTACAGCCTGGGTCGGCTATAAAATTCCCGGCGCGCTGGATTCTGTAATCATTCAAGGTCCCATGACACTTAATTTCGACGCTCCATCTATGCACGACTTATTTATTACCGAAAGTGGTTCCTTTTTGAATGGCTGGCAAAGCAACGTTACCGTATCTCACAACGTTTGGGTTAACGGAACAGTCGATTGCGCGAGTCTATCCGATTTCAAGATAGGAGGAGATTTTCACTTAAACGGTAAGTGGAAAGCGAACATAAATTTTACCGGAACGCAATCACACTTGATGACAACCGCGGCAACATCCGCCTTAGATCCGTACAGCCATATTCTTGCTATTGAATCTAACATTATTGCAGGGTCCGATATTTATATACGTGGAAATGGTTACCCCGCGGTGGTCGCAAAAACTATTGATCTGAGCGGTGGTTTTTCAATGCATCTTTCTAAAGTGAGATTAGGGCAGCAATATTATTATGATAACGGTGGTCTTCGTACAAAAGTAATTGGAGGCAATAATTCAATTTATTTGAATGAAGATAGACCAACATATATGGATCAATACTTTTTCGAGTTTTGTGATTTACAAGATGTAACTCTTCGGGGAAGATTATTTTTTGCCGGTGGTGTTAGATTATTAGGTGAGGTTATAATAGCGGATACATTGAAAGCAGCTGTTGGTGTAGGTAATTGGGTTGTAGAAACCCTTGGGAATTTTACAAACAATGGAACTATTGAAAATCCAGGTTTACGATTCACTTTCCATAACAATGTAACAAATAATGGAATTTTTGATCCCTCAGTTATAACCTTTCTCGGAACGAACGATCATCAAGTAGTAACATCTCCGGGCAACTGGATAAACTTTATCAGTAATTTCGTTTCTGAAGAAGGTAAAATTGTAGCCGGCAGCGATCTCTATATCTCTTCCAGCACAAGTTTTCTTAACGCAAAGGAAATTGATTTAACGAAGGGATATAATCTTTACTTAAAGAATGTTCGTGTCGGGTACAGTGCAAACACTTACAGAACAGTTATTACCGGAGGTGGGAATTCCATCACCATGAGCGGCACAAATCAATATTATGAAAAGTGCGACCTTAATAATGTAACGCTTAAAGGGAAATCCATTATTGGTTCCGATGCTGATTTTTATGGTGAGGTAGTCAATCAAGACACCATTCACACTTCAAATAATTACACCATCGATGTACACGGAAATTTCTCTAATAACGGTAAAGTATTAATGCTGAATGGTTATTGGCCAAGTTTTAATTTTCACCAAAATCTAACCAATAACGGAACACTTGAAGCGAAAAAAATAAATTTCGTCGGGTCGAATGACCATATCATCAAAACACTAAATTCAAAATTCATCAATTTTTATTCCGAGTTAAACGCTCCCGATGGAAAACTTGTTGCGGAGTCTGATCTTTATTTTAAAAGTAATCTCGGGTATTTGATTGCAAAGGAAATTGATCTTACTAAAGGATACGATCTTTATCTGCAAGATTTAAGAGTCGGTTGGAATTCCGCCGCATACAAAACAAAAATTAACGGCGGGGGTAATTCGGTTTACTTGCGCGGTGGATTAAATAGCTATTATGAAAATAGTGACTTATACGATGTTGCACTTAAAGGTTATACCGTGTTTAAAGGGAATAACAATGATCTTTATGGGGAGATTGTAAATGCAGACACCCTAACCAACAACTCAATTATCACGTTAAACTCGCACGGAAATTTTACCAATCACGGAATAATGTTCAATTCAAGTTACGATATCAATATGAATATTTATGGTGACTTGACTAATGATAGCAACTATGCAGCAATCAGCACCAATCTGGTAGGGGTGCATGATCAGCACATTTTCCTTCCAACAAACAAACCTTTGAATAGCATGATTACAAATTTTAAATGCGAATTATCAGGAACCGTCTACAAGTGGCGGAAAGACGGAAATGATATTTCAAACGCAACCACTAATCAACTTAGTTTTAATTCTCCGATAACCGCGAATGCATATGGAACTTATCAATGTATTGTTGACGGACAACCGTCACGAAAAATATTTATCGGACAATCAGCTCCGGCAGCATTTGAAATTTATGATGTAAATATTTCAAATCTATCTGCCACGCAGACAAAGGTTGAATGGAAAACAACTGTTCCCGCAAGCGGATTTATCTTTTATGCGGAAAACGATACTACTAACGGTTATCCGTTAGAAGCGATGGAGCCACAAGGAGCATTTCTTCAACATAGCCTGATGCTTGAAAATCTTACGAAAGGTTCTACATACTATTTCATTATTGATCAGAATGACGCAGAGTGGAATAATATTCGCTCTCTCCCATATAGCTTTGTTGCGGGGGATAGTCTTGTTGGAATAAATGATGAGACTAGTGCACCTCTTGAGTTTTCGCTTTCGCAAAATTATCCCAACCCGTTCAACCCGGCAACCATTATCAAATATTCTATTCCTCAATCAGGCAAAGTTTCACTGAAAATATTTGATTTGCTCGGAAAAGAAATAGCAGAAATTGTAAACGAACAACAAGATGCGGGCAGACATGAAGTTGCGTTTGAAGCATTCGGGCTTTCAAGCGGATTTTATTTTTACCGATTAACGAGTGGTACAATGACTTCCACTAAAAAAATGCTTTTGATAAAGTAATCAAGAACAATAATCTCAAAAAAAAATGTTCAATACACAAAACAAACACATCAATCATAAAGGAGTTCTGTTATGAAGCAACTTGCTGGTTTTCTCATTGTAATTATAGGAGTGATGGTGCTAATTTCATCATGTAAAAAGGAAGAAAGTAATCCAACAACTGCGTCCGGTGCAAAAACCATGACGCTAAATCACTGGGGTGTTGATTTTTCACAAGGGATTACCGGTTCAGCTGCAAACTACTGGATGAAACTCAGATTGATGGGGACGTCATTAATTGGTGTGAGTACTCAACATCCGGAACGAACTATTACGGATTGCTGCTCGCTTATCGTCCCACAACCGATAAACTCTATAAGTCAACAGCGCGCGATTTGGCAAGTGTCACCTCGGTTGACACAACGCAATGGAATGTCAACGTTGACTGTACAACAATTAAACTTGTTCCGAATGATATTTGGGTAGCAAGAACGCTGGATGGTTACGTTGCCTTTAAAGTTTTGGAGGCTTCGCAAGACAGCGCTTCGATTTACGACAACTATGAAAACAATGTAAAAGTGGAATATAAATTTTCAACGACAACAAAATTTTAGCTCCTCAACCTCCACATGGGACCGTTCGGCAACCCCACGCCTGCCGGGCGGTCTTTTTTTTTGGAATGTTAGATTCTGAGTACCGGATTTGATTTTATTTTTCTTCAGACCAAACTCTTCCCTAAGCGAGCCGGTATATTTGAATTATTGCGTTAAATTCACTAAAAAAAGTGAAAAAGCTTAAAAAGTCGCAATTTTGTCAATAATAAGTAAAAAAATTTTGGAAGTTTATACAAAGTTATTTATTTAATTCCGAAAAATGGAAAAAACATAAGCCAAAAACTTGACAGTGAGACCTTTCTCGATTATCTTTGCACCAACAAAAAAAATGAAAAATCAATCACAACATAACGTTCAAGAGAAAATTGATGGCGCTGCCACCATCCCCGGTAGCCTGTCTGTTGTGATTCGTCCAATAATAACCCTTCCGATTTTTTCTGTCGTTATTGGGATTTCTGCTCTTATTAGCCTCCTAAGCATTATTATTCTAGGCTAAGAATAAGTCAATCCCAAATCAATAACATAAGACTACTCCACATATAATAAAGATTTCGGGATTGACGAAGCCGAAAGGTTTTTTCGTATACGTCAATGTTTTACCATGAGGATATCTTGAGATCTGATTTAATAAAAAAAGGTTTTGACAAAGCCCCGCACAGAAGCTTATTAAAAGCTACGGGAGTTATCAAGAGCGATGACGATTTTAAAAAACCGTTCATTGGCATTTGCAATTCTTACATCGATTTAATCCCGGGACACGTTCATCTCCAGGAGTTTGGCAGAATTGTAAAAGAAGCTGTGCGTGAAGCGGGCGGAGTTCCTTTCGAATTTAATACAATCGGTGTTGATGACGGCATTGCCATGGGACACATCGGTATGCGCTACTCGCTCGCAAGTCGTGAGTTAATAGCGGATAGCGTTGAGACCGTTGTAGAAGCACATCGTTTAGATGGAATGGTTTGCATTCCTAATTGCGACAAGATTGTTCCCGGTATGTTGATGGCGGCAGTTCGCGTAAACATTCCTACCATTTTTATTTCAGGCGGACCAATGAAAGCCGGTAAAACTCCTTCGGGCAAAAAAGTTGATCTGATATCCGTCTTTGAAGGAGTGGGGGAATACCGTTCGGGAAAATTAAATGATGAACAGCTGCAGGAGTTGGAAAATTTCGGATGTCCCACCTGCGGATCATGTTCCGGAATGTTTACCGCCAACTCAATGAACTGTTTGATGGAAGCATTGGGAATGGCATTCCCCGGAAACGGTTCAATCCTCGCAATAGACCCTCTCAGACACGAACTCGCAAAGAAAACTGCAAAACAAATTTTAACATTAGTACAAAAAGATATTAAACCTCGAGACATCATTACAAAAGATTCGATTATGAATGCATTTGCACTGGATATGGCGATGGGTGGAAGTACGAACACAGTTCTTCACACCTTGGCAATTGCGAATGAAGCGGAAATTGATTTTGATTTGGCTGAACTGAATAAACTGTCGCAAAAGGTTCCTTATATCTGCAAAGTAAGTCCGGCAACAAAAGAAGTTCACATGGAAGATGTTGATGCTGCAGGCGGGATTTCTGCAATCTTAAAGGAAATTTCTAAAGTTGATGGAGTGTTGAATACTTCACTTCCAACCGTAACGGGCAAATCGCTCGGCGATAACATTGCGAACTCCGACATCAAAAATTCTTCGGTAATCAAAACCGTTGAAAATCCTTATTCAAAAACGGGAGGTCTCGCGGTTCTCTTCGGAAATTTGGCGCCGAACGGTTCAATAGTAAAAACCGGTGCTGTTGATCTAAAAATGCTGCAGCATTCCGGACCTGCAAGAATTTTTAATTCCCAAGACGAAGTACTTGAAAATATTTTGGGCGGGAAAATTAATGCCGGTGATGTAGTTGTCATTCGGTACGAAGGTCCAAAAGGCGGGCCCGGAATGCCCGAGATGCTTTCTCCAACCTCAGCCATTATGGGAATGGGATTAGGAGATAAAGTCGCTTTGATCACCGACGGAAGATTTTCTGGTGGAACAAGAGGCGCTTGCATTGGACACGTTTCGCCGGAAGCGGCGGATAGAGGTCCTATTGCCGCGTTGCAAGAAGGAGACATGGTTACTATTGATATTCCGAACAGAGTTTTAAAAGTTGAATTGAGTGACGAAGAAATTCAAAGTCGTTTAAATGCTCTTCCCGCATTTGAACCAAAAATCAAAAAAGGATATTTAGGAAGATACACGCGTCTGGTTACATCCGCGAATACCGGAGCAATTTTAAAATAAATGTATGAAGAACTGAGAAAGGATGACTAATGAAAGACCATAAACAAAAGCTGAGCGGAGCGGAAATATTTTTCGAGTGTTTGAAAAGAGAAAAAGTAGAGTACATCTTCGGGTATCCCGGCGGTGCCGTGTTGAAACTTTATGAAAAACTTTACGACGTAGATTTTCTTGAACACATTCTTACGCGCCACGAACAAGGCGCCACGCATGCAGCAGAAGGTTACGCGAAAGCTACCGGGAAAGTTGGAGTTGTGCTTGCGACATCCGGACCAGGAGCTACAAATACAGTCACCGGTATTGCCGACGCTTATATGGACTCGGTTCCGATTGTTGTTTTTACGGGTCAAGTGCCAACCAAACTTATCGGCAACGATGCGTTTCAAGAAGCCGATATTATGGGAATAACTCGTCCGATAACCAAGCATAATTTTTTGGTTAGAGATGTAAACGAACTTGCCGAGATTATTCGGAAAGCATTTTTTATTGCTTCTACAGGTCGCCCCGGACCCGTACTGGTGGATCTTCCGAAAGATGTTATCAATTCTGTTTGCGAATTTGAGTACCCTGAAAAAGTGGATATCAAGGGATACAAACCGACATTTTTAGGACACCAAAATCAAATTAAAAAAGCTGCCGAGATGTTAAAGAAAGCGAAGAAGCCTTTGCTTTACGTTGGTGGCGGTGTTATCATGTCCGGCGGAACACGTGAACTTGCTTTACTCGCGCGTGAAAATAATCTTCCGATAACAATGACGCTTCAGGGACTTGGAGCTTTTCCCGGAGCCGATCCACTTTCACTTGGAATGCTTGGAATGCACGGAACGTACTGGGCTAATCAAGCGGTAAACGGCTGCGATTTGTTAATCGCTTTAGGTGCCCGATTTGATGATCGTGTAACCGGTAAAGTTGAAGCGTTCTCAACAAAGTCGTATAAAATTCATGTTGATGTTGATCCGGCTGCGATAGATAAAAACGTGTTGGTTGATCTTCCGATTGTTGGCGATGTAAAACACGTTCTGGCAGAACTTGCTGCAGAAATGAACACGAAACCGGAAATCTCCGACTGGTGGAAACAAATAGAAAAATGGAAACAAGAATGTCCTTTTGAAGAAGATCCGAATGATGGAAAACTTCGAACCCAATTCGTGATTGAAAAAATTTCTGAAAAAACAAAAGGTGAAGCAGTTATTATTTCAGATGTTGGTCAGCACCAGATGTGGATTGCGCAGCACTATAAATTTGTTCATCCCCGTTCACATTTAACCAGTGGTGGATTAGGCACCATGGGATTTTCCGTTCCGGCATCAATTGGTGCGGCGTTTGGGAAAAAAGACCGCTTGATTATTTCAATTAGCGGTGACGGCGGATTCCAAATGAATATTCAGGAACTTGTAACAGCAGTTGCTCATAAACTGCCAATTAAATTTATTGTAATCAATAATAGTTTTCTCGGTATGGTTCGTCAATGGCAGGAATTATTCCACGCGGAAAAATACAGTTTCACCGATCTGTCACAAAGTAATCCCGATTTCAAAAAAGTTGCGGAAGCATTTGGTCTTGCGGGATTCTCTACAGATAAACCAAGTGATGTTGAATCAATCCTCGATGAAGCGTTCGCTATCAACGACCGTCCGGTGTTCATCGAATTTAAAGTATTAAAAGAAGATATGGTATTCCCGATGGTTCCGGCCGGAGCCACAATCAGCGAAATGATGACGAAAAGATTAAATCCCAAAACAATGGTATAATACATGAAACACACAATCTCTGTTTTAGTTGAAAATAGATTTGGAGCCTTTAACCGCGTAGCCACAATGTTTAGTGGAAGAGGTTTCAATGTTCACAGTATTTCTATCGGAGAAACCGAAGATCTGGATATCTCCCGTATGACGCTGGTTACTTCCGGCGATGATCAGATTATTGAGCAGGTTGTAAAACAATTGAACCGATTGATTGACACTATAAAAGTTGTTGATCTAACCGGGCAGCCGCGCATTGAACGAGAACTTGCGCTCATCACCGTCTTCTATCAAAAGGGAACGAGACCGGAGCTTACCAACATCTGCGATATTTTTCGCGGTAAAATTGTTGATATCAACAACCGCACGTTAACGCTTGAAATAACCGGTCCGCCGGATAAAATTGACGCGGCGATCAATGTTTTAAATCAATACGGTATCAAAGAAATCGCCCGCTCGGGCACTGTCGCCCTCAAAAGAGGCGAGCAGGCAAAAATTCAACCTAAAATTTCTACAACCAAAGAAAAGGAAAAAGTATGAAAGTATATTATGAAGGTGACGCATCGTTAGATTTTCTTAAAGATAAAAAAATTGCCGTGCTTGGTTTCGGAAGCCAGGGACATGCGCACGCGCTTAATTTAAAAGACAGCGGAATGAATGTTTGTGTCGGCTTGCGTCAAAGCAGCGCCCGCTGGCAGAAAGCTGAAGCGCTTGGATTAGCGGTGAAAACCGTTTCCGACGCTGCCGCTTGGGGCGATGTTATCATGCTTCTTTTGCCTGATCAAAATCAAAAAGAAATTTATGATGCAGACGTTGCGCAGCATGTTACGGCAGGCAAAACTTTGGCGTTCGGACACGGATTCAATATTCACTATAAACAAATTGTTCCTCCAGCCGATGTAAATGTTATGATGATTGCTCCGAAAGGTCCCGGACATTTGGTGCGCAGAACATTTACGGAAGGTTCAGGTGTACCTTGCTTAATCGCTGTTTATCAAGACCCATCAGGCAATACAAAAGACTTAGCATTGGCTTGGGCTAAAGGAATTGGCGGCGCGCGTGCCGGTGTTATCGAAACAAATTTCAAAAATGAAACTGAGACCGATTTGTTTGGTGAGCAAGCAGTATTGTGCGGTGGTTCAGCAGAATTAATAAAAGCAGGTTTTGAAACGTTGACCGAAGCCGGGTATCCGCCGGAACTCGCTTATTTCGAATGTATGCACGAAATGAAATTGATTGTGGATCTCTATTACGAAGGAGGTCTCTCACGGATGAATTATTCGGTTAGTGATACGGCTGAATATGGCGGTATGACTCGCGGACCGAGAATCATTACACAAGAATCGAAAAAAGAAATGAAAAATATTCTTGACGAAATTCAATCCGGCAAATTTGCTGAAGAATGGCTTGCAGAATACCGTTCGGGCGGGCCTGCATTTAACAAACTGCGGCAAAGTAATCAGAATCATGCAATTGAAACCGTTGGCGCAAAACTTCGCGGTATGATGAGCTGGCTTTTTAAGCAAGATAAAAAAGAAGAAGTAGACGCGTAACAACACGCAATCAAGAATTAAGAATTAAGTAACAGGTGAAAAATGAAATATAAAATAGCTCTTTTACCGGGGGATGGAATTGGTCCGGAAGTGACCGATGCCGCGGTGAAGGTTTTACAATTCACTGCAGAAAAAATTGGGCTTGACATTCAGTACAGCTATCATCTTATCGGCGGCTGTTCGTACGACGCGAATGAAAATCCTTTAACGGATGCTACACTCAGCGCATGTTATGATTCCGATGCGGTTTTTCTTGGAGCAGTTGGCGGTGTAAAATGGGAATCACTGCCGCATCATTTGAAGCCGGAAGCGGCGCTCTTAAAGTTGAGAAAGTCGCTTGGACTTTTTTCAAATATTCGGCCGGCGAAAGTTTATAATTCTTTACTTGATGCTTCGTCGCTTAGACCCGAAGTCTTAGCGGGAACCGATCTCGTTATTTTTAGAGAATTGACGGGAGGCATTTACTTTGGCCAACCGCGTGGCTACGATGAAGAAAAAGGATGGAACACACTCATCTATTCAACTGAAGAAGTTGAACGCATCGCGAGAAAAGCTTTCACAGTTGCTCGGCAGCGCAGAGGAATGGTAACCTCAGTTGATAAAGCGAACGTTCTTGAAAGTTCTCAATTCTGGCGGAAAGTTGTTCATCGTGTGCATGAAGAATTTTCCGATGTAAAATTGAGCGACATGTACGTTGACAATGCGGCTATGCAGCTTGTACGCAATCCCAAACAGTTTGATGTTATTCTTACCGGAAATTTGTTCGGCGATATTCTTAGCGATGTCGCTGCAATGATCACCGGAAGTTTGGGAATGCTGCCTTCTGCAAGTCTTGGTGAAAAGTATGCGCTCTATGAACCGGTGCACGGAAGTGCTCCGGATATTGCGGGACAGAATAAAGCGAATCCGCTTGCGTCGATTGCGTCGATCGCATTGATGTTCAGCTATTCATTCAATCTACCGGAAATAGGTAAATCGATTGAAGACGCGATTGAAAAAACATTGCAGAAAAATTTGAGAACCGCTGATATTTTTTCGAACGGAATGACTCTGGTTTCTACTACCGAAATGAGAGATGAAGTACTAAAATCTCTTGAAGAAGTTTTAGAAGAAAAGAAAACAACCGTTGAAATATAATTTCGATATTGAAAGGGAAAACCATGGATAAGAATAGAATATTCATTTTTGATACAACGTTAAGAGACGGAGAGCAATCTCCCGGTGCCTCGTTAAGCATTTCCGAAAAAGTTGAGATTGCACGGCAGCTTGAAAAACTAAATGTTGATATCATTGAAGCAGGTTTTCCCGTTTCATCCCCCGCTCAATTTGAAGCGGTGCAACTCATTTCCGGAGAAGTGGGAGTTGTTGTTGCGGGATTATGCCGTGCGGTTGAGAAAGATATTAAATCCGCCTACGATGCATTAAAGCACGCGAAGAAGCCGAGAATACATACGTTTACCAGTACCTCGGATATTCACATTCTTGGAAAATTCGGCGACGACCGTTATGGTAAATCTCTTGCCGAAAAAAGAAAAACTATTTTGAAGATGACTCACGACGCCGTTGCCTACGCAAAGTCGTTTACAAAAGATGTTGAATATTCTGCGGAAGATGCCGGACGAACCGACATTGGTTACCTGGCAGAAATAATTGAAACGGCAATCGCCGCAGGTGCAACTACGGTGAATATTCCGGATACAACTGGTTATACTTTCCCTTCGGAGTTTGGTGCAAAAATTGCCGAATTAAAACAACGGGTAAAAAATATTGATAAAGCCATTATCAGTGTTCATTGCCATAACGATTTGGGTTTGGCCGTGGCGAATTCGCTCGCCGGAATAGAAAACGGTGCGCGTCAAATCGAGTGTACAATCAACGGTATAGGTGAGCGTGCGGGAAATGCGTCTCTTGAAGAAGTTGTAATGGCGTTGAAAGTTCGCAAAGATTTGGTGAAATATTTCACAAAAATTAAAACAGAAGAAATTTTTAATTCAAGCCGGATGGTCTCATCCTTCAGCGGAATTGTCGTTCAGCCGAATAAAGCAATTGTTGGCGATAACGCGTTTGCGCACGAGTCGGGAATTCATCAAGACGGAATGTTGAAGAACCGTCAGACATACGAAATCATGCAGCCGGAAACAGTTGGCGTTCCAAAAACGAAAATTGTACTTGGAAGACATTCCGGTCGTCATGGTCTAAAAGCCCGCTTGACCGAGTTGGGATTTCATCTGCAAACAAAAGAACTGCAAGAAATCTATGAGAAGTTTTTAATCCTTGCGGATAAAAAGAAAGAAATTTATGATGATGACTTGCGTGTTTTAATGGAAGAAAGTTCTATCAAACTTGCTTCATCGTTGTATGAACTCGATTATTTGCAAATTCACTCCGGCACAAATGCAATTCCGACTGCAACCGTGCGGATCAAAAAAGAAAAAGAGACGGTTCAAGAATCGGCTACCGGCGATGGTGCAGTTGACGCTACATTCAATGCTATCGAACGGGCATTAAATACAAAAGTGAATCTCGAATCTTATTTCGTTCGTTCGGTAACTTCCGGCAGGCAGGCGCTTGGCGAAGTGATTGTTAAAATCAAAAAAGACGATCATGTTTTTACCGGAAGAGGAATTTCAACTGATATTATTGAAGCGAGCGCGAAAGGATTTTTGCAGGCGCTGAATCATCAAGAACAATATTTTAAATCAAAAGAAGAACTTTCTACAACCTATTTATCCGAAGTGTCACAAGCTGTGTAAGGAACATACGTAATGAAAATGACGATAACTGAAAAAATACTTGCCAAATCAGCCGGAAAAACGTTTGTTGAACCGGGACAAAACATTTGGCTCACCGTGGATGTATTGATGACGCATGATGTTTGCGGTCCGCCTACAATAGATATTTGGAAACGTGAGTTTGGAAATGCCGCAAAAGTTTGGGATAAAAATAAACTGGTGATTTTTCCCGATCATTACATCTTTACTAAAAATCCTCAAGCGAACCGTAACGTAGCTTTGCTTCGTGAATTTGCTAACGAATATGGAATTGATAATTATTACGATGTTGGAACGGAACGCTACAAAGGTGTTTGTCATTTGGCGTTAGCAGAAGAAGGTTATAACGTTCCCGGAACAGTGTTATTTGGGACCGATTCGCACACATGCACTTCAGGCGCATTTGGTATGTTCGCAACGGGTGTTGGAAACTCCGATGCCGCTTTCATTCTCGGGACCGGAAAAATTTGGGAGAAAGTTCCTGAATCGATGAAGTTTATTTTCGACGGACAACTTCCAAACTATCTGATGGCTAAAGATTTAATTCTTCAAATACTCGGAGACATCACAACGGATGGCGCAACTTACCGAGCGATGGAATTTGACGGAGAAGGTGTTTTCTCTCTTTCTATGACAGAGAGAATGACGTTGACCAACATGGCGATTGAAGCAGGTGGAATGAACGGTATTATTGCTGCAGATGAAATAACGGAAGCGTATGTTAAAGAACGTACTGACAAATCGTATGAACTTTTTACCAGCGATGCCGAAGCGAAGTATCACTCGGTAAGAAGATATGACTCATCAAAACTTGAACCTGTTGTTGCAAAGCCGCACAGTCCTGATAACGTCGGAACGGTGCGAAGTGTAAGCGGGAAAAAATTGACTAAATGTTATGTCGGTTCATGCACGGGAGGCAAACTTTCTGATTTTCAAGCAGCCGCTAAAATTCTTTTAGGCAATGAAGTTAAAACTCCAACCTTTATCGTACCCGCATCAACAGAAGTTACGCGTGCGTTGGAGGTGGAAACCGTGAGCGGAATTTCTCTAAAAGAAATTTTTGAAAAAGCAGGCTGCACTATTGCTCAGTCAAGCTGCGCCGCATGTTTGGGAGGTCCGGCAGACACAATCGGAAGAGCGCAGGATCAAGAAGTTGTTATCTCAACAACCAACCGAAATTTTCCCGGAAGAATGGGAAGCAAAAAATCCGAAGTTTATTTGGCATCACCGTTAACCGTTGCGGCATCCGCTATTACGGGTGTAATAACCGATCCGAGAGAATTTTTATAAGAAGAGGAAATTGATGGAAAAAGTAATTCAAGGAAAAGTATTCGTTTTAGAAAATAATATTGATACCGATCAAATTATTCCGGCGGAACATTTGGTGTATAGTTTATCCGATCCCGAGGAATCAAAAATGTACGGAAGATTTGCGTTATCATCCGTTCCGATTGAAAAATCCGGTTTACCAACCGGCGGAATTAAGTATGTAGAGTCGGATAACTTTGAAACAGAGTTCCCGATTATTATCGGCGGAGCAAATTTCGGTTGCGGCTC
>Ga0172369_10001213_pt1 | contig 37448 bp, 34 predicted proteins | sample LakKiv25m_FD_114539 | JGI IMG/M metagenome (GOLD analysis project Ga0172369, IMG submission 114539) | Freshwater microbial communities from Kabuno Bay, South-Kivu, Congo - kab_022012_11.25m | ecosystem: Environmental > Aquatic > Freshwater > Lake | place: Democratic Republic of the Congo... | reverse complement strand
GGTTTCTGGGCAAGCACGAGGTCGACGACGCCCTTCTTGAGGTTGTCGATATTGGTGATCGTGGCGTCCCACGAGGCGATTTTGATCGCGCCGACGAGTCCGGCGTTGACGACAGCCTGGTTGGCTCCCTGCGCGCTGAATACGTTCGTGCCGAAGATGCCGACGATGTCCTTATCCTTCTGCAGCGCGGCGAGGGTCTGCTCCTGCGCCTTCTGCTGCACGTCGAGGCACCACTCCACGCCGACCAGCTTCATGTTCGGGAACTCCGCGACGCCCGCGGTGAAGCCCTTTACGCGGCCCGCGACCGAGGAGACATCGGGGTTGGTCGCTTCGCAGAACACTTTGCCCTTTTCGCCGACGAGCTTCGCGAGGTGCTCGGCGATCATCTTGCCGCCGAGCTCGTTGTCGGAGCCGATGTAGGAGAGCGGGAAGTTGTAGTCGGTGTTCGGTTTGGAGTAGTCGCCATCGCCGAGGAAGGTATCCACGGTGATGATCTCGACGCCCTTGTCGTAGATGGCCTTGAGCGGCGCCTTGAGCGCGTCGACTGAGGTCGGGGCGATGAGGAGGCCGTCGAAGCCGCCGCGCTGGGCGTAGGCTTGAAGGATGGGCACCTGGTACTCGGGGCCCCAGGCCTTCGGATACTCCGCGACGATGATGTTGACGCCGAGCTCCTTGGCTTTGGCCCGGACGCCCTTTTCCATAGTGGTATAGAATGGATCCTGCACACCCGGCATGAAGAGGAAGGTCAGCTGCTTTTTCCCCGCCTGTCCGAATACCGGCACGACGGTGAGGAGCACGAGCAGAATGGCCAGGAACACTGAATACCTTTTTTTCATGGTATCCTCCTTGGTTTTATCTCGGGACGGAATGCGTGGCGAAACGCGGATGCGGGTCCCGAAAATTGGTTAACAACCGAAGAAAGATATGCAAGGCGCGTGCCAAATTGACTTTCACGCGGTGAGCGCACGTGCGATATTCGTTTTCATCTTGATATTATTGATTATTCAGTGAGCGATGGCGAGACGGGAACCAGGCGCGGCGGTGCGATCGGCGCGCGGCACCTGTTAAAAAATGAGGCGGGGTGGATACTTGGGTATCCACCCCGCTGGGTACTCTGGTATGCAGATTGGCCGGTCGCGCCCTCCGCTGGCCCATTCCAGCGCGCAGCGACGCGATAAGTTTCAGCTTAGAAGGTCACGGTCTTCCGCGTACTCCGCGCCGCGCGCCTTCTTGAAGAGCCGCACGAGGCCGGCGACATCCATCTTTTCCTTTTCAGCCCCGGAGAGGTCGGCGATGATTTCGCCCTCGTGCATCATCACGATGCGGGTTGCCTGCTCGAGGGCGCGCTTCATGTCGTGCGTGACGATGAGGGCGGTGAGCTCGAACTCGGCGATGAACTTCCGCGTGAGACCGCCGACCATTTCGGCGTTCGCCGGGTCGAGGGCCGCCGTGTGCTCATCGAGGAGGAGCACGGAGGGTCGCGACAGCACCGCCATGAGCAGGGTGAGGGCCTGGCGCTGGCCGCCCGAAAGCCTCGACACGTTTTCCTTCAGGCGCTGCTCGAGCCCCATGCCGAGCTGCGCCACCTTGCCTTCCATCTCGCGCGCGAATCTGGGCGGCGTGGCAAGGCGGAAGCGACGGGGCCCCTTCCGGGCGGCCAGCGCGAGGTTGTCGAGCACTGTCATGTCGCCGGCGGTGCCCGCGAGCGGATCCTGGCGCACGCGGCCGACGTAGAGCGCGCGCTGCCACTCCGGCAGCGCCGTGACATCCTTGCTGTCCAGAAAAATCTTCCCCGCGCGCACCGGCACCGTGCCCGCCACCGCGTTGAGCAGCGTGCTCTTGCCGGCGCCGTTCGAGCCAATGATGGAGACTGTCTGTCCGCGCTCGACCTCGAGCGAAAGCTTTCTGAGCACCGTGTGCTCCTGTCCGCCGCCGAGGCTGAAGCTCACGACGATATCTTCGACGCGTATCATCGGCGTTTCCTCCCGTAGCGCGAAACGGCCACCGACGCGATGATGAGGAGGGCCGTGAGGAGCCGCAGGTCGTTCGGCGTGATGCCGGCGAGATATCCCCAGGAGCGCGCCGCGTACATCAGCGCCCTGAAGATGATCGATCCTACGATGACGCGCAGCAACTGCACGCTGATGAACTGCGAGCGCACGACGAGTTCGCCGAGCATTACGGTGGCGAGCCCGGCCGCCACGACGCCCTGTCCGAGGTTTACGTCGGCGAAGCCCTGGTAGGCCGCGGCCATCGCCCCCGAAAGCCCTGGCAACGCGTTCGCGAGCATGATGCCCCAGGTGCGCAGGTTGCCGGGCTGGATGCCCGCCTGGATGACGGCGTTCTCGTTGTCGCCGAGCGCGCCCATCGCGATGCCGATCTCGGTGTGGAAGAAGAGGTCGAGCACGCCGAAAATCAGGAGCGCCACGAGGACGCAGGCCACGAGGAGCGACAGGTCTGGCGGCAAGAGTCCGCCCGAGAAGGTGCGCGCGAGGTTGAGCATCGGGTTGTTCGTGATGAGGGGCAAATTGGGTTTTCCGCCGAGGATGCGCAGATTGATCGAGTAGAAGCCCGTCATCGTGACGATGCCCGCCAGAAGGGCGGGCACCTTGAGCCGGTGGTACACGGCGGCGGTCGCGAAACCCGCGGCCCCGCCCGCTAAAAAGCCCGCCAGCATGCCGGCGGGCACCGCGAGCGCTTTCGCGAAGTGATTGGGCGAGAGGTTGAGCGCCGAAGCCACCATGGCTCCGGCCGCCGCTCCCGCCGGGAAGGACCCCTCAACCGTCAGGTCCGGAAAATCCAGAACCCTGAAGGAGACAAACACTCCGAGCGCAAGAATACTGTAGATGAGTCCTTCGACGAGAATTCCTTCTATCATTGATCACGTCACTTCCTGGTGAGCTGACCGTCTGAAATCACCACCTTCGCCTGGTCGATGATCGACTGATCGACTTTTATGCCGATCTTCTTGGCGGTGTCGAGATTGAGCACGAAGCTCATGTCGGCGCTGTCGGTCGGGAGATAGGCCGGGATATTTTCGGTCTTTTCGCCGTTCAGCACGCGCACGACGATCTTTCCGGTCGCCACGCCCATTTTGTAGTAATCGTATCCCATCGCCGCGAGCACGGGAATGGTCTCCGCCGAAGACGGGTCCGCGGTGACGACAGGAATTTTCTTCTCGAGCGCCACTTCGGCGATGCCGCTCAGCGCGGAGAATACGGTGTTGTCGTTGCCGAGGTAGAGGCCGTCGATGCGGCCGGCGATGGAGAGGAGGGCCTGCTTGGCCTCCGAGGAGTTCGTGATGGTCGACTCGACATACTCGAGGCCGTTGTCCTGGCAGTATTTTTTCACGATGCCCGCGATCGTCACGGAGTTGGCTTCGCCTGAGGCATAGATGTTGCCGATCCGCTTTATATCCTTTTTAAGGGCGCGCAGAAGGTCGAGCTGCTCTTTGACGGGGGTCATGTCCGAGGTGCCGGTGATGTTCGGGCCGCCCTTGTCCATGCTCGCCACGAGTCCCGCCGCGACGGGGTCGGTGACCGCCGAGTAGATGACGGGCCTGTCCTTGATCTGATTCGCGAGGGCCTGCGCGGTCGGCGTCGCGATTCCCACCGCTACCGCCACTTTTTCATCCTTGAACCGCTGCGCGATCTGTGCGGCGGTGTTCATGTCCGCGTTCGCGTTCTGAAGGTCGATCTTATAATCCGGCTTGGAGGCCTTGAGCTCATCGACGATTCCTTTTTCGATGGCGTCGAGCGCGGGGTGCGACACAAATTTTGCGACACCGACGATCTTCGCGTTCTTCGGGGCGCATGAAAAGAGCAGCCCAACCAATCCTACAGCGGCGACGAGCCTGATAATGGGACGCATACATCCTCCTTGCGGTGCGGTGAACACATATTTTGTTACTATTTGTAGTAACGTGTGGCATTGTAGCGGCACATCCGGATTTGGTCAATATGCATAATGAAAATAATTTGCGATTGCAAAATGGTCAGTTTCAAATATTGAAACGACAATGCCAGTATTTAAAACGTTATACTATTGATAAATAAAAATGCTTTACTTTCTATAGAAACACCTTGACATGCGGGGTGCGGCCATATATCCTTCGCTGAAATAGGCTTCATTCATTATTTATACGCATATTCTGTATATGCAAAAGGAGGAATAAACAATGAAGCGACACACAATGGTGCTGTTGGTTATGGCAAGCCTGATGGTCATTTTCGCCGCACAGGGTGCGTACGCAGCTGGAACGATTAAAATCGGCGTAGCTGGCGCGTTCTCTGGAGACCTGGCTTCCTACGGTCTTCCCACCGTCAACGCCGCGAAGCTTGTCGCGGACGACTACAATGCCAAGGGTGGCATCAACGGCCAGAAGATCGAGCTCGTCATCGAGGACGACCAGTGCAAGCCCGAACTCGCGACGAATGCCGCCGCGAAGCTGGTGAGCGCGAAAGTCGTCGCGGTGATCGGGCACATTTGCTCGGGCGCCACGAAGGCCGCGCTCGGAATCTACAAGGATTCCAACCTCGTGACCATTTCCTCGTCGACGACCAATCCTCCGCTCACCCAGAGCGGCGAGTATCCGAACTTCTTCCGCACGATCGCCTCGGACGACGCGCAGGCGAGACTCGCGACTTCCTTCCTTATCAGCAAGCTGAAAGTCAAGAAGATCGCGGTGCTCCACGACAAGGGCGACTACGGCAAGGGTTTCGCCGAACTCGTGAAACAGGACGCGGAAGCGAATGGTGTCCAGGTCGCGCTCTTCGAGGGCGTGAACCCCGGCGCTCCGGACTATTCCGCCGTGGTCAACAAGATCGGCAACGCGAAGGTCGACGCGGTGGTCTGGGGCGGATATCACCCCGAAGCCTCCAAGCTCGTCCAGCAGATGAAGGACAAGGGAATGAACATCCCCTTCATCTCCGATGACGGCGTGAAGGACAACACCTTCATCGAAGTCGCCGGCAAGCACGCCGAGGGCGTCTACGCCACCGGCCCGACCGACACTTCGACCAACGCTCTGGCGATCAAGGCGATCGCGGACCACAAGAAAGCGTTCGGCTCCGAGCCCGGCGCCTTCTTCCTCAACGCCTACGCCGCGGCCCAGGCGCTCTTCAACGCTATTGCAAAAGCCGGTTCAACCGATTACAACAAGATTGTAGCCGCGCTGAAGTCCAACTACGTTGACACCCCACTCGGTCACATCAGCTTCGACCAGAAAGGTGACATCATCGGATTCGGATTTTCCGTCTACCAAGCGCAGAACGGCAAGTTCGTAGAACTGAAATAACACCTATTTCTGCGAGCCTCTCTGAAGCCGTTCTGGCCCACAAAGTCGGAACGGCTTCTTTTTAAGAATCCTATTTCCAAGGATCATCACATGGATTATTTTTTGAAGCTTTTTCTTAGTGGTACAGCAAAGGGAAGCATCTACGCGCTCATCGCGCTCGGCTACACCATGGTGTACGGCATCATCCAGCTCATCAACTTCGCCCACGGCGAAATTTACATGATCGGCGGATTCACGGCCCTCATTTTGGGCGGTTTTTTCTTTTCCAAGGGCATGCCGGTAGGTTTTGTCCTGCTCTTTTCGGTGCTCCTCTCCATCATGTACGCTGCGGCATTCGGATTTACGATCGAGAAGATCGCGTATCGGCCGCTCCGCGGAAAACCGAGGCTCTCGGCCCTCATCAGCGCCATCGGCGTTTCCATCGTGCTCCAGAACTTCGTGCTTCTCGCACAGACCGAGAAATTCCTTCCATTCCCCTCATATCTTCCGGAATTCTCATGGCTTCAGCCATATAAGGAATACATCAACTCGACGCAGCTCATCATCCTCGTGACGACCGCGGTGATCATGGTGCTCCTCACCCTGCTGATCAAATTCACGCGCATCGGCAAGGCGATGCGGGCCACCGCGCAGGATATGCACATGGCGCAGCTCGTCGGCGTCGACGTCAATCAGGTCATTTCGGTGACCTTCATCATCGGCTCCGCGCTCGCCGCGATCGGCGGCGTGCTCATCTGCTCCTACATGGGCCAGATCAACTACTACATTGGCTTTATCGCGGGCATCAAGGCTTTCGTCGCGGCGGTGCTCGGCGGCATCGGCAGCATTCCCGGCGCGGTGCTCGGCAGCTTTGTGCTCGGCTGGACGGAGAGCCTCGGCACCGGCTACATCTCGAGCGACTACGAGGACGCCTTCGCGTTCATCATTCTCATTTTGATCCTCCTCATCAAACCCGACGGGATTCTCGGCCGATCCCAGCGACAGAAGGTGTAAACCATGAAAACACGATCACTGCTGACAGATATCGGAAGGTCGCTCCTCAACGCGCTGTGGTTCATGGTGCTGCTCTTCCCGCTCATGGTGATGAAGGTCAATGTGACCATAGGCGTGGCAAAGGTCGAATTCCGCTGGGGCAACCTGCCGCTCGTGGGAATCGCGGCCTTTGTGCTCTCGTTCGTGTGGAAAATCGCCCTCGACTGGAATGAGCGCCGGGGCGGAAAAGTCCAGACGGACTCGGGGTTCGGCGCCGTAAAGGCGCGGCTCAATGGATATTTCGCGAAGCCGGCGATCCGCAGAAGCTCGATTCTCGCGCTTATGGCATTCGCGATCGCGTATCCCTTCCTCTTCGGGATGTACCACACCAATGTGATGATCACCGCCTTCATCTATGTGATCCTCGGCCTCGGGCTCAATATCGTGGTGGGACTGGGCGGCCTCCTCAACCTAGGCTACGCCGCCTTCTTCGGCGTGGGCGCCTACACCTACGGCCTCATGTGGAAATACGTGGGCCCCTCCTTCGTCCAGGCGGGGATCAACACGGGCTGGCTCTTCTGGATCTCGCTGCCGCTGGCGGGCATTGTCGCGACGTTCTTCGGCGTGCTCCTCAGCCTCCCCGTGCTCAGGCTCAGGGGCGACTACCTCGCCATCATCACGCTCGCGTTCGGCGAGATTTTCCGCATGGTGATGCAGAACTCGAGCGACATCACGGGCGGCGCGACGGGCATAAGCCTGATCCCGCGCCCCTGGTTCTTCAATCAAAAGCTGCCGCCGATCAAGGCGGCGACCTACATCTACTTCATCGCCTTCGTCCTCGTGATCATTACGATATTTGTCGTGCGGCGGATCGAAGACTCGAAGGTGGGCCGCGCCCTCGAGGCGATGCGCGAGGACGAGATCGCCTGCCAGGCGATGGGCGTCAATCTCGTCAAGAACAAGCTGATCACCTTCGCGCTGGGCGCCTTCTGGGCGGGCATCGCCGGCGTGATCATGGCGGCGCAGACGACCTACATCAACCCCGACAGCTTCACCCTCTGGGAGTCGATCATCATCCTGATGGCGGTGGTCATCGGCGGCACGGGCTCGATACCCGGCGTAATCGGCGGCGCGATTCTCCTCAAACTGCTTCCCGAGTACTTCCGCGCCCTCGCCCAGTACCGCATGCTCATCTACGGCATCGCGATGATTCTCGTGATCATCTTCAAGCCCGACGGCCTCATTCCACGCAAGCGCAAGGAGTACACCTTCGAGCGAAAGGGAGCCGCAAAATGAGCACCGAAAAACTCCAGTACCAGAAAGAAATTCTTGAGCTCGATGACCTCGTCATGACCTTCGGCGGCCTCCGCGCCATAGACGGCGTTTCGATGCACATCGACGAGGGCGAAATAGCGGCGCTCATCGGCCCGAACGGCGCCGGCAAGACGACGATCTTCAACTGCATTACCGGCGTGTACAAACCGACCGAGGGCAAGGTGAAGATCCGCAACCGCAAGGGCCACGCCGAGGAGATCAGCGGCCTCAAACCCAATATCATCAACCAGAAAGGCCTCGCGCGGACCTTCCAGAACATACGGCTCTTCGGCAATATGAGCGTGCTCGAGAACGTCATGATCGGCCGGCACAACTCCCTCAAGGCGGGAATCTTCAAGGCGATTGTCCGCGATGCGTCCACCCGCCAGGAGGAGCAGCGCGTCATCGAGGAGAGCTACGAGATCCTCAAAAAGCTCAAGCTCGACGCCTATGTCAACGAGATGGCGAAAAACCTTCCCTACGGCGAGCAGCGCCGACTCGAGATCGCGCGCGCGTTGGCGACCGATCCCTTCCTCCTCCTCCTGGACGAGCCCGTCGCGGGCATGAACGCGCAGGAGACCAAGGAGCTCGAAGAGACCATCAACATTATCCGCGACCAGGAGAAGATCACCATTCTGCTCATCGAGCACGACATGAGCCTCGTGATGAACGTGAGCGAGCGCATCTACGTGCTCGACTACGGAAGGCTCATCGCCGAGGGCACCCCTCGGGAGATCAAGCGGAATCCCGATGTCATCAAGGCATACCTAGGAGAGTAATATGGCACTGCTCGAGCTCAAAGATATCCGCACATTCTACGGCAACATCCAGGCCTTGAAGGGCATTTCGATTTCGGTCGAAGAGGGAGAGATCGTCACGCTGATCGGCGCGAACGGCGCCGGCAAGACGACCACCCTCATGAGCATTTGCGGCATCACGCCGATCCGCGAGGGCGCGATCTTCCTGAACGGCAAAGAAATTTCGAAGATGAGCCCCAACAAGATCGTACAGATGGGTGTGTCGCAGGTTCCCGAGGGGCGCCGCATCTTCCCGCAGCTCACTGTCTCGGAAAATCTCGACATGGGCGCGTTTCTGCGCTCGGACAAAGAGGGCATCAAGCGCGACATCGAGGAAGTATTCTCGATCTTCCCGAGGCTCGCGGAGCGGCGGAACCAGCTCGGCGGCACCCTCTCCGGCGGCGAGCAGCAGATGCTCGCGGTGTCGCGCGCGCTCATGGCGAATCCCCACCTGCTCCTCCTCGACGAGCCCTCGCTCGGCCTCGCGCCCCTCGTCGTGCAAAACATCTTCGAAGTCATCCAGAAGATCAACAAGGAGCGGAAAACCACGGTGCTCCTCGTGGAACAGAACGCGAACATGGCGCTCAAGATCGCGAACAAGGGCTATGTGCTCCAGAACGGACTCATCAAGATGTCCGACACGGCGGAGCGCCTGCTCGAGAACGAAGAAGTCCGCAAAGCGTATTTGGGTCTGTAGGCGCTTTGGGTATATACTCTGGAGAGGAGGGGCATTCCCCCATAACGCATTCACGGAGGTAGGTCATGAAAGTCGGCCAGAGAATGACGCGCAATCCGATTACCATCGCTCCCGATACCGCGGTGCCTGAGGCTCAGGCCATCATGCGTCGCGAAAAAATAAAGAGACTTCCCGTCATCGACAAGGATGGCAAGCTCGCCGGCATCGTCACCTCGCTCGATCTCATCCACGCGTCGCCCTCGTCGGCGTCGTCGCTCGACATCTACGAGATGCACTATCTGCTCTCGAAGCTGAAAGTCGACAAGGTGATGACGAAGAACGTGGTCACGGTGGGAGAAGACTTGCCCATCGAGGAAGCGGCCCGCATTATGGTGGACAACCAGATTTCGGGGCTCCCCGTGATGCGCGGCGAGGTGCTCATCGGCATCATTACCCAGACCGACCTCTTCAAACTCTTTATCGAACTCTTCGGCGCGCGGCACAAGGGCCTGCGGCTCACCCTCCTCCTCCCCGAAAAGAAAGGCGAGCTCGCCAAGCTCTCAGGCGCGATCACCAAGTGCGGCGGCAACATCATCTCGTTCGCGACCTTCGAGGGCGAAGATCCGACCAACGGCTACTGCGCGGTGAAGGTGGGCGGTGTGGATAAAGACACGCTGCTCGCGGCGATTACGCCGGTCGTGGAGAAAGTGGTCGACATCAGAGAGACTTGATAGCGATCTGGTTCGCGGGCTGCGGCGAGGCCGGGCTCTGCCCGCTGGCTCAGCGCCGAAATATGCCTGCTAGCGCCTTATGCCCGCTAGCGCCTTCGCCGCGCAGCGCCGGTTTCGCGGCGCTGTTTGGCGGCATTGATCGTTGTGCGCTGCCACTCCTTGAGTATCGCGCGTTCAAAGTCGAGAAGAATGCCAAGATGACGCATGAAGGAGCTGTCATCAGGTGCGCGCGGCTCATGCGCCGTGTGGGGCGAGTGTGGCCTATTCTCGCCTTCCAGCGTCAAATTTTCCCGCACGCTTCTCAGGATCGCGCCCCGCTTCATAATCTCGTCAAGCAAATAGAAGAGTTCGGTCGGCGTGTGCGCCAGTCTGTCCAGCGATACGACGACCAGTGTGTCGCCGGGCGACAGCGCCTCGAGGACGCGGTGCAGTTCCGGCCTGTCGATATCATCCGTGAGCGCCCCTTCGGCGAATATGGTTTCGGCGCCGGCTTCTGTCAGTGTGGCGGTCTGAGAGCCGGCGTCCGATCCGCTGACGCTAGGCCTGACATATCCAAAGGTCTTCGCCATGTTCAAACCCTCCTCGAGACAATGATACCTGCCTCGCCTTGACCGCGCCACACCACCGTCATATTCTTTCGCCATCATGCGTCAGTCGCTCGAAGAAAAGGTTGTATGGATCACCGGCGCCTCATCGGGAATAGGCCGCGCCCTCGCGGTGGAGGCGGCGAGGCGCGGCGCGCGGCTCATACTGTCGGGGCGGAACGAGGCGGCGCTTGGCGAGACTTCGGAGATGTGCGGCCGCGCGGGCTCGACTCTGGACGCAGGCGGGCGCACCGGCTCCGGCGCGCTTCCCAACTCAGGCGCGCCGCCACATGCGAGCGGGCGCAGCGGCTCGAGCGCGCACCCAGCGTGCGCCATCCTCCCCTTCGACCTCGCGGATGTAAGGGCCTGCGCGGAGGCCGCGCGCCGCGCCGAAGCGATATTCGGGCACATCGACGTGCTCGCGCTCAACGCGGGCGTAAGCCAGCGCGCCAAGTTCGCCGACACCGCGCCCGAAGTGTTCGACGCTATCCTGCGCATTAATTTCGGCGCCTCGGTGGCGCTGATACGGGCGGTGCTGCCCGGGATGCGCGCGCGCGGCTCCGGGACGATTGTCGCTGTCTCGAGCGTGGCGGGGCTCATGGGCGCGCCTTGGCGCACCGCCTACTCCGCCTCGAAGCACGCGCTCGCGGGATTCTTCGGCTCGCTGAGGGCTGAGCTCTACGGCAGCGGCGTGCAGATTTCGATGGTGTATCCGGGTTTTGTGCGCACCGCGATCTCGGAGAATGCCTTTGCGGGTGATGGCTCGAAACACGGCGAACTCGACCCGCTGCAGCAGGCTGGCCAGGCGCCGGCCGAAACCGCGCGCATCGTGTGGAACAGCGTGTGCGCGGGCGCGCTCGAAATTCGAGTAGCCTTTGATTTCAAGGCGCGGCTCGGCGTGTTCCTGTCGCGGCACGCTCCGAGGCTCTTTGTCCGCTCAATCTCCCGACACGGAGGGCTGTAGCGCGCGGAACGTGTGCGCCGCGCGGTGCCCTGAAAGGATTGTTCTATGTCAAATATCGTGCTCGCCATCTTTGTGCTGCTCTTCCCCGTTCTCTTTCTCTTCATAAAAGAGCGCGTCCGCGCCATGTCGAAGTGGAGCACCCTCATCGTGTGCTACGTCGCAGGGCTCGCCCTCGGCAATATCGGCATTCTCCCCAGCTCCTCGGCCGGACTTCTCGACACGCTCTCAAGCGTCGCCGTCGCCATCTCCATTCCGCTGCTTCTCTTCGCTGTCGATATCGCGCAGTGGAGGAAGCTGTCGGGCAAGGCGATCCTGACATTCGCCCTCGCGGCGCTCTCGGTGAGCGTGGTCGCCAGCATCGCCTACGCGTTCTTTAGAACGAGCCACGCCGAGTCGTACAAGGTGGCTGGCCTCCTCGCGGGTCTCTACACGGGCGGCACGCCGAACCTCGCGGCGATCAAGACAGCCCTCAATGTCGATATGAACGTGTACCTCGCGGTGCACACCTCCGACATCGTGCTCTCAGCGATCTATCTCCTAGCGGTGATGACGATCGCGAAGCCCCTGCTCAAGCGCTTCCTGCCGGTCAAAAACTGGGACAGCGACGGCGCCTCGCCCTCCAATCTCAATTTCGACACCGGGTTTTCAGCGTATTTCGAGCGCGGGCAGTGGAAAAAAATCCTTGTCGGTTTCGCGCTGGCGGCGGCGATTGTGGGTGTTTCGCTCGGGCTCTCGTCGTTCATCCCCGCCGACTTTCAGACGATGGCGACGATACTTCTCATCACGAGCCTGGCGCTCGGCGCGTCCTTTGTGCCGCGCATCCGCCAGCTGCCGATGACCTTCGCGACGGGCGAGTACTTTCTCTACGTGTTCGCGGTAGCGGTGGGCGCGATGGGCAACATCGCCCAGATTTTCAGCAGCGCGGGCACCTACTTCGTGTACGTTGCGCTCGTGCTCTTCGGCTCCTTCGTGCTCCACGCCGCGCTCTGCGCGCTCTTCAAGATCGACGTGGACACGATGCTGATCGTATCGGTGTCGGCGATCTGCTCGCCGCCTTTCGTGGGCGTGGCCGCCGTATCCATCAAGGCGCGCAAGCTCATCCTGCCGGGCATTACGACCGGGATCATCGGGTACGCGTTCGGGAACTACCTCGGCATCGCGCTCGCCGAGCTGCTCAAGGCGATAGGCGGCTGAATGCGCCGCGCGCCGCCTCCAGGGTGCGCGCGATATCGTCTTCGGTGTGCGCGAGCGAGATGAACCAGTTGTGGTGCGGGTGCATGAACACTCCCCTATCCGCCATGGCGGCGCAAAAGCGCTGGTTGAGGTAGAGGTCGGGATCTTCGTCGAAGGTGAGGTAAGGAATGGCTGGCGGCCCGGAAACCCGCGCGCCAAACCCCGCCTCCCGCCCGAGCTTTTCCAGCCCTTCCCTCAGCATGCCGCCGAGTTGTGCCAGGCGCGCGGTTCCGCCCATTCTCTCCATTTCGTCCAGCGTCGCCAACGCGGCGATCATCGGCACGGCGCTCATCCAGTAGGTTCCCGTGATAAAGAAGCTCGACGCCGTTTTCCTCAGTTTCTCGCTCCCCATGAGCACGGAGATCGGGTAGCCGTTGGCGAGGGCCTTGCCCATCGTGACGAGGTCGGGGTGGGCGCCGAAGTAGACGTGGCTGCCGCGCGCGTCGAGGCGGAAGTTCGCCCGTATGTCGTCCACGATGAACCAGGCGCCCTCGGCGCGGCAGAGGCGCTCCGCAGCCTGGATGAATTCGGGGCTCGGCAGCTGCTGGGGCTTGTAGGTCGGATGATGGTAGGGCGTGAGGATGAGGCAGGCGATTTTGCCGCGCTCCTCCGCGAAGCGCGCTTCGAGCGCCGCGATGTCGTTGTACGGGAAGAATCGGATGTCGCGCTGTTCCGCCTGGGTGAAAACCGGGAACACATTGGTCGAGCACCAGTTCGCGGCGCCATGGTAGGCGCCGTCCGCGGCGACGATGATCTGCTTGCCCGTATCGGCCCGCGCGATGGACGTCGCGAGCGTCGTCGCGTCGGTGCCGTTCTTCACGAATACCGCCCAATCCATCCCCTCCACGAGGGCGACGAGACGCTCGGCGAGCTCAACCATGGCGGGGTGCGGCTGGTTCAAGAGGTCGCCCTTGCGCGCCTGCTCGAGCGCGGGGCCATCGACGGCCGGGTTGCCGTAGCCGACAATCTGGCTGCCGTACCCGCAGAGATAGTCGATGAACTCGTTGCCGTCGACATCGTAGATGCGGCTCCCCGCGCCGCGCGAGAGGTAGTAGGGAAAGCGGCCAGGCACGAGAAAACCGGGGCTTTTCGATCCGTAGATGCCGCCCGGGATCACCTTGGCCGCGCGCTCGAAATACGCCTTGGAAGCGCTGAAATCGTTCATAGTTCGACTCCCATGTACCAGGAAAGGCGATCGAGCACCGCGAAAAGCCCCTGCACCAGGGGGAGGAGCCCCTCGATGCGCACCTGTCCGGAGCCGAGCGCGATCACCGCCTGGCGCGCGCCTGAGAGCACCTCAATGGCGCTGCGGCAGTCTGAAAAGCTGAGCTCGGCGTCGGCATGGACTGGCGCCGAAGAGCCCGCCACAGTTCTCAGGACTCTAATGCTATTTCCATTTTTTACAACAAAATATTCAATTTCTTCAACGCTTACACGCACCGCTCCGTCGGGCACGATATGCATCCGGCGCGCGAGGTAGCTCTCCCCCGCGATCGCCTCGAGGCCGAAGAGCGTCGCCGCGAGAAGGAGCCTGGCCTTAATATTGCCAGGTGTGGCGGGATCGCGCAGCATCTCCGTCGCCCTCGATGACGCGCGCCTGAAGAAGGCGAGCGCGCCGAACGCTCCCGCGCCGAGCGGAAGCGGAATCGCAAGGCCCTTCGCGCCGGAGAGAACTTTCATCGCGGCCACGGCGCTTGGAAAGTACAGCGCGAGCGCGGGGCGCCGCGAAAGCGCGGAACTGGGCGCGGAATTGGGAGCGGACCCGCCTCTCGTGTCGCCCAAGCTGTCGGAGGCGGGAATATCGAGGGGAATCGAGGGTCCCGCCCCGCCCAGCGCGATCTTCATCGCTACGCCGCGCGCCGGAGACCCTGCCCTCAGCCCCGGGTCGGCCCGCCACGCCTCTTCCGCCAGCCGCAGCGCGAGCGTCGCCTTAAGCCGCGCCATCACGCGCTGTTCTTCCTGATTGAGTTGTGCGAAATTCACTTTCATGTTGGATGCCTTGGGCAAGTGTAGTGTGGACGCGCTGAGGGCGCAAGAAGCCGCACCGCGCGCCGCTTGTGCCGGGCAACGCCGAGATGTTCTCGCTACGGCAGAATTTCGTACACGGCGAGCGCCTCGGCGCGCGGCGCGTCGGTCGAGATCACGCTGAGTCCCCTCGTGATCGCGGCTGGCGCTGAGCCCCCCAGATCAGAAAAATCGGCTTCCATCGTGGCAAAGGGCGTCGTGGAGGCAACCGCTTTTATGTACTCGGTTCCGTAAGGTCGTCCGAGCGCGAATTGAAATTTGTCACCCTTCCCGGGAAACGTCAGCGCCTCGCCCGCGCGGATCTTCCCCGATCCTCCGAACCGGTTCGGCCAGATGAGCTGCGCCACACCGTTCACATCGATGTGGTAGAGCTTGAGGTAGGCATCCTTGTTCGATGTGACGTAGAGCACGAGTTTTTCGCCGTCGCGGTACACCGCGCCGATTCCTCGATCCGTGGCGAGGCTGAGCAAGAAATCGCTCGCGGGGGCACCCTGCGATTGAGCGCCCGGAACCAGCATCGAGAGCGCGGCCGCGGTCTGCAGTGTCGCCAGCGTCGGCTTTACCGACACACCTACCGGCACCGCTCCCGCCGGAACGAGATAGCGCGACTCGGCGATGAGCCCGCCCGTCGCGAGGTCGGTGAGCGACATGGTTACCAGCACCCCGGCACTTTCCAGCGTATACTTTCCGTAGAGAATCGAGTCCGCTCGATCCTTCCCGAAGAACTCCGCGTACTGGGCACGGATGGCGGGGTCCATCGCCGCGGCGACCTGCTTGTCGAAAAGCTTCATCTTGGCGGTCCGCGCCAGCGCGAGCCTCAGCTCATCCTCGAACCAGCGCGAGAAAGGTGTCGGAATCTGGGTGTCGCTGTAGGTAAAGCTCCCCATGCCGACCTGCACCGAGGGCATGTAGTGATTTTCGAGCATGCGATCGAGGACTTGCGGCATATCGGCGAGCACCGCGCTTGAGATGGGCGCGCCCGCTCCGCCCTGACCCGCCGCCGTCGTCTGCGCCCCAAGCACTCCAAAGCCGACAATCAGCAGCACAATTCCCAACACTGAACGTTTCATCGCCCGCCTCCCGCTCAAAACCAGTTCTACCACATCGCCATGCCCGCGTCAAAATAAAAAAGGCCACCCCGGTGTCGCCCTGGGATGGCCTGTGCACATTTTTTTATTTTTTTAAGGTTTTCACGGTCAGCGCCGATCAGAAAATCGAATCGGGCTGATAGTAATCCTTCGCGTTCTGCTTCGTGATCAGCTCCGCCGCGAGAATGATCTGCGAGGGGATCTTCTGCTGATAGAAGCCGGGGATCGGCTGATTGCGCACGCCATACACCGCGAGGGTGACACCGGTCGCGATCATCGAGGGCGGGTAGGTGACATCGGCCTGGACGAGCGGATCGCCGTCCATGACTTTCTTGATCATGATCTTGCTGCCAGCGCCGCCGAGGAAGATCTTGATGTCTTTGCGGCCGGATTCCTTGTACGCCTGGAGCACGCCGACGAGGACATCGTCATCCTGCGCCCACACGGCGTCGATCTTTTTGTACTTCTGGAGATAGTTGGTCATGATCTCGAGGCCCTTCTGGGTGTCCCAGTACGCCGGCTGCGAATCCAGAATCTTGACGCCGGGGTACTTCTTGGCCATCACATCCTTGAAGCCATCGACGCGCTCAGAGTTGATCACGCAGGGGATGCCCTCGAGCACGACGATGTCGCCCTTGCCGCCGAGCGCCTTGCCCAGCCACTCAGCCGAAACACGGCCGAGACCGGGGTTGTCGCCGGCGATGTACACATCCTGCGCCTGCTCGGTGAGACCGCGGTCGACCGACACGACGAAGATGCCCTTATCGTAGGCTTTTTTGACGACCGGGGTGAGCGGCGCGGAATCGTAGGCCAGGATGACGAGGCCATCGATGCCCTTCACCATGAGGTCTTCGACATCGTTGACCTGCTTGGCTGGGGAGTCGGCGGTGACAAGGTAGAAGTCGATGTTCTTGTCCTTCGCCTGCCAGTCCTTGATTGCCTTCTGGGCGTAGTAGTTGATGCCACCAGTCCATCCGTGGTCAGCCGTCGGGATGGATACGCCGATCTTGATCTTCTGGGCGAACGCTGGAGCCGCCGCAATCGCGAGCAGCACCATCAGAGCGATCAATACCTTTTTCATAGAACCTCCTTGCATAAAGCCTTGCCGATATATTCAAACGGGCATGCGGCCAACGGCCGCCCCGAATGCTCCCTGATTCATACCCTTCACTTCTCCGTGCGGCCGCCCGTCAGCCAGCCGCTCTGAATCGACACCGCGCCGATGATCACGGCGCCCTTCACGAGGCCCTGCAAATAGGGCGACACACCGAGCATGTTCAGCATGTTGTTGATGATTCCGAGGATGATCGCGCCGATCACCGAGCCCCAGATCGAGCCCTTGCCGCCCGTCATGGCGGTGCCGCCGATGACGACCGCGGCGATCGCGTCCATTTCGTAGTCCTTGCCCGCGTTCGTCGAGCTGATCGAGTTGAGGCGCGCGGAGATGAGCACCGCGGTGATGCCCACCATGAGCCCCACGATCATGTAGGAGATGAAGCGGATCTTGTCGACATTGATGGCCGAATAGCGCGCTACCTTCTCGTTCGAGCCCACCGCGCAGACATAGCGGCCGTACTTCGTTCTCGTCAGCGCGAAGGAGAGCAGCGCCGCGAGGATGAAGAAAATCCACACCGGCAGCGGGATGCCGAGTATCACCGACATTCCCATGTCGCCGTAGGAGGAGTTGCTCGATCTGAACTCGCCTGCCTGCCCGATGTACAGCGTGAGCGATCGATAGATCGCCAGGGTGCCGAGCGTGACGATGAAGGGCGCGATTTTCCCCTTCGTCACCAGGATGCCGTTGAGCGCGCCTGCGGCGAGCGCGATGGCGATGGAGACGAGCGCGGCGACGAGAATGCACAGCAGCGTGCCCAGCCACATGGGCGTGAAGCTTGAAAGCGCCTGGGTGAGCGCGTTGAGGGTGACGATCGCGAAGGCTCCCGCGAGCGCCGTCATCGAACCCACCGAGAGATCGATCCCGCCCGAGATGATCACAAAGGTCATGCCGAGGGCGATGATGCCGGTATACGAGACCTGCCGCAGAATGTTGAGAAGGTTCTGCAGCTCGATGAACCTCGGATACAGGATCGTAGAAGCGACCACCAGCACCCCGAGCGCGATGAGCGGCCCATATTTATCCAAAGACAGCTTCTTCCGAGCTGAAACAGCCATTTACAGTCCTCCCTTGATGCCCGTGGCGAAGTACATGATCTCCTCTTCGCTCAGCTTTTCGGACGGCAGCTCGCCGACGATGCGGCCTCCGCGCATGATGAGCACGCGGTCCGCCATGCCGATGATCTCCTCAAGCTCCGATGAGATGAAGATGACCGAAAGCCCCGACTGGGCAAGTTCGCGAACAAAATTGTAGATGTCGCGCTTCGCCTTGACGTCGATGCCGCGCGTCGGCTCGTCGACGATGATGATCTTCGGCCGCGTGTCGATGCTCTTCGCGAGCGACACTTTTTGCTGATTGCCGCCGGAGAGCTGCTCGAGGCGCGCGCTGAGCGCGGGAACCTTGATCGAGAAGCGGTCGGCGTAGAACTTTGTCTTGTCGATCTCGGCCTTCTGACTGATGAAGGGCTTCGCGTACTCCTGGAGCGAGGAGAGCGTCACATTCCGCACCACGTCGAAGGACGTGATGATGCCGGAGCCCTGCCTGTCCTCCGAGAGATAGCTCAAGCCCGCGTGGAGCGCGTCCCATGGACGGCGAAGCTGGAGCTCCTTGCCGCCTAGGGCGATCGTGCCGGACTTGGGCTGCCGCAGCCCCATGATGGTTTCGGCGAGTTCCGTGCGCCCCGCGCCGATGAGGCCCGCGAAGCCGAGCACTTCGCCCGCGTGGAGATCGAAACTGATATCGTAGAGCAGATTCTCGACGGAGAGATTGCGCACGGAGAGCACCACCTCTCCCGGCGCCCCGCTCTTGGGTGGAAAAATCTCCTTGAGCTCGCGGCCCACCATGCGCCTCGCCATCTCGTCGATGCTGAGCTCGGCGATATCCTCGAGGCAGATGAACTCGCCGTCGCGCAGCACCATCACGCGGTCGCAGATGCGCTTCACTTCCTTGAGCTTGTGCGAGATGTAGACCACCGTGACGCCCTTGGCTTTGAGGCGCCCGATGAGCCCGAAAAGGACCTCGACCTCCTTGCTCGTGAGCATCGTGGTAGGCTCATCCATGATGAGAAAGCGCGAATCGAAGGCGATGGCCTTGGCGATCTCGACCATCTGCTTCTGCGCCACCGAAAGGCTCTGGATGCGCGCGCTCGGGTCGATGGTCGCGACATCGAGCTCGGCGAGGAGCTTGCGCGTACGCTCGACCATGGACGCGATATCGAGGAAGCCGCGCTTGGTCACGAGCTCTTCGCCCAGGAAAATGTTCTCGTAGACACAGAGGTCGGCGACGAGGTTGAATTCCTGGGGAATAAGGCTGATGCCGATTTTCCGCGCGTCGGCGGGCGTGCGCATCTCGACGGGCTGTCCGTCGAACCATACTTTGCCAGCGGTCGGCTGGTAGAGCCCGGAGAGAATCTTGATGAAGGTCGACTTGCCGGCGCCGTTCTCGCCGATGATACCAAAAACCTCCCCCGCGCGTATCTCGACCGAAATGTTGTCGAGCACGCGCACGGAGGAGAATTCCTTGGAAATTCCTTCGGTTTTAACGAGTGTCGTCATTCTTTTTTCATCGCATCGTCGAAGGCGATGGTGGAGGGCGCGAAATCGACGTCGCGCACGAACTCCAGCGCCTCCTTCGCGCCGTACTCGCGATCCATGCCGGAATCTTCCCACTCGACCGAGAGCGGTCCCTGATAGCCCGCGGCGTTGAGCTCGCGGATGATGTTCTCGAAGTCGACATCGCCGTGGCCGAGCGAGCGGAAGTTCCAGCCGCGCCGCGTGTCGCCGAAGGTGATGTGCGAGCCGAGGATGCCTGCCTTGCCGTCGAGGGTTACCGCCGCGTCCTTCATGTGGACGTGGTAGACCTTGCCCGCGTAGTCGCGCAGGAAAATGTGCGGGGTTACGCCCTGCCAGATGAGGTGGGATGGGTCGAAGTTGAAGCCGAGGGCCGGCCGGTTCTTGAACTCCTTGAGGAGGCGGCCCGCGGTGTAGTAGTCGAAGGCGATCTCGGTGGGGTGCACCTCGAGCGCGAACTTGACGCCGCAGCGATCGAATTCGTCCAGGATCGGAGTCCAGAGCTTCACGATTTCCGCGAAGCCGTCATCGACCATCTGGTCGGTAGTCTGCGGGAAGGAGTACCAGTATTTCCAGATCGGGCTGCCCATGAAGCCCGTCACCACGCCGCAGCCCATGTTCTTCGCGGCTTGGGCGGTGTACTTCATCTCCTGGATGGCCCAGTCGCGGATCTTCGTGGGATTGCCCTTGCAGTCGGCGGGCGCGAAGCCGTCGAGGCGCGGGTCCCAGAGGTCGCCGACGCACTGGCCGGCGAGGTGGGCGCCCAGGGCCCAGCACTTGAGCCCGTGTTTCGCGAGTATCGCCTTGCGCTCAGCGACATACTTCGGGTCGGTCGCGGCGCGCTTCACGTCCATGTGGTCGCCCCAGCAGGCGATCTCGACGCCGTCGTAGCCGAACGACGCTACTTTCGCGCAGAATGTATCGAAGGGCAGATCAGCCCACTGTCCGGAAAAAATAGTTACTGGTCTCGCCATGGTGGTTCCTCCTAAAATATTTCCTTTTCCTATCGTTGCATGTCAGAACGCGACCCAGGCCGCGCCCTTCTTCGAGCTCTCGACGCACCTGCCGATAAAGCGGACGCCCTGGGCGCCGTCTTCCGCCGTCGGGAAGTCGAGATCGTCCTTCTTGAGCTTTTCGCCTGCCTTGAGCTTGGCGAGGGCGGTGATGAAGGTCTTGTAGAGATTCGCGAAGGCCTCGAAGTAACCTTCGGGGTGGCCCGAGGGGATGCGCGAGTAGCCCTGCGCGTGCGGATAGAATCCGTCGCGTCCGCGCGAGAGGGTTACCGTCGGCGCGCCGAGCTTCGACACGACGAGGTAGTTCGGGTTCTCCTGCGACCACTGGATCGTGCCCTTGGTGCCGAACACGCGGACGCGAAGGCCGTTGTCGTAGCCGATGGCGATCTGGCTCGCCCAGTAGAGCCCTTTCGCCCCTCCCTCGTACTCGACCATGATCGTCGCGTTGTCGTCGAGCGGGCGGCCTTCGACGAAGGTGTCGAGGCGCGCGCAGAGCGATTTGATCTTGAGCCCCGTGATGTAGGAGACCATGTTCTCCGCGTGGCTGCCGATGTCGCCGACGCAGTTCGACTTGCCTGCGAGCGCGGGATTCGTGCGCCAGGCGGCCTGCTTCGAGCCTTCGCGCTCGGAGGGGGTCGCAAGCCACTCCTGGGGATACTCGGCGTTCACGAAGCGGATTTCGCCGATGTCGCCCCGGCGCACCATCTCGCGCGCTTGCTTGACCGCGGGGTAGCCCGTGTAGGTGTAGGTGACGCCGAAGAGAAGGCCCTTCTTGGCCGCGAGCGCCCCGAGCTCCTTCGCCTCAGCCTCCTCGAAGGTGAGTGGCTTGTCGCAGACCACGCTGATGCCCGCGCTCAAGAACGCCTTGGCGACCGAATAGTGCAGCGCGTTCGGCGTGACGATCGACACGAAGTCGATGCCGTCGGGACGGGCGGCTTCCGCCGTCGCCATCTCGCCGTACGTGGCATAGAGCCGGTCGCGCGCGACGCCGAGGCTTGCGCCCGTCTCCAGCGTATTTTCAAAACTCTGCGAGAAGGATCCCGCGGCGAGCTCCGCGAGCCCATCGAGCGCGATCGCCTTCCTGTGCACATCGCCGATAAAGGCGCCCTTGCCGCCGCCCACCATGCCGTAGCGCAGCTTTTTCATTGTTTTCGCGTCAGCGCTTCCCTCTATCATGTCATGCCTCCCTTTCGTCAATCTTCAGAATGCGGTTCCGCGCGTCATCACTCGATGCCGAGCACGTACCGCGTGACAAGATTCTCGAGCCGCTCCTGCTTGCCCGAGGTGCGGCCGAGCCGCGCGTCGCCGCCGAGGCTTCCCGCGAGCGACGCGAGCTCCTCGAGGTTCATGCCGCCAGCCTCAAAACGCGCGCCTTCACCCGCATCGAAAGAGGCGTAGCGGTCGCGCACGAAACCGTCGAGCTTTCCGTCGTCGATGATGCGCCGCGCCGCGAGGAGCCCCGCCGCGAAGGCGTCCATGCCGCCGATGTGCGCCTCGAAGAGGTCGGCCGGATCGACCGAGTTGCGGCGGATCTTCGCGTCGAAGTTGAGCCCGCCGGTGGTGAATCCGCCCGCGCGCAGAATGGCAAGCATCGCGAGCGTGGTCTCGTAGACGCTGTTCGGGAACTGGTCGGTGTCCCAGCCGTTGCGGGGGTCGCCCCGGTTCGCGTCCACTGAACCGAAGATGCCCAGCGCGGTGGCGGTCTCGAGCTCGTGCTGGAAATCGTGGCCCGCGAGCTCCGCGTGGTTCGCCTCGATGTTCACCCTGAAGTCCTTTTCGAGACCATAGGCGCGCAAGAAGCCCGCGACTGTCTCGACGTCGAAGTCATACTGGTGTTTCGTGGGCTCCATGGGCTTGGGCTCGAGGTAGAAGGTCCCCTTGAAGCCGTGGGTCCGGCCGTAGTCGCGCGCCATCGCGAGGAAGCGGGCGAGATGGTCTTTCTCGCGCCGGAGATCGGTATTGAGGAGAGACATGTAACCCTCGCGGCCGCCCCAGAACACGTAGCCCTGGCCGCCGAGCTCGATCGTGGCGTCGATCGCCGCCTTGACCTGGGCGGCCGCCTGCGTCAGCACGCCGAATTCGGGGTTGGTCGCCGCGCCGTTCATGTAGCGGGGGTGAGAGAAGAGGTTGGCGGTGCCCCAGAGGAGGCGCACGCCGGTCGCCCGCTGGCGTTCCGCCGCGAGCGCTACCATGTGGGCGAGGTTTTTCTCGCTCTCAGCGGGCGTGGCGCCCTCGGGGGCGATATCGCGGTCGTGGAAGCAGTAGAATCCGGCGCCGAGCTTGGTGAAGAACTCGAAGGCGGCGTCAAGCTTGTGCTCGTGCGCTTCCATCGATGTCGAGGCGTCGGTTTTCCAGGGATAGTCGTGGGTCGCGGAGCCGAAGGGATCGGTGCCGTCCTGGCCGAAGCTATGCCAGTAGGCGACCGCGAAGCGCAGGTGCTCGCGCATGGTTTTGCCGCCGACCTTCCGGTCAGCGTCGTAAAACTTGAACGCGAGGGGATTGTCGCTTGCCGGCCCTTCGTAGCGGATTTTCCCTATCCCGGGGAAATATTCTTTCTTTCCGATAAAATAATCTGCCATGTTCGCCTTCCTTGTTCGTTATTCTTTACGGTTTTCTCGGTACAGCGGACTGAGCGCGCCCAGATAGTCTGAGTACCGCGCGTAGGCGCGCTCGTAAGCCGCGACCGACTCCAGATCAGGGTCGATCACCGCGCCGCCCTCGAAGCTCACGTGCCGATCCACGATCGAGGCGATGCTTTCCTCGGCTGAGCTGTTCGCGTAATCTACCTTCTCTTCGCACCACAGCGCCTGCAGCGCCGCGCCGAGCGCCGCCGCCTCTTCCTCGCGCGGAACCCGCACCGGCAGCCCAGTCACATCGGCCGCGATCTTCCTCCACAGCGGGCTCTTCGCACCCCCGCCCACGAGCCGGATTTCCCGCGCCGCAAACCCCATCTCCTTGAACGACTCGAGCCCGATCCGCATGCCGAAGATCGCGGCCTCCATCGCGGCGCGCACGATATTCTCGCGCGTAAAGTTCGCGGCGGTCGCGCCGAGCACGCTCGCGCGGCCGGCGGGCAGATTCGGGATGCGCTCACCGTTGAAGAAGGGCAGCACCACAATGCCGTCCGCGCCGATGGGCGCCGCCTGCGCGCGCGCGTTCATCTCCGCGATATCCATGCCGAAGAGGGCGCGTATCTCCTCGCTCGCCACCGTGCAGTTCATGGTGCACAGGAGCGGCAGCCATCCGCCCGTCGAGGAACAGAAGGCGGCCAGGCTGCCCTTCGGATCGACGATGGGCACGCTCGAGTAGCCGTAGAGCGTGCCGCTCGTACCGAGGCTCATCGTGAGGGCGCCGTCGCGCACGGTGCCCGTGCCGATCGCGCCCATCATGTTGTCGCCGCCGCCCGAGGATACGAGGGCGCCTTTGGGAATGCCGAAGCGCGCCGCGGCGGCCGCGCTCACTTCGCCCGAAGGGGCGCGCGGTTCGATGAGGGGAGGCATGCAGCCCAGGAGTCCATCGTCGATCCAGGCGCAGGCGCGGGCCGACCAGCGGCGCGCGCGCACGTCGAAAAGCGCGGTGCCGGACGCGTCGCCGTACTCGGCGACATAATTTCCCGTGAGGATAAAATTCATGTAGTCATGCGGCAGAAGCACGTGCCGCAATTTCGCGTAGTTTTCTGGTTCGTGCTTTTTGAGCCAGAGGATCTTGGGCGCGGTGTAGCCCGGCAGCATGAGAAGGCCTGTCTCGGCGAGGAGGGCTCCCTCCCCTCCCGCGCGCGCGGTGAGTTCGGCGCACTCAGGCGCGGTCGATGTGTCGTTCCAGAGTTTTATCGCGCGTATCGGCGCGCCGGCGCGGTCGAGCGGCACAAATCCGTGCTGCTGGCCCGAGACGCCGATCGAGCTGATGGTGGCGCGCAATTCCGCGGGAATCGCGGAGAAGCAGGCCTCGAGGGCCGATTCGTACCACTCGGCGCGCTGTTCGCGCGTGCCGTCGTTCCTGGCGATGATGTCGAGAGGTGTCTGCGATGCGGCGAGAATCTGCCGTGCGTCTGGGTCGTATACGATCACCTTGCAGCTCTGGGTACCGAGATCGATACCGCACATCCGCTTCATTGGAACCCCCTGCCGGACTCCGTCATCTGGTGTTTTATCTACGTGATTCAAGCCTAGGGGTGTTTTTCGGAAAACACAATGCGAGATATTGACAAATCATATCCATTATTGACATTCTGAAAAGGTGAAGATTACCGACGCTGTCTACGTCTATCGACTCATAAGCGGGGAGAGACTCGCCTGGCACGGTCGATACCACGCGCACGGCCCGGGAGAGTATGAGTTTCACTATTTCATGGAGGGGCAAGGAGCTCTGCTCATCAATCGCGCAAAATACGTGATAGACGGCAATAAAATCTATTTCGTCCAACCGCGCGAATTCCACTCAATCCTCCCGGAAGCCGTCGAAAAACCTATCAGTTATTATGCTGTGCTCTTTCGCCCCGAGCCGGGAAACCGCGCCGACGAGGAGATCGTGAGCTACCTGGGACGTCTCTGGCACGCCCGGAGCCGCTCCCTCCCCTCCGACGCGAAGGACCGTTTCCTTCTCGATGATCTGTACCGGCTCTCGAAGTCTGCCTCCGAGTGCTCGCGCAAGGCAGCCGAGTTCGCGCTCGTGAGCCTCCTCTACCGCTGGTTCGACCACCTCGACGACTCCTCGGAGTACGCGCACCCCGTGGTGCGGGCTAAGAATGAGCATGTCGAGCGCGCGCTCGCCCTCATGACCAAGCTCGTGCGCGAAAAATTGAGCTCGGACGACCTCGCGGGAATGCTGGGGATCTCGGAGGAGCATTTCATACGATTATTCCGGCACAACCTGGGCATGTCGCCCTTCCAGTACTTCACCAGGCTCAAGATCGAGGCAGCCTCGGCGGTACTCATCGACAACCAGCTCACGATCGGCGATGTGGCCTACCGATTCGGCTTCGAGAATCCCTTCCATTTCACGAAGGTCTTCAAAAAGTGCACAGGGCTCTCGCCGCGCGAGTACCGCAAAATGTTTTTCGAGGCTGGAAAGCCGCCCCAGAGCGCGCCGCTCGTCGAGCGATGAGCGCGTGCGGATGTTGACAGGTCCGCGCCTTTTCACCAAAATACTTTAGCATCTTAAACATTTTGAGCGCGGAAGATCAGAATTATGGAAAATGCGGACGCAACTATTGAGCAGACCATCGACGCGATTCTCGAGGTGCTCCCGCCGGTGTGGGACCGCATCAGGTCAAATTTCAGAAATGCCGGCCTCGGCAGATTCGGCATAAGCCTCGAGCAGTTTCACACCCTCAGGCACATCTACCGTGGCTTTCACCACAGCGGAGAGATCGCGCAGAAGCGGCAGATTTCCTGCTCGGCGGTGAGCCAGGCGATCGACGCGCTCGTCGCGAAGGGCCTCGTGGTGCGCAGCCCCGATCCCGACGACGGGCGGCAGGTGCGCCTCGATCTCACGTCCGACGCGCGCCGGATACTCGACGAGAATGTGCGGGAAAACCGTGTCTTCATGCGGGAGAGGATGAACTCGGTGAGCGCCGAGGACAGGCGGACTGTCGGCGCGGCCATGGACATCCTCAAGAGCGCCTTCTTAGCCGACTGAGGGAGAGGGCGCGAAATGAACGATTTCAAGAAATTTCTCCGCTTTGCCAAACCGTACTGGAAACTCTCGCTATTTTCGCTCGCGATGCTGGTGGCGATGGTCGGGTTCGACCTGGCGGTGCCGCGCCTCGTAGGGCACCTCATCGACCAGGGCATACGCCAGAAGAATCTCTCGGTCGTGCTGAGCACCTCGGCGATCATGCTCGTCATCTCGATGCTCTCGGCGACGGTGGCGGTGCTGAACAGCATCTCCTCGATTCGCGTGGGCGAAAGCATCGCGCGCGACCTCCGCGAGGAGATTTTCGTCAAGATCCAGCGATTTTCCTACGGCAATGTCGACCACTTCTCCACCGCCAAATTGATGGTGCGGCTGATGAGCGACACTGCGGCGGTGCAGCGGCTCTTCCAGATGTCGCTGCGGCTCGGCACGCGCGCGCCCCTCGCGATGGTCGGCAGCATCATCCTAATGTTCGTGACGAGCAGGACGCTGGCGCTCACGATGATGCCGATCTTCATCGCGGGCGGCATCGTGATCTACTTTTTCAGCACGAAGCTCGAGCCTTTCTTCAGAACCGTGCAGCAGCGCCTCGACCGGCTCAACACGGTGCTCCAGGAGAATATTTCGGGCGCGAGGCTGGTGAAATCCTTTGTGCGCGGCGAATTCGAGGCAGAGCGCTTCGGCGCGGCGAACGAGAACCTCGCGCGCGAGAACATCCGCGTCATGCAGCTCATGGCCTCGATGGGGCCGATACTTACCCTCCTCATCAATTTCGGCATCGTGCTCGTGGTGTGGCTCGGCGGAATTCAGTCCATCGGCGGAAAGCTGACCCTCGGCCAGATCATCGCCTTCACGAACTACCTCATGGCGACGCTCCAGCCGCTCACGATGATGACGCAGCTCTCGAACAACTGGGCGAACGGCCTTGCCTCAGCGAAGCGCATCAGCGAGGTGCTCGACGCCGAGCCGGAAGTGCCTGAGGCCGCGGAAGCCGCGCCGCTCCCCGAACCCGTGCGTGGCGCGGTCGACTTCGACCGCGTGAGTTTCCACTACAACAGCGACACTTCGATGTCGGTGCTGGAAGACGTCTGCGCCCACGCCGAGCCCGGCAAGACGACGGCGGTGCTGGGCGCGACCGGTTCCGGCAAGTCGAGCCTGGTGAGCCTGATCCCGCGCTTCTACGACGCGAGCGCGGGCGCGGTCGCGATAGATGGCCACGATGTGCGCGGGCTGAAAAATGATTCGATTCTCGAACACATCGCGATCGTGCCGCAGGACACGGTGCTTTTCTCGGGCACGGTCCGCGACAACATTCGCTATGGACGGCCCGAGGCGAGCGACGACGAGGTGATCGCCGCCGCGCGCGCCGCGCAGGCCCACGATTTTATTGAAAAGATGCCGCTGAAGTATGAGACCCACGTCGAAGAGCGCGGCGCGAACCTCTCCGGTGGACAGAAACAGCGCGTCGCGATCGCGCGCGCCCTTATCTGCAAGCCCTCGATCCTCATTCTCGACGACGCGACGAGCGCCATCGACGTCGAAACCGAGACAAAAATCCACAACGCCATCGCGAGCGCCGAACGAGGAACCACGGTGGTGATGGTCGCACAGCGGATCAGCACGGTGCTCAACGCCGACAAGATCCTCGTCCTCGATCAGGGACGCGTGGCGGCCGAGGGCACCCACAGAGAACTCTTGAAATCGAGCGAGATATATAAGGAAATTTACGACTCGCAGCTTGGAGCGGGGGTGCGCCATGGCCTATGAAACCACGCCCTCGATCCAGGATGTACGCTCGAGCTTTTCCCGGCGGAACGCGGGCCGTCCCACGAAGTTCGAAACCGCAGCCGATCCGCGCAAGGCGCTCAAGAGGCTCTTCGGCTACCTCACGCCCTTCAAGGGTCCACTCGCGCTGGTGACGGCGCTCGTGCTCCTCCAGTCGCTCCTCGGGCTCGCGGGGCCCTACCTCCTCGGCCAGGCGATCGACAAGAGCATCGGCGGGAAAAACGTGGCGAGCCTCGTGACCACAGCCCTCCTCATGGTCATTTCCTACTTCTTCAGCAACAGCTTCAACGTGGTCGCGAACTGGCGGATGGCGCGCATCTCGCAGCAGGCGCTCAAGAACCTGCGCGGCGACCTTTTCTCGCACATTCAGTCGCTCCCCATGCGCTTCTTCGATACCAATCCAGCCGGCGGGCTCATGAGCAGGCTGACGAACGACATCGACGCGATCAATCAAACCGTTTCGCAGAACATCATCTCGCTCCTGGCGAGTGTCATCACAATGGCGGGCATCATCGTCAGCATGTTTGTGCTCAACCACTGGCTCGCGCTCGCGAGTCTCATCGTGATTCCCCTGATGTGGTGGTTCAGCAATTTCGTGGCGAAATACACGCGCAAGGGCTTCAGGGAGCTGCAGAAGAATCTCGGAAACCTGAACGCGGTGGCGGAGGAGACTATCTCCGGATTCAAGGTGATCAAAGCCTTCCGCCGCAACGATTCGGCGGTCGAGCTCTTTCGGGAGCGGAACGCGGCGGTGTTCAAGTCGGCGGTCTACGCCAATTCCTACGCGATGCTCCTCATGCCGCTGACTGGGGTGCTCGGCTCCTTCTTCGTGATCGTGCTGGCGAGTCTCGGCGGCTGGCTCGCGCTCAAGGGGCTCGTGAGCATCGGCATGATCGCCACCTTCATCAATTACGCGCAGAACTTCACTTCCCCGCTGCGGCAGATTTCGAACCTCTACAACTCGATTCAGGCGGCGCTCGCGGGCGCCGAGCGCGTGTTCGAGGTCATCGATATGCGGACCGAAACCTCCGATGAGGGTTCGGCGGCGACAGCAGTGACGGCGCCATCGATCGCGAGCGCTCACCCACCAAAAACGCCCGCTGATCGCGCGGCCGCGACGGTTGCGGGCTCGGCGCCCGCCGCCCCCTCAATCACCGCCGCCACCTTCAGCCTCGAGCGATTCCAGGGCAACGTGAGCCTCCGCGACGTCCAGTTCGGCTACGCGCCCGAGCGGAGCATCATCAAGAACTTCAGCGTCGAGATTCAGTCCGGCCAGACAATCGCCCTCGTCGGGCCTACCGGCGCCGGCAAGACGACGATCACGAACCTTCTCACGCGCTTCTACGACATCCAGGGGGGCCAGATACTTTTCGATGGCGTCGACATCCGGGACATCCCGAAGAAGACCGTGCGGCGCGCGATCGGCCTCGTGCTGCAGGATACCTTTCTCTTCGCCGACACGGTGCTCGAGAACATCCGCTACGGCAGCCTCGACGCGACCGACGAGGAGTGCGTGCGCGCGGCCCGCCTCGCGGAGGCCGACCACTTTATCCGCCAGCTCCCCGAGGGCTACGCGACGAACCTCTCGGAGCGCGCGGGCAACTTGAGCCAGGGCCAGCGCCAGCTCTTGTCCATCGCCCGCGCCATCCTCGCCGACCCTCGCATTCTCATCCTCGACGAGGCGACGAGCAGTGTCGACACGCGCACCGAGCTGCGCATCCAGAAGGCGCTCCTGCGTCTCATGGAGGGACGTACGAGCATTGTCATCGCGCACCGGCTCAGCACGATCCGCGATGCGGACAAGATCGTCGTGATCAACGATGGCGAAATTGTCGAGCAGGGGAACCACGGCGAGCTTCTCGAGCGCCGGGGATTCTACTACCACCTCTACATGAGCCAATTCAAAGGCAACGAGATCTAGGCTATAGTGAGCGGGTGGCTATGAGAGAGGCGATCTTGATTTTTCTCGGCGGAGGCTTGGGCGCACTCGCCCGCTTCGTGGTTTCGCGGGGCATTTCGGCGCGCTTTTTCACGTCGGTGCCGCTGGGTACGCTCACGGCGAACGTGACGGGCTCGCTCCTCATGGGCTTCTTTTTCAGCCTGCTGAACGCGTCGCTGCTGCCCGCGGGGTACCGCGCGCTGATCACGGTGGGTTTCATCGGCGCCTACACGACCTTCTCGACTTACGCGCTCGAGACGGTCGCGCTCCTTCAGCGCAAGGAATACGGGGCGGCCTTTCTCAATTTCGTGCTGAACAACGCGGCGAGCCTGGCCGCGATCATCGTGGGCATGCTGCTCTCGAGCCTGGTGATGGCGGCGATCCGGAGCCGATGATTGCGCGCGCTGAGCGCGGGGAGGTACCATGCACTTCGAGGAAGATAATGTTCTGCTGAGGATTTTCATAGGCGAAAGCGATATGTACCGAGGGAAACCCGTCTACGAGCAGATCGTGCTCAAGGCGCGCGAACTCAAGCTCTCTGGCGCTACCGTCGTACGCGGCATGATGGGCTTCGGCGCCCACAGCCACATGCACAGCGCGAATGTGCTGTCGCTGTCGACTGACCTGCCGATTGTGGTGGAGATCGTCGACAAAGAAGATCGCATCGAAAAATTATTGCCTTTCCTCGACGAAGTGCTCATCGAGGGGCTCGTGACCAAGGAATCGATTCACGTCTACCGATATCAAGCCTGATGGAGAGAACCATGCGCCGACACGACATCGCGATCGAAGAGTTCCGCTACGACCCGGCCCAGCTGCGCGACCACTGGCTCGCGCTCGCGGCGGGCGACTACGCCGCCGGGCAGTACAACGCCATGACCATTTCCTGGGGCAGCTACGGCCAGATCTGGAACAAGATGTTTTTCCAGGTCTTTGTGCGGCCCACGCGCTACACTTTCGAGTTCATGGAACGCTTCGACACGTTCACGCTGAACGGTTTCTCGCCTGAATACAAGCGCGCGCTGTCGATCATCGGGTCGAAGTCGGGCCGCGATGGCGACAAGATCGGCGAAGCCGGTCTCCACGCGGAAGCCTCGCTCGGCGTGGCGGCTCCCTGCTTCGCGGAGGCGAACCTCGTCATCGAGTGCCGCAAGATGTTCTGGCAGGATCTCGACAACTCGCACTTTCTCGACGCCACAATCGAGGGCAGCTACCCCAAGAAGGACTACCACCGCGTCTACTTCGGCGAGATCCTGCGCGTGCAAAGGGCATAACTGGGCGAAGATTCCGGAGTCCGCTTCAGCGCGTTGCGGTAGCGGCCTCCGCCTCAACCGCCTTCACAACTCAATCTTCAACCCCGCGATATGTACTCCGCCATGAGACCCGCGACCTTGTCGATGGCGGCCCTGTCGATCCAATAGTGCGTCACAAAGCGGCACATGCCGAGTTCGGGCGGGCTGATCACCACATCTTTGCTCCGCATGAAGCTCGCGAGCGCTGCGCCGTCGACGCCGGCGGGCAGCTTGAAAAAGACCATATCGATGTCGAGGGCGGTCGTGTCCACCTCGATTCCGGGAATCGCCGCAAGTTTGCCGGCGAGGTAGCGCGCGTTCGCGTGGTCTTCGCCGAGGCGTTTCGTCATCTCTTTCAGGGCGATGAGGCCCGCCGCGGCGAGCACGCCGACCTGGCGCATGCCGCCGCCCATGATTTTCCGTTTGCGGCGGGCGCGCTCGATGAAGGAGCGAGGGCCGGCGACCATCGAGCCAACTGGGGCGCAAAGCCCCTTCGAGAGGCAGAACATCACGGAGTCGACATGCTGCGCGATATCCGCCGCGCGCACGCCGAGAGCGGCGGCAGCGTTAAAGAGGCGCGCGCCGTCGAGGTGGATGGGCAGATCGTGCTTTCGCGCCATGGCCGATACTTCTTTCATATAGGAGAGAGGGACGACTCGCCCCGAGGAATGCGCGTTCTCGAGGCAGATCAGGGAGGTGGGCGGATAGTGGATGTCGCTGCCCCGGATGCGCGCCTCGATCTCATCCACGGGCAGGATGCCATTCGGCGCGAAGATCGGCCTCGTCTGGACGCCGGCGATCACCGACGCGGCCCCCGCCTCGTGCTGGATGATGTGGCACTGCTCGCCGAGAATGACCTCGGTGCCGCGCGGGCACCAGGTAAAGAGCGAGAGCTGGTTGCCGAAGGTTCCGGAGGGAACGAATATCGCCGCCTCCTTGCCCGTCATCTCCGCAGCGAGCCGCTCGAGCTCGTTGACGGTGGGGTCGTCGCCGTAGACATCGTCGCCCACAGGGGCTTCAGCCATCGCCGTGCGCATGGCGTCGGTCGGCCAGGTCACCGTGTCGCTTCGCAGATCGATATACTTCATGGTCGCGCCTCTCTTCTCCGGCGTCCGCGCGCCGGACTGTATAGCTTTGGTGAAATTGAATGCTGCTCTGCCGTTCGGTTCAGGATATCAAAAGATGGAAAAAGCGCAAGGGAGCGCGCCAGAAACTGTTGCCCCTCGCCCGGAGGCTGGCCACGTGCGCCTACGCGGTGCCCGGCCCACCCGTTGATTATTTCTTCGCGAAACGTTATTTTTTGGTGCGAAATCCCTATGCTTTCAATATGAATTTTCGCAAGCCCGCGCGCGAGCCGGGCGCAAGGCGGATCGCGATGAATCTACTCGAGATACGGAATCTCAGCCTCATCAAGGGCAACAGGCCCATCCTGAACAATCTGTCGATGGACATCTGGGCCGGGCATGTGCACGCCATCATCGGACCCAACGGCGCCGGCAAGTCCACGCTCGCCAACACGATCATGGGCCTCTCGGGCTACCGGGAGTTCGAGGGCGACATTCTCCTTGAGGGCGAGTCGATCGCGCCGCTCTCGGTGGACGACCGGTCACGCAGGGACATTACCCTCCTCTTCCAGGAACCCGCGCGCTTCGAGGGCCTCGGCGTCAGAGAGTTCATCCTCGCGGGCGCGAAGGAAAAATCGCGGGCGCTCGCCGAAGAGGCGCTCATCAAGGTGGGACTCGCGCCGGAGAAGTACCTGAAGCGTGCGGTCGACAAGACGCTCTCGGGCGGCGAGCGAAAGCGCATCGAGCTCGCCTCGATCTGGGCGATGAAGCCGCGCCTCGTGCTGATGGATGAGCCCGATTCGGGCGTCGACATCGATTCGGTGAAATACATCTTCGCGATCATCAAGGAACTGAGGAAGGCGGGCTCGACGGTGATCCTCATCACGCACAGCCCGGAAGTGCTGCGCCACGCGGACCACGCCTTCTTGATCTGCGCGGGCACGCTCGTCGACAAGGGCGAGATGTCGCGCATGTTCGACTACTTCAACGGCAAGTGCGTGCCCTGCGCGCACGTGGGCATCCCCGCGGCCGACGCGCCCGTGCTCGCGGAAAGGATCTGATATGAGCGAGAATACCAAGACCAGCACCGAGATAGCCGCGAAATCCGCCGAGAGCGCCGCCTCGGGGATTACCAGTGGCGCCGCCGCCCCCACTGCCGCCGACAAAGAAGCCCTCCTCGCCGAGCTCCTCGCATCGATCAATCAGCATAAATTCGCGCCCGATGTCGCCCACATCGAGATCCACGGCAATCAGGTGCTCAACAAGAACCTCGTCGAGGGGCTCATCGTCGAGTCCGAATCGATCGACAACGGCGTGAAGGTGCGCATCCGCGTGCTGAAGGACGTCACCCTGAAGAATCCCGTCAACTTCTGCTTCGGCCTCATTCCCGACAACGGCGTGCAGCGCATCATCACCGACACGGTGATCGAGGAAGGCGCGCACGCCAAGTTCATCGCGAACTGCACCTTCCCCAACGCGGTGAACGTCCAGCACCTCATGAACGCCACCATCGAGATCGGAAAGGGCGCCTCCCTCTCCTACTTCGAGCGCCACACACATGGCCCCGAAGGCGGCGTCACCATCGTGCCCGTAACCCATGTGCGTGTGCGCGAGGATGGTCGATTCTCCACGGAGTTCGAGCTCATCAAGGGCGCGGCGGGCGTCATCGAGCTCGACTACGCCGCCGAAGTCGAGGCGAACGCGACTGTCGACATGATGACCCGAGTCTTCGGGCGCAGCGCCGACCGCATCCATATCAAGGAAGCCGCCCACCTCGCCGGCCCCGGCTCCACCGGCGTCCTCACGAGCCACATCGCCCTCAAGAACACAGCGTCGGCCACGATCGAAAACGAGCTCGTCGCGGACGCGCCCTATGCCCGGGGCCACGTCGACTGCAAGGAAATCGTGCAGGACGGCGCGCGTGCCCGCGCGATTCCCATCGTCCAGGTGAACAACCACCTCGCCCACGTGACCCACGAGGCTGCCATCGGCTCCGTCGACTCGAAGCAGCTCGAAACCCTCCTGAGCCGCGGGCTCACCGAAGACGAGGCGACCGACATGATCATCCAGGGGCTTCTGAGCTGAGTTGCGTTGAGCTGAGAGAAACTTATTCGTTTTTGATCAGATTCGAGAGATGCCACGGATAGAGAAACTCTATCTCTTCTGGAAGATTGGCGGGCTTCTCCATTCCGCATATGAAAAGTTTTTCCGTGGAGTATATTCTCTTGAATTTCAGTAGATTTCTGCAATCTTCCCGACGCGGCCGCATTTTTGCTTCAATCGCGATCCTGCCTTTATCGAGTACAAAATCGACTTCATGACCATCGACTGTTCTCCAGAAGTGAAGCCGCTCAGCACCAAAATATTTTCTCAATTCGGTAAACACCGCATTCTCGAAAAGGGCACCATCGAGCGGGTAAAATTCGAAAGCTTTGCTCTGCGCGAGAATACCGTCATCTTCAAAATATACTTTAGGCATCTTTGTGAGTTCGGAACGCGCATTTCCGAAAAATGGCCGGAGCCTTCGAATTATATACGTCTGCTCCAGGAGAAATAAATATTCTTCCACTGTCTCTCGAGCCATTCTGAGACTTGAAGCGAGTTCAGACGTCTGGACAAGCGACGCGGCCTGATCGGCGAGGAGTCTCAACAGCGCCTCATATCGATCGGGATACCTGATTCTGCCTAATTCACGGACATCCATCTGCACATAGGTATGGATGATTTGCCGTGTGCGTTTCGCTTTAACACCATCATCTTTTGTGTTCGCAAGGCCAGGATATGCTCCTGTCTCGGCAAAATGCCTGAAAATCGGAGCCACTTCATGCTCAAGTTGTTCGGGCCACTCTAAAGAAAAGTTGTAGTTTTTCCCAATAAACCCACAATATTCGCTGAAATCAAGGCCGAATAATTCGAGTGGGATTGTCCGGCCGACAAGCGTTTCTCGAAATTTACTCTTAATCGCAAAACTGGACGATCCAGAGACGGCAATCTTGAGTTCATCTCCATGGTGGTCGAAGAGGAGTTTTAAAAATTTTGATGGATCACTGAGATATTGAATTTCGTCGATAGCGACGCTCAAATTCGGAAGCCGAAAACCCTTTGCTTCAATGTAGCGTATAAAAGCATCGACTCCTGATTCACAAATGGAAAAAAGAGCGGGATCCTCCAAATCGATATAGACTGTCTGTTGGCCTCTTCGATCTTCTTCCTGAAGCCACCAATGGAGCGCTGTGGTTTTTCCTGTTTGCCTCGCTCCATGCAGCACAAGAATTGCTTTTTCATCGTGCACCACATTCATTTGAGAAAATATGCGCCGATGTATGATTTCCATGATATCAATAATCATTGCGTTTCAATATTTTGTCAACTATACTCTTCAAAATATTTAATATTTTGAAGAGTATGATATATAATTTCTTGTAAATTCACCAAGTTGATGACGCTTTTCTTCTGCGATCCCCAACCCCCGCCCCTGCCGCACGCCCTGGCGCGGTGCCCCACACCCGCCGCGCGCAATGACCAGTCCGCGCGCTCACCGAGCGGGGCGCCAGCGATCCGCGCCCGCCCTCTACCACGCTTCCCCTCTACCGCGCTTCCGCCGCGCCCGCGCCTCCCCTCTTCTCCTCCTGGATTTCGTACGCGCGCAGGCAGGCGTGGTAGTGTTCCATGCCGTCGAGCGTGAGCTCGGGCTCGGGATCGCGCGCGCAGGCTTCGACCGCGTAGGGGCAACGCGTGTGGAAGCGGCAGCCCGAGGGGATGTTCGCGGGGCTCGGTATTTCGCCGTAGATCGGAAGCTCCTTGATGACCTCGACCTTGCCGGACTCCGGCTCGGGCACCGCTTCGATGAGGGCCTGGGTGTAGGGGTGCAGGGGCGTGTCGATGATGTCGTCGGCCCGGCCTACCTCGACGATGCGTCCGAGGTACATCACCGCGATGCGGTCGGTGAAGTAGCGCGCCGTGGAGAGGTCGTGCGTGATATAGAGGTAGCTCAGGCCGAGCTGCTGCTGGACGTCCTTCATCATGCGCAGGATTTCGGCGCGCGTGGAGAGGTCGATCATCGAAACGGGCTCGTCGGCGACAAGCATCGCGGGGTTCAGAATGAGCGTGCGCGCGGTGGCGACGCGCTGGCGCTGGCCTCCCGAGAGCATGTGCGGCCAGCGCCCCATGTACTCGTCCGCCGGCGTGAGCTTGACCTCTTCGAGCGCCTTGACGATCATCGCCTCGCGCTCCGCGATGTTTCCCTTCACCCTGTGGATGATGAGCGGCTCCTCGAGCACATCCCGAATCTTGAAGCGCGGGTTCATCGAGGCGTAGGGGTCCTGGAAGATCATCTGCACCCTGCGCCGGTACTCCTTGATCCGCTCCTTGTCGAGGCGGGTCACGTCTTCGCCGTTGAAGACCATCTGGCCGGCGGTGGGTTCGAGAAGTTTCATGACGAGTTTGCCCGTCGTCGTCTTGCCCGACCCTGATTCGCCGATGAGCCCGAAAATCTCGCCGCGCCTGATATCGAAGGAGATATCGTCCACCGCCTTGATGAGCCTTGTCGGCTGGCCGCCCACGAGCGATTGGGCGAAGTTCTGGTGAGGCTCGAAATATTTTTTAAGGTTTTTTACGCTCAGAATGACATCCGCCATGGCCATCCTCCTCACCCGCGTCCATTGAGCCAACACGCGGCGAGATGCCCGGGCTCGACCTCGACGAGCGGAGGCTCTTCCTCGAAACAGCGGCCAAAAGCCCTGTCGCAGCGCGGACTGAAGCGGCATCCCTTCGGGGGCGAGATGAGATCGGGCGTCGTTCCCGGAATGAACTGTAGCTGGCCAACCTTTCCGAACAGCCTCGGTGTCGCCGCGAGCAGGCGCGCGGTGTAGGGGTGGGCTGGCCCCCTCGTTCCATAGATCTGTGCGTTCGTGCCCAGCTCGACGATCCTGCCCGCGTACATCACGCAGATGCGGTCCGCGATCTCCGCCTCCAGCGCGAGATCGTGGGTGATGAAGATGAAGGACAGACCGAACTGCGCCTTGAGCTTCTTGAGCAGATTGATGATCTGCGCCTGGACGATCACGTCGAGGGCGGTGGTGGGCTCGTCGAGGATGACGATCTCCGGTTTCAGGAAGAGGGCTGTGGCGATGACGGCGCGCTGCTTCATGCCGCCCGAAAGCTCGTGCGGATAGCGCGGGAGGATTTCGGGAGCCAATCCCACGTACCCGAGGTACTCCTCCATGAGTTTCGCCGCGTCGATTTTCGAGATGTCGCTGTGCTCTTCGAGCGTCTCCCTCATCTGCCTGCCGATGGTGTAGACCGGCGTGAGGCAATTCATGGCGCCCTGGAACACCATGGAAATCTTCTGACAGCGG